>JGI24158J21664_10011002_pt1 | contig 12045 bp, 9 predicted proteins | sample Ectturendosymbi3_FD_21664 | JGI IMG/M metagenome (IMG submission 21664) | reverse complement strand
TTTGACCATTTCCGGTGGTAAGGGTAAATCTGCGATTGCTAACCATCTCCATGATCATGTAGACCATGTGTCTGTCAGGCAACAATCGCAGCAGCTTTCCAGGTGAGGCCGCGGTGCCATACGGTGTCGTCGCATAGCATGCAAACCAAGGTCGAACGTCTCCATCACTGGTGCGTTTTGCTCGATTTCTATTAGTTTTGTTCCAATTCTGCGCCAGTATTCTTGGGTTGGCACGCACTCACTGTCTGTTTTCTTTCGCTGAGACGTTTTGGTCATTTGTAGCGTAACAGTTTTAAAACTCCCGGTAATAGTACTCACTTGTCTACATTTTCGGACATTACGACCGAATTGACTTAATTTTTTTCGGTCATTTCAAAAAAACTTGGTCTATGATCGAACAAACAAACCCAGCTTACTGGTGCAACCTGAAGAAATAAATTTCCAGGGTTGCCTTACAAAAATGATTTGGCTTTTGGATTTATCCGCCTTTTCCTCTTTATCAGGCCTCCCTAGCGCATTGATTCATGCGCTTGCTTCAGTAAAACAAGATGCAAGTGTTGCTTTGGACATGACCTGTCAACGAACAATCTCGCGCTGCTGCAAAAGCGTTTCGTGCGTCGGCGTTTTGGCGAATGCAACGTCGCGCGCCAGTGCCCTGGCGGGTTTTGAGCCGTTTGACGACACTTCCGCTCGCAACTTGGGAGCGCACGTGCGAAATTATCCCCCGTTCTGAAGCTCTTATCTTCGTGTGCGGTGACTGTGGCCGGAGCCTGCTCCGGAGCACGTCGAGATTGATATTATGTCTCGCCGCGATGAGACGAGTGCGCATACGTCATAAGTGCAGCTCAGATCCCGCGCTGCGTCGATGTCAGCGATTGCGCCAGATTGCTGTCGGAAGACAACAGCTGAGACAATGGCCCGAAGGGTTAGGGAACGGCTTTCAATGAGATGCTGGAGTTCTTACGTAACTTCCTCAGAATTGTCGCGTCGGGCATCAAAAGAGAGCAGGAGTGTTCGTTTTATTCGCAGAAGCTTTTCGGCAGATTTTTTCAACAGTAACACCGCTGCCTATTTGTAACCTGGACTTTGAAAAGCATTAACGAATTGCTTCACTTGAGTCGCCGGTGTATGGCGCGGGATTCGAGAAACGGGCACGTGATGAAAACAGTTCCCTGAATGAAAAGCATCCTTGCATCCTTGGGTTTCGTGGATTCCGATCCACTTTTGAGTAAATGTTCCATAACCCACCACAGCCCTGACGACAGTGGTGGCGACTTCCAGCTCAGACCAAGATAAGTTGCGCTCAACGCCTCTGCGCAGCTTATCTTCAGTGTGGGTGGGCGCAACGATACCTGCAAAGGCACTTTCGGGATTCCGCATCCCCCTCTGCGAGGGGATCGAAGAAGGGTAACTTCGCGCGCATACACGCTTGTGCGATCGCAGATTGTGTCGCAACAGGCACTCACGCACTCAGTCGCTAGGTTTCTGCTTCAGTCTGTGCGGCAGTTCATAGTTATCTGTTTTCGTCGCCACCGTTTTTCGCGCACCTGTCAGACATCATTACGTCACTCGAAATTGCTTAAAAATCAATTCGCGCTGATCACTGGTCCCGCGTTCGGTGATTCGATCCGTCCGGATACGTCGGCGCTCTCTGCTGCCGCTCTATGAAATATTAATGCGAGCCGATCGACGTCGTTTAAAGGCCTTGCAGATTTGCTGGCCCGGGAAGGGAGGCGCGCTTTTGTTTGGCGGTAACGTGCAGTGCTCAGAGACGGCGTGTCGCTGTTGACGGCGACGGCCAGTAGTTGGCAAAAGCTTTTATTGACAGCTGGCTGTCCTTGGGTTTGCTTGAAAACCATAAAGAAGCAACTGGGAGCACAGCATTTTGACATGAAGTGATTTCATATGATCTGCCAGACTCTTTGTGTCTGGTTTTTAATGACGCGCCGCTTCGTGTTTCAGGTTTTCCGCCGCACGCACCCCACGCCGAAAAGATGATCGCTACGAAAGAGATAACGAGCGGCGCGAACATTCCGATGATCACCGAACTAAGTGAGTCCCGATGATGTCCGAGCATGTGCTGCGTGATCCTAGCTCTGCGCTTGCAAAAATCTTCAAAAATAGCCTGAAAAATATCGAAAACTTAAAAGGGGCCGTTGAGAAAAACTGCAACCACAGCTGAAACTGACTGAGCAGCTCGTTATTGTTCTTGTTGAAATCTGGAACAGTAGCTCCCCTGTTTCATCACAGTCATCTGAAAGAGGCATTTGCCTCTACGTCGGATTTCTTGTGTCGTGCAAGGCTTCAAAAGTGTTTCTGCTTAACTAAACCAGCATCTGGGCTTTTCGCCAAAAGCAATAAATCCTTTTGTAAAGTGTTCTGTAAGTAGAAGTACTTAAAATTACGCAAAGCAAACTGCCTGCGAAAATGACGCAAGCCGCACATTTGAAACTGATTTATAATCACTGAAATGTGCAATACGATCCTGCCTTACACCAGTCCATCTGTTTGTGACAGTCAACGACACGAACGTTCAGTTTCTTGATCAAGATGATGACGACGATCCAAATACCGAACTATATTTAACGCAGCCGTTCGCTTGCGGCACTGCCTTTGCAGTGAGCGTACTGGACTCGCTTGTCAGCGCGGTAAGGGTGTTTTGAGCTGCAACACTAACATTAAAAGCGATTATATGTAAGTGCAAAATTTGGTGTCCAGGAAGATCCAGAAAACATTTTCAAAGTTTTCTTTTGTTAAAATATTTTAAACAGTTCTTTTTTCAATTTTTATGCGATTTTTTCTGCTGCCAACGTAAATAATTTGCTACCATTTTTAAACGCCGATGAAGATTAATATAGCAGTTTCAGTTCAAAATATTCGGTCATATTGAATTTTTTAGAAGTTATGTGTCAGGAATCGCCAACTGGCGTTTGACTCGTGTTTCACCAAAGCTGTTGCAATCGTTCAGTCATTACTGCAAATATTCCGGCTCATGTTACAATAATTGCCTGAACCATTGCAAAGCTTCCAGCATGATATGTACAAAGCATCCACGTGAAGAGAAAAAACGTATTCTTGCAGACAGCAAACGCAGTAGAACTGTCGCTAACTGAGAACACCACTGTAAAAGAAAATTCACTCTCACCAAAATCTTGCGCTTTGGTGGAATTTATTCTTCCGTGGATAACCAGTCCGAATACAAAACCGATAAAACTTTTTTTGGACCAGTGTTTTGGGGGTGTTAAATGGCAAGGTAGCACTTACAGGATTGCGAGACTCCAAGCGCGACTATTACAGGGAAAACCGAATTAACTCCACGACCCAGTAATCCTCTTGCATTTGCAGACCTATTTTAACAGCAACGCACTGACGTTGATAAGGACCTTGATTACCGGTGGTGCGACGCCGGAGCTCGAGGCGATCCTTGCTGAGGGCAGCGCCCTGCGCGGAGGCTACAGCACGAACGAGTCGCTCGCCAACAGGGACAGATGCCGCGTCGCTCAGCTTGCCGTCTTTGATGGTCCGTTTTCCGATCTAGGAGTATGTACATTTCAACGTTTTTGCACGTTTTGCTACGTACGTCTGGAATTGTGTGGTGAATTTGCGCGAAAAGTTAAAATTGTGTCGTGATTTTGAAAAATTGCTTACTTCGTCTTCAAAAGTTCAAATTTTTCCAAGTTCGGTATTTCTCCNCTCAAACTTTTACGGGTCACCTGTTGTTGACGATGGATTGGCAAAAAGCTGTTCTACTTTTTTGCTACAACTGCCCTTCTTCTGTCGTAACTCAAACAAGCCACTTTTTAAAGAATATTTAAAACAACAACAGGAGTGAAAAGTCTCGTTTGAAGCTCGGGTTATTTTTCTGTAAGAATAACATAGTTTTAGACACGAAGTGAAAATGATTCTGTGAAGAGTTTTCATTATTTCTCTGGCTGTGTCGGTTACAGTCAAAACCTTTTTGCTAATTATTTGGCCTGGCGGAGAAAGTTAGTCCAAGTAGTTGACATTTACGCGTTATAAAGCCACTGATAGTTTGCCTTTAAATGCATTGAAAAGCAAGTTGGCGACAAATACACTGCGCCTATCGCTTTTGTGCTGAGCGCAGGCGTCCAAGTCTCAGAAGCAGGTCCGGTTGATCAGAACCAACGCGTATTTTGCCGTTTTCTTTCGACGTAATAATAACAACGCACGTTTTAAAACCTGCGAGCTTGTTCGCGGCGTCGCTCTGCTGATCGTGAAAGCGTGAGCTATGTAGCGCGCTAACGCTTTCCATTGGCGCTAAAATGAATAGAACGCAAGGGAACACATTCTCGGCATAGGCGTGCTCTTCTTTGAGCATCCTTCTTGCGTGACCTCGCTTTCTTTCGCCAATTCAACCAGGGCCGGCCCGTTACCGTGTCACTTCCTGTTGCAGAATGGCGGAAACTATGGAGACCTGTTTGTCAAAGCGCTGCAGACGTACAATCTTTTGTGTTTTGGTATATACAGGTGAGTTGCGTTGTAGCTGTAGAGACCGTATGACTCCAACCAGTGTGCATTGTTATTTATAGCTACACTTGCTTCAAGCTGGCTGAGCGTTGGTGACATCAGTTGCACTAATTTGATAGTTCCTTGTCCTTGTCGTAGTCAGTGACGCTGCAAAGCTAGTTCCGTACGTACAGCGAAAACTCCATTTCCCGCTATCATCTTACGCTTTCTCTCGTGACAAATTTATTGCTCCGTGGCTGGCAGGCCGGAAACGCTGGTTGACGTCATCCTTGGGTTTATCTGAATCCATGCTGAATATATTGAACCACCTACAATGCTTACAGTTTATGGGAAGCTACAGAAGACTGATATATCTGTGGTAGCGTTTAATAAACGAGGTATTTATAACTCGAGAGATGGTTTTACAGCATTTCGGCAAACAGCATCTGAGCCTGCTACAGAAATGCGGCTTGCGCGACCTCTAGCGTCTTTGATGTTGATGGGACTGGCCTCAGTGAATCCAGATAGCTATTTGTGTAAAGAAACGAGGCGGCTGACGAAACTGGGCAGTTCTTTCGAAGTGATTTGTTGAAAACACAAACCCAGTGACATACGTGTCTTTTTCGAAAACAAATAAGAACAAAGCCAGAACTGCAAGCCGCGTTGACACTTGCCTCACGTGCAACCAATCAGTCGTGCAGTCTGCATCGAAGTAACCATCGATTGCGTTGCGCAGTTACGGGAACTTCGTGTCGCCTGTTTCGTAACCGTACACGTCGATATGTTTCGTCAGGTTGCGCGACATCAACGAAAGAAATCCGAACCCAACCTCGAAGCGTTACGTCATCTCCAGCCCGCCGGACCTGTTCCAGTTAGCTTCGACCGATCTTATTTTCTGCTTAATGCAATTTGACTACTGCAGTTCTGGAACGAGCAGGTGAGCGGTAGGTACGTTCGTCTGCGCTACGGCTCGGACATAGCGTCGGCCTTTACTCACCGGTAACAGAATGATGGAGTTATTGAAGCATGTCACGAAGTAAGTTATTGATGAAAAGGTAGCACTTATTGCCATGGTTTTTCCAAATCAGGTACCGTCCTTGAACTTTGCGTGATCGTTTGCCCGATTGAGCCCCCCCTCCCCTGTTCACCTGGTTAAAACGTCGGCGTTGTTTTCGAATACAACATTTGAACAAACGCATTTTTGGCAATTTAGGGTGTGCTGTTTATTGTTTTCGCCAAGCAGCGAAAATTGCCAAAAACTTTATGTATTTCTCTTAGTGGACCGTGACAACATATTTGCAGTTATTTCTTTCACATCAGCCCGAGCATGGATGCTGCGTGCCACGCTCAAAATCTTTCAACATGCAGAAGTATTATACGGCAGGAATTTTTCAAAATAATTTCTTGACACAACTGGTCTTTTCGCTTTCCTATTCGTACTGGAGCTGCTTGCCTCCCGACCACGTTTTCCAAAACAATTTAAGGCTTAAAAAAAGTACATCGCCAAACTGACCTGCAAAGCAAGCAGTACGTTACCACGTTGGGCGCTCTCCAAATATGTTTGCCCTCAACCCTTCGTGTTCAATTTGTCGAAAAGAAAAGCTTTGGCATAAGCTGGAGCTCTAAAAGCCTAAAAATATTGTTATTGTTCGCAATATTGTTTCGAGTGCTCTCTTCTCGTTTCTCATTTTATATTTTTTCTCTTTCTCTTCTCTCATCCTTTCATCGCCTTTAACACTGCCCTGACGGTCAGTGCTTTGAAAGACTTCATCACTGAGGAGACTCACTTTCATCCGTCATCTCCACTTCTCCAGCGCTCAGTTCCGTCGTCGGGACAAACGTGCGTCTGCGGTGGTCCTGCTCCCCTCGTCGCCAACCGTTGCTCCCCCGCACCCCTCCAACCCCTTTCACCGTGGTTTCAACGTCAGCTCTCAGCCCCGCCCACCAGCCATCACGCGCCTGTTGTTCCTCCTTCAGACACTTCAGTTCACCCCCCACCCGGGCATGCCAGGATCGTGTGTGCTCCCCCCACAATGCTGACCGGTTTTCATCGAAACATGTCACGCGCCCAATCTTCTGTAGTTCATTTCGGCCTTTCACGTTGGCAGCGGTAGCAGTGGGTTTTGAACACGGCCCGACATAGATCTTCAGTGTAAATAACTGGAGGAACGCTTTAATCACTCTGGTGTTTGAATTATTGACGTCTCAAATTTGTTTTCCTGACCAAAAAGCCAAGTTATTTATCAAACGTGTTGTAACATCTTCATAGCCTTTTCCTGATATTGCGCAGCCGGACGTGCCGTGTAGTTAACGGAGGAGTAGCTAAACGTTGCTTCCGATGCAACAAGCGCTCGTAAAACGAGCCTCGGTCCATTCCGAAAATTATTTCAGTGGAGCAAATACCAGTTACGTTCTCGACATTTCGCAGTCACTGGCCGGTTTGCATGGAAACTAGAAATTTAGTTTTTTGATTCGTTGCGCGTTGAAACCGATTTTGCTGAAAAACCCGTGATTTAGTTGCAAGCTCTTCACGTGTCGGAAACGATTTCGCATCTGATAGATTAAATTTTGTACTTGCTTGATAATGAAATGTTTGTTTACCTGTCAATAATGACCGACATTCATTGCTAAAGGTTTGGTCTGATTCGCCCTTAAGGCGCTTCATACGCTCAAAGGAATTTGAAAACCCTAAGACAGTGTTACCCAACCTTGTTAAAACCTTGCGAGAGATAAATATAATTTGCGGCACCCAGCGTCGAGCCCATAGCAATTTGCTTTAAAGATTGATGTCATTTTGAAATTGTTTTTAATGATATATGGAAAATCATATTAACTCACGGCACCCCTCAGTATTGTGTATGGCACCCTAGGGTGCCGCAGCATCCCGGTTGGGAACCACTGCCCTAAGAGGATAATGGGTTCAGTCTCGACGTGCATTTTGGAAAATCACGTTTGTTCCACTGAATTGACTCGAGGCCCTTTAGTGTTGCACGTGGCTGAGAACAAAACATAACAACACTCCCCACCACCCTCTCATTCGAAGCATGCATGGTGTTCTGTGCTTAGTTCTTTCATCTCCACTCCCTTTTCGCCACGATCATCTCGTTTTCATGGATGACAAAGCATTCGGAAAGCAAAAATAGGTAACACCTGTCATCCGTTTGTTTGCTGTTTGTGGCTTTAACGTGGCGGCAACGAAAGTGAAAATTTAGAAAACTTGCTCATATTCTCTTGCGTTGCCGCTCAGCGGGTTTCCGGATTGTAATTGCAAGTAATTTCGTATGCTTGGACGGGCGTTGTTGGGATGTGTCATTATGTCCTGATCTGGATCCGTCCGAACAAATTTAAACGGAGGCGATAGCTGACCTTGTACTAGCCATCTAACAAACACTGGGCTGTGTCGAGAGCTTCTTAAACTTGGAGTTCCTTATATCAGTTTTGCCATGGAAACAGTTTTACTACTTGCCTTTCCAGTCACCAAGCAGTTGCTCCTGTTCGTGCAATTCACGCTTTCCTGTTATTTCATTTGCGGCGTTCGGCGGAAGGTGTGCAGCGCGAAAGTGCTTCATGACGGTCGCGGCCAAGACCCGCACAGTGAGGTGCGGTTTATTTCACTCCCATAGTTTTTTGGTTGAATGGCACAGACGCCAACAACATCAGCTGTCAATCAGCGCTCGGCAGACCTCAATTACGACGCGCTCCTTCAAGCTACGAACAATTCCTTAACACGCGTTTCAAATTTTATTTTGTTGGTCGCGGCTGCTAAGTGCCAGTGTTTTCGCCGGAAAAAAACGTTCTCCGCTCCCAATTTTCTCCCCACAACTTCGTTCAAACGACGAGAAAGCAGGCTAGTCAGGAGGGCGAACAGGGTGTGTATTTTTTCAGCGCTTTGAAAGCAATCGAGAGGAAACTACGCGATCAGCTCTAGACCCCTGGAAGCCGAGCGTCCGATAATATTTAAATCATTGCTCCCCCCCAGTCACGCGCACGACCTGTTGGCGCCGGACAGTTTTGTTCTTTATTTTTATTTTAGCGCAATTCATTTCCGCGCTTTTGACAGGCAAGGCTCGTCGCACGGAAGCGGAAAGCCGACCGACTTGTCTCCCCTGCAGCCCATCGACACCAGCTTGCCCGTCCAGTCCCATCGCGCCCTTTCGCGCAAGTCGTCTGATTCGTCGCTTTCGGGACCGAATCACCGTCACACGCCCACCCGAGGCAGCAACAGCAGCGCCGCCCTGCCCCCGCGCTACAACGGCGAGGGGGAGTGGACTGACCTGGTCAATCCGACCGCGAACCACAAGAACCAACCACAACAGGCCCCTCGAAGGCGAGGAAACAAATACGACGTAATTGTCGCGTGACGTCGCGCATTCTCGACCGGAAACTACGTCACGCTAAACGTTCTATAAACAAGCGCAGTGCTGCAGAGGACGTGAATGCCGAGAGGCCCAGGTTAAAACGTCACCTGCCCGCGCAGACAACAGACGGTCGACCGCCTTCGTCATCGGCAATGATGTCATTAACTTCCGATTCTTGAGCCGAGCTTTTATCATCGATCCGTGGTTGCGCAAGGTGCCGGCTGCATTGTTTGTTCCTCGTCAATTGGCAATTCAATTCAACTATGCGTACTCCTCCGTCTTGCCCGGCAGTAGCTGGAGCACTTCCCTGTTGAGAAAAATCTCGCGCGCACCTTCACACGCGAAGGCCACTTTGCACCAGCGTTCGACTTCATCCGTTGCGCGGAACAGAGAGTAGTTGATCCGTGTATAAAGCTTCGTTCCGTCTTCTGTTGTTTTTTTGTTTTTCCTAATTGCATCGCGTTGCGAGCATCAGTTCCATCTCTCGCTTCGACTGAGCAACCTTGCCCGAGCGTTCGCACTTCTTGTTCCCCGCGATGCTGTTCTGTGAGTCCCCTCGGCTTACTCTGCTCGGAAGCGTCTCTTGCACTAGAGACACCCGACGTGAGTGTGTTTGTGAACAAGTCTCGCAGCAGTCTTTCATCATCAATTCCTGTACGCGCGTTTGCACCTTTCAAATAACGTCGCGATCGTGTAGTCTCGTCCTCGCGCGCTTACCGTCGCTGTCTCGAAGACAAAAGCCTAAGCGGTACTTTTTAGACTGTAGCGCAGTACTAGATGCAATCATTCGTGCGATAAATACTTGCGCTCGCGTCCGCTGCAAGTACCATGCGGTGGTGGCCGCTCGCGCCTCGCTTCGCCTTCCTTCGCTGCCCTGTCTGATCAGACTGTCGTGCTTTGCTTGTTCGTGAAAAGTTATATCTCGTTGTTTTAAGCGTTAATCGCTCGCCTTTTCAATTTTCAAATTTTATCTTTCTCTTGACTTGCATTCGCGACATCGTCAACGAGCCTGGGGACCGCGACCACCCCATGCGCATGGCAGAAGTTCGCAGCACGTCAATCACAATTCGCAGTGAAGCAAAAGACGGAGTTCTTTGTTGAAGAGACGGAGGTGTTTGTTGAACCGCACGAAGTCCGGGGCGTGATATGGTGGAGCAGCCTAAAACTTAGGCGTGCAATATTGACGTTGGAATTTCGTAATCGAGTTGCGCGACACACGAACGGTTTCATTTTATCAAAAATCGTGTTGTGTTTCGTTCCTTCTTTGTCCACAAATAGAAAGGAGCGCGTTTATTGGTCCCCACCGAAGTCTTCCCGTGTGGACTGCTTCAGGCGTACTGACGTCAGGTGAAGTCGTTAATCGTGCACGTGTGTGTTTGATTAAAACTACGAAGGATACTTAATTAAAATGAACGACGTTTGCTTGTCCTCGTAATGGGATTGTCGCTTACAGCATCTTGGAATCAAAATACAAGACTGAAGTTTTGTTCTCTTTTGCAAGGTTTGAGATTGTAACAGACGAGATTTACGCGTTGATGCTATTTTTTTAATGAATGTGAAAATGCTGGACTTTCCTGCGGTGATTCGTTGAAAGTCAGTGCTCGTGAAATACGTTGCCAAGGATGTGTATGTCGCAGGCTTTTTGCAACGACTTTTCTGTTCAACCACATTCACAACCCGCTGCTGGGCTCAGACTCGCTTGTGAAGGTGCAGCCACGTCTGTTTGAACTCCGATTCCTTAGGCTGGATGGAACGCAGTGGTGAAAAAGCAAAGTAAACAATCGGCCAGCTGTCCCAGGCTCTGGGTTGAGGAACAGGCGTTGTGGCGCATTTCGACGATGAATTTACGGTTTCTCTTAAAACATGCAGTGTCGTTTGCAGTGTCAGGGCCCAGGGCCCTGGGGGGCGGCGTTTTTTGATTAAAAATCTTTAGCGCTATTATTTTCAAATAAATTTTTGAACTTTTCAAAGTTCAAACTCTTTTTAGTTTTTGTGTTTACAAGCCTTTTACTGGTAGGCTAGTCTAAAAAACAGGAAACTTGGCTGTGGAATGAGCAAACTGATAAAATGTTTACTCAAATGTGTGGGTCAAATCCAGAGTGCTGAATACGCCGGTGTTGTCCTGATATCAGTTTTTTAACATACGTAATTTGGGGGCAATTGTCCTCCACTCCTTACACCTTCCTCTCCAGCCAAAGATATTTCCCGCACCCAAGTCAAACGTCCTTTGAACAAAGGACAAAGATGACATTCGACCGCAAACCAGAAAACATTACTGGTGCGGTACTTCGAGGTTTATATTTCCCCCCACTCAAAATCCGATAAAAAGGTCCTGCATGAAATCACGGTAAATGGTCAAGGTTAGCGTATTTCTTCGATCCTTAACAACGCCACGTCACTACATCACCCGACACCTAGGCATTGGCGACGAACATTTCTTGACACGTCTCATGCTATTTTTATTGTCCAGTAGGATATTCTACGTAACTGCTACAAGCTGTAACCTAGTAATTAGGAGGACTTATTTTACATTTTGGCGATTGAAGTGAAGAACTCTGCAAAGGTGACTTTAATCAGTTCTGAACTGATTTTTCTGTATGACGTACTGCTGTCAGAAGATGACGTTCTTGAAGCGAGATAGTGCAGTTGGCGGGATGGATTTAAGGAGCGCGGGGCCCTAGGCCATCTTAGATTTTGGGGCCCCACGCAGGTGTGAACTATTTGGCCGTTTGTCTGAAAAACATGAAAGTATACCCCTCGTATTTGTAGTGCCCCCTCAAAAATCTATCTTTTGTTGTGCTGACTTTGGTTCTACAATTGCTTTAGAGCTTAGATCTTCAACAGAAATTAAAGCCTTTCCTGCCTTGTAAAAAACAAATGGCATTGCGAGTAATAGCAACCACATATTTTATGACCAAATAAGCACAATCCATTGAGTGGACACTGGTCTTATTTATGTCGTTTTGAAGTTTTCATTTTCCAAGCAATAAAAAATAAGGTGTTTTAATCCTCTATTATGCCATAGGCCGATGGTCTTCTTTCGTTTGAGCGAGTTCTTTCAACCACTGCTAGCCCGCCTAAATATCGGGGCAGGTCCTGAGCAGCCATTCTGTTGTCTCATCATCCAGAACCGTCAGGCCGTGTAGTCCGTGGGGAGGTCGATGGATTGGACAGTGGAGGACGACATGGTCGACGGTTTGTTCTGCGCCACACTCACAGG
>JGI24158J21664_10011001_pt1 | contig 12046 bp, 10 predicted proteins | sample Ectturendosymbi3_FD_21664 | JGI IMG/M metagenome (IMG submission 21664) | reverse complement strand
AGCACAACGCAACAGCCGCGGGGCGAACACAGGGGCACAATTAGGATTGCAAGATTGCAGGCGCCACGTGGCAAGGACAAGGGAATCATACATTCACCACACACACCTTTTATGAAACAAGACAACATCAGAACTGAAGAACCACCAATTCAAAAAATAACAGCCAAATCAAGCCATAGTCACATCGTAGAGGATTTGTGAAACACCTTTACCATCATAAAAGGCAACAAGCCTTTTTAAACGATAGGAAGAATAGTGCCAATTAATGTGAATAAATGTGGAAACTGTGACGTCAATGCGCGCAGCGTCATTAGCCACGCGCTTCATTCGGTTGTGTGCCAATGCTGACGGCATGTGACGTAGTCCCGTCGCCACGGGGGGACCTCGGTGGGCTTAGCCCCCCCAAACAAAGCTTCAAGCCACCCCAAATTAAAACATGAAACGGAGTTTTTGTCAATTTTTAGTGTCAAGCCCCCCTATTGAAAACTTTCCGCCGACGGTTCTGATGTGACGTCAGGTATGGCACTGACCTTCTTACCACGTGACTTGTGTATAACGTTTCTCGCAGTTTTGCGATGTTGTCCCAGATGGGACGGGGTGCAATATTTTTAACAGACATCGAATGTTCCAACTTGATTTTGAATGTGGTGTAGCGACGGAGCATGAACATTTTTTTTCAATTTGATATGCTCTATGTCGTTGATGGTGACTTTTGTTTGTTTAATTGTATCAGAAATTAGTGAAAACGTCTCTACAATGTATGCAACATATTTTGAGTCCAACTTCAGCGCTACGGTTGGCCAAGAAAACATCAGGTAAAATGAAGGTTGCCCTTTTAACTACCTTCTTGAATAGTCGGTTTTTGTGCTTTAGCAAAAAATCGTTTGCTATTGCTAGGCATATTTTGGAAAGTCTATTTTATGTAGATCATCGAATTGTTTCTTGCGTTTATGAAAAAAATAAATGCAGCATTGTATAAACATGAAATAAAAGTCTCATGAACGCAAATAAGTAACAAAAGCTTTCTTTAATATATTTTTTGTTAGTTTCACGTATATTGCTTTTCATGACGTACCTCTTTTGTATATTTTTCTGTGATGTCTTTTTTGTTTTTTGCGTTCCTCACAAAATATCTTTTCTATTTTAAGCTGTAGCAGTTAAATGAAGTTATTTGGTGTGAAATTATACTGATAATTGGCACACAGTTGATAACTGACACACAGTTGGCACAAAGTTCACCCACTTTCAGTAAATAAACTACAAACTTTGTTTCGTGCCAATTTAGAATTACAGTTATTCACTTTGTTTTATCTGCTGTAAAGTGTTTCATTAAAACTATATTTTTCATCTCGTTCCTCAGAAATGGGCAAGATACTGGTGATTGGCGGAGGGAATCATGAGACTACTTGCACTGCATACGACGTCAGGACAGAGTCTACACAGCGACTGCCGGTGAATGATTTGCAAGTTTTGTTTAAAATTTTAACTGACGCATTGTGTATATGGGTGTGAAACCACCATAAAAAACTCATCAATCATAATAGGAAAACGATCCAGGATGCATAAATACTGACTATGATCACATTAAAATATATTCAATCTATTCAGCTTTAGTCACGTATTTGTGGTTGTTTTCCTTGACTAATTTTTCCAATGGACTTTTTCATTGAGGCAGACTTCTCATGAGGCGTTCCAGAATCTCTTCTACTTTAAACTTTGATACTCGGTGCTCTTGATCATGTTTTTTACCTCGTTAACATGGAAAGTTCGCAGCTTTGACACAAATGCAGCAGACATTCTACGGTGGCTATTTGAGGATATTATATCAGGCAGTGATCGCATGACTCGATTCACGAGTTACATTTATTTTGTGTGTGGTTACATTTAGCCACAATTTTTGACCCTCACTGTTGAGTCCTTATAATGGGCATTTGAGCAGGACATAGCGAGAGACAGCTTATTGCTTACGTATGGTTGATGTTTGTTCGTGCTTGTGTGGTTTGCTTGTAAATGATATACTGACCTTATTGCGTTAGTTCTGTTGCCACTTTTAAGGTTTCGACCAATTGAAAGCTCATCGAGTCAAAGGATACCTTTACATAGAACGTGGAAAGTTGGTTTATGTCAGCACTTGAAAAACTAGAGAGACACAGGATACTTAAAATGGATGCATTGTTGTTGCTGGGATTGCACGCGCGCTTGTGGGCTATGCGACGTTGCACAGGTTAAAAATTGACCTTAAGATGAATTTTTTTGCATACATTGGGGTTGAATCAAGATTGCTTTTTCTAGTTTCAATAGTTTCTGTTTTTGTTGATTTTGTTTTTTGATTTATGGTATCTTTTTTTGTTTCGGTTGTGTGGGCTTCCTATTGTACAAATGATGACATGCCTGGTGATTATCCTGTTTTGTAAACACTTATATTTCTGTTAGCGCAGTCATCATTTACTGATTTTGTTGCGGTACAAACAAGTTAACAAAAGCAGCATATTCTTGCACTGTTTTTGACAGTGATTTGCATTACACATGGATAGCATAGAACTATTTTAGATTTTTTAGCTACTTTTACGCCTTTGCTTTATTGCTTTTGTTTTGAACAGAGGTGTCATTGAGGATATTTAGTGGCATAAAGTTTTGCTAAGAAATCTATTATTTCTCTATGCTTCAACATATGACTGCAGCTGGTGCGCAACAGAATCATTGCTACCACAAAGTAATAATCAATATAATAATAGAAGTGCGAATTGATACCTAACCTAATTTGATAATTAGACAATGGCGCTCAACGACGTTTTATAAAATTTCAAATAGCGCCCAACAAAGATTCACAACGAATCATGGCACACAATGTGCAGCACAATTTTTGTAGAACCTTTCAGTTCCGCTAGCTGCTATGTATGCGAGTTGAATTTATTGGATGTCTTGCTATGAGTCGACGCGATGACTCACACCTGGGAATGGAAATTCGTGTAATGCACCATAGATACACCATCAGCAATTTTTGCACGCAATATTAATGTTACACAGGTTTTTTTAAGGCGTTTTAGGGACCCGATTCGGGTCCCTAGAATCAGAGATATCGGGTCCCTACAGATCCATACAGGGTACCTAACATTTTCCTTAAAAAAACCCTGATGTTACATGAAGTTAAAATGATCGAATAAATTTTGTGAATCGATTCAGCAAAGGTTGCGCATCGACTCCAAAATATTTAAGATGACTTTGACTCGACATGCTCGTGATAGCTTTTTGACTGGGATCGTAACTCGCATACCACATCACTTGTGTTTGGCAGTTGCTACCATCGCAAATACATTTGCAAAGCCCATGGCAACAATTATCGGAAAAACTTTTATCAGTCGCAACTAATCTCAATAACACAAATTATACATACTATTTATGTGTATATTTTAGTATCTATCTTGTAAACTAACTTAGTGAAAAAATGTTTCAGATGATATGAAAATGCTGCAAACTCTATTATGTGCGATATTTCTTGATAAACCAACAAGGATAGCCAATCACTCAGTTACACTCAAAGACCACTCTTACGCAAATGATCACATGCTCTCTGGAATAGCAGTATATGGTATCTCGAATCTCCCACCTATATTCATGATTCTAAAAAAGCGAAACAAAAACAAACTTTTGAATGTCGCAAAGTAAGAAACATGAAATTTTTCCAAACAGATTTTATAGTAGATTCAAAAGTAGCTTCTTTCCAAATTAGATTTTAATAATAATCACACTTCTATCAACTCCCAGATTATATTGTTGTGTCAAACTTTCCATGCAGTTCTTGAAGTGCATGCTCCACTGTGCACTGCATCTTGAAAACAGAAAAAGTGTTTAAGTAAACCTTGGTTGACACCTCAAATATGTAATCTCATCAAAAGAAAAAACAAAATGTGCTTCAAAGTATGGAATAAAAAAGACTCACAAGATTATGTTACTTATAAAGAATATCGGAACCAAGTTAGTAGGTATATCAGAATTTATGCTTTGTATCATGGTGCTACGTGTTCATATTATATAGTTTCAATGGTAGCACCCAACGGATGTGCCAGCATGTATGTGTGTTGCAAGTGTGTATGTGTACGTGTGTTTTCACTTTGAGCTGGTTTGCGTTGAATCCAAATGTCGAGAATCATGCAACTTCTTCAGGCACTTGGAACAGGAAGAGTCGGAGCTGCAGCTGTGACTGTTGATGATTGTGTCTACGTCCTTGGCGGGAAAACGCGTTGGTCTTCAACCCTTGGAGGACAAATTTCTTCGCATGCTTTTTTCAAGAGTGTCGAAATACTTGATTTGAATGACATGCATTCTTGGAGGAAAGGAGTGGACATGCTCGAATGTCGAGCAGATCATGCTGCTGCTTTCATGAATGGTTCGTCCTCAGCTACGGAAACGCCTAATTTATAGGTTTGAGTTCGATTCACACCATGGTGTTCTTGCTCTAGGTGCTGATATTTTTGTTTATCATGTTTTCACTGAACAAAGTATCAGTGAGTCGAACGCCTTTTTTGGGCGTATCTGGTGCGTTTCCGTGGAATTGTTATAAAGTTATTGTTTTAGATTTGCGGAAACAATACACGTTTTCGTTTTCTCCTCGCTTGGAAATTTGAAGCTTCTGCTAGCAGTTCTTACCGTGGTTGTACGCAGAAGAGGCAAAACGGGCATTTGCCTACCACCTGGAAATTGGGTCTAAGAACCAAAATTTCTAGAAAACCTGAAGACAGCAGCATAAATTCCGATCATTTGATTTAATTCTTTCAATGACAGTTTATATGCCGGTATGAAACTCACACTGCACAAGAGCCACGTTCACTGTTCTGGTGTCTGCCGTGACGAGCTTGCAGTACACTCATGTCCGCTCCTTTGCCTGCAGAGGCAGGTTGCGAAACTTGCCAGCAGATTGTTCTGCTATTGGTCTTTAATTACGCAACAATAACATGGCAGAGAATCTTCAAATGTTCACTTCAGGTTACGGTATTAGCCTAGTAGGCATTTTGCCGCATGTGACTGATGAACACAGACATCTTGGCAGGTAATGCAGCGAGACAATCTCTGCTGGTAGCAGTAGGCCTCGTAGTTTTTTGCTGTGTGAAAAGAAACATGAGTGAAAAAGAAGCATTGCTACGCCAGCGAAGCGAAATTTTTGAGGCTGTTGCCGTAACACAGAGCAGTGCTCTTCAGCCTTTTTTGTTACGGTGCACCCTTAAAGATGTTCTGACGAACTCATGCACCCTATTTACTTAAACTCATGTACCCTATTTACTGCCATGTCACCGTGTCCCCCACCTAATTGCGCCCATGTCTGTAAGTACCCTGGTCTAAATAAGCAAGTCCCCTTATTCAGTAACTCGGCTACATAATTCAATTGGTAATTATCAGTTTTTTCAATTATCAAAAAAAGCCATTATAATGGCTCATTGTCTGTTGATTATGACTCACAAATAATCAACTAATTAAACCATAGCTTGACATGGTCTGATGCTTACACACCAGACTTTAGAACAGGGGTGGGAACCTGCGGCCAGCTGGCCAAATGCGGCCCGCGTGAACATTTGACATGGCCGCATCAGAATTTTCGTTTCCCAATTTAGAGTACAAAGTCGCGTCTAAACGAAGCTCCCAGATAAGCAGGTACTTAAGATAGTGTATCATAAGAAGACTCTATCCCTCGTAGTTTTAAGATTAAGGTAGAATTCCAAGATAAAATGAATTGTTATTTGCGGTCCGCCAGCGACTATCCACAATTTATGCGCCCCTTGTCAGCAAGTACAGTAGGTTCCCCACCCCTGCTTTAGAATGTGCAAAGCTGCCGAGGTTAAATCCTGAAAGCCATCGGTTGGTTAATGGTTCATTTTTGCTGACATAATGTTTTTGTAAAAATTATCTGTTTAGTGTGACTAGTTTGTGATCCACCTTTGTGAACCCTTTCGCAGTGGTGCACCCCACGCATATTTTGGTGCACACCGGTTGAAGAGCGCTGACATAGAACATTTTCTTTGTGGTGTAGAAAGGGTGAAGTGTTTTTTAACGTCCATTTGTATTGTATCGTCAACAACCTGAAAAGTACAAGCGAAATACCGACTTTACCCATCCCTGGAAAAATTTCTCCGGACGCCCATAGTTATTACTGTTCTTGTCTTGAATAGTAGCGTCCTTGTTTACATACTCAGCGCTTATCGAAGACCATGTAATAATATGATTTCTTAGCGGTGATATGCTCATGAATTGTGAATTTTTACGATTTCTTGCAAAATTTCAAAAATTTCTGTAGGAAAAATATATGTGTCTGGAGGGCGCAGCAAAACTGAGTTAACAATTACTTCTTGCGAGACGTTCGACTTGACTTCAAAGCAATGGACGATGATGAAAAACATGAAATATCGAAGGAAATATCATGGGATGGCTGCAATGGATGGTACTGTTAAAAAATCTTGTTTGCAGTTGTATATAACAACTGTCACCAAACCACGGGCCAGATCCGGCCCGCAAAGTAAGTTTATTCACACCGCCGCTGTACTGTGCCACAACGAACTAAAACACAGTCAGTTGCAAAAGTGTGGAAACACCCATGTTACAACGACATATTTCAACAAAAATGAAACTAATGCCCTATTCACCTGTTCAAATTAAATTATTTCATCAAACAAAAACATTATTACGTCATAGGCAAATCTGGAAATTTCCAAAGATTGCGGTTTATATCGACAGTTTGTCGTAATAGAGACAGCCTCTGTTACGAACAACCTTTGTCGTTATGAGGTGTTTTTGACTTTGTAAAAGTAGCAGAAAATGGCTAAAAACTTCAATTTATTGGCTGTTGAGTTTGAACACACACCGTAGTTACTTTGAAAATGAAAAGACTCCAAGAAATGGTTACGTGCGACGCTCAGAGATGGGTTTTTAGTGGAGGCGGAGTCTCAAGCTTCTTTTTGAGAAGATGGAGTTTGATATTTTCGTCATTTTGTATTGAAAGGTCGAGTCTCTATTCCTTGAATTTGTACGTTGTATGGAATTAGTTGAAACACGCTCTTTGGTCACTCTACATAATTTTGAAATTACGTCTTTTGTCTGTTAGTTCTCCTGTTTTTTAACCGAAGGGAATGTGTGCGATTGTTATTTATGGTGCGTTAATTTACACGTAAGCTTGCTTGGCATTTTTCACACAAAAAAAAGTTTGTGTTGCTTGATACATAAACAACTTACTTCCTGATAAACACATATCCCAAGACATGAAAGCCATTTAATGTCAATTGATAGCGGTGACTAAATATGCCTTGCAATTCGTACCACACTCAAATTTCCAAATGAAGTCCTAAATGCTACTTTGACACAAACCCCTTCACACTGGATTGGAGGCACCGATTGTGAAGAAGCGCTTGGTGCCCCACCATCTCACCCCTACTAGAGACGATCTGAGCGTACCTAACAGCGAAGTCCGCACATTTTACTTTCCATACTGACATTTCTACACAAGCACCAGTGTTAGACCCTGCACGAAAACACTCACCAAAAATAGTTTGTAAAACAAAAGCTAATTGTACAAAACTGTTTTCCAACGTAGAGGTTCAGACAAGAGGATTTTCAAAATGTGACCATTGTGACTTTATTCGTTACTGTGCAAGATAACTGGCACCACTACTGCAGCTATATTTGAGTGCAATAGGTCTGTTTTTCACATGATTATCTTAAAAACAACTGTTCAGTTTCATGTATCCACACAAAATTGACAGGATTTATGATTCATTGTGCACAGGTATGTTGTACTGCATTGGTGGATGGCATTTTGGGCACAACGTCCCCAACGAACGTTACGATGAAGCGAAGGATGAATGGATGGAAATCGCCCCGTTGAATCATCCAAGATCTGGAGTTGCAGCTGTTGCACACAACGGCCTCATTTACGCCATTGGGGGTATCGTGAATATTAACTGTTTTATTGATCTCCAGCCTGCATTTTATCAAAATCGAGTTTGACTAGAGTGCGTAGTTGAATATTAGTCTAATTGTTTCGTAAGTTTTGTACGAGGTAGAAATTTTAGTCTGAAATTTTTGTGCACAGGCCGACGGAATTTTCGCGTCTAATTTTTGTAAATTCCATCTATTTAAATTTTACCCGCTTGGCTTCGTTATTCAGCGATAAATTATTACGAGATTTGCAATGTGTTTGCCATTTCCTTACTTCGAGAAATTGAGTTGTTGATTCCAAAAAATTGCGCGGGGTTGATAGCATGCATGTCGTTCCCAGCTACGGTTGCTAAATAAGTTACGGGTCTGGAAAAGAATGACTAAATACGCTACCCTGGACACTGGATGGTATTGGAAAGTGAGAGAGCAGTGCTTTCATAAGTGTATCCATATGGTGCAAAACTAGCAACATCGTCCAAGCTACCTCGACACAAGACCACTGTTATGTTTGCTTTACAAAACACATGGGAAGTGCAGTGTGTAAGTGCATGTCATTCGCTGTTTGCAAGGAAAGCATAAATTAGTTGTTTGCAGTATCAATTTTCGTCATTTAAAAAAGCATTTTTTGTGGGTGCAGAGAGTAGGCTGAACAAAACACGATCGGAATCGCGATGCAGTGAATTTGCTCAAAAATGTTTGATACCTGAAAGAAAATTGTGAATCAGCATTGCTGTCGTCTGCCCAAGCTTTGAACCCTGGCTAGAATATGTTTTACAGCACTGCAATCAAGACAACGAATTTCACGATTCTTAAAAAATAATATGCTCTTCGTGATGATTTCTGTATAGACAGCTGCCGCAGTAAAGCAAAACTCAACGAAAGGTTTTGCACAAATGCTTCAAGAATAGCAGATTTTTGCATAAAGCTTTTAAATAACAAAAAATGTTCCAGTACCTCATTAATTGCACTTTATATTTATCGAGGTGTGAAAATGATCCCAGTTTCTTCGAACCCTTCCACGTCACACCTACTGTGCAAATAACGTTTCGTGAACAGCCGCACAAAACTATCACAACTCATTTTGGTGCGTTAGCTCAGTCAGGTGTGTGCTTCTGACGTTTTGCAGCAAATATGGAAGTTATGAGTTCAACAAACTCATGCTACAAATGTATGTTTTGCAGGCTATAACATGTCACACATGAGTGCAGTTGAAACGTACAATCCCAAAACAGATAAATGGACATACATATCACCGCTAAACGTGGCCAGGTTTCGAGCTGGTGTTTGTATTTCCGGTGGAAAGATATACGTCGTTGGAGGGTGCGTAGGACTTTCAGCAGTTTTAAAAATTAATTTTATCAAATGCATTAAACACAGAGACCTAAATTTATTTTAGCGACTGGGAGGTTAAACGTAACTGCAGTCAGGATGTCATAGTTGCGCTGTAAAGAATGGTTTTAAACGTTCATTGAAACTGTAGTGGTAGATGTGATGGTTTTGAAAATCTTTAACTTGAAGATTTCCTTCAATTCGGCATGATTTTGGTGTTAATTGCGAAACTTCTGAATAAATGTGAAATAATGTACTTTGTTCATACGATTTGTATAACTGGCAATTGCGACGGAATTATAACTTGGTACAAATTGATCTGAAGAAAATCCAGGAGAGATTGATCGCATGTATTTATCACGTCCTGGCCAAAAATGGGGGATGATATCTTTCCTGCTTTTACGCACCCGGGAAAGCTTGCGTTCGCATTGACGTTGTAATCAATCAACATTTTTGATTGAAATGTAGCTTACTAAGCTTATTCATTGAATGTTTAATTTACGTTTTGCATCACCTTTCGTTTGTGTCTGAGTGAGTTGGTGATATTGACTGTAGTTTGGTTTTCAAGTTTACTGCTTGGTAAATTAAAGTGATTTAGTAGAACTGCAAAGATTTGCGATGCAAAAAATTCCAGTTCCGTACAGCATTTGCCATGAAAGAAAAGCCCATGTAGCTGGGAATGCCGTGGATTGAAACTTTAGTTCGCGTTGACTGATGGAAAATTTCAACACATAATTCCAGCAAAAGATTTGCTGCGAAACCCGATCACGTAAATTGTTTTCAGGCAGCATCATCTCACTCCTCTGTTGATTGAAAGAAATTGGACATTTGTTTCTTTATTTCTGTCGACAAGCTTCTAAAATCTGTGTTTCGCATTTTCGACTTATTTTTGGGATCACTCCGAAGATTTTCCGTAAATACCTGAATTTTGGCGGAATTCGGAGTTTGGAATTGCTAATGACTGTTTGTGATCATTCGCAGAAAACAAAAAAGTGTTAGGAAAGACAAAATTTTGTTGCTTTTATTTACAAGTTTTGTTTTATCACAGTAGCACTTGCAAATTCCCGACCGTAATGCTGGAAACTTCCTTTGAACTCAAATACCTGACTCCGATTTATTTTTCACACACTTTGAAGCTCCTGAAATGTTCTGAAAGCTTTTTGCAAAACACCGTCTGACGTCTTTTTTGTCCTTTCTCGTATAACCAGAGGATAACCGTCACCTTACCAAACATCCACACTGACTTCGTACTTTTATATTTTGGAAAACGTTCATAGTAAAGCAGCACAAGTTTCAATTTAAAAATATTTCGGGAAATAAACTAGTACCTAATAACTGTACCATGACAACGTTTTTTAACAACTTACCACGCATTCTTTTTAAATCACCTGCGTGAGACTTGTAACTAAGATCATGCACTTTTCGTCTTATCATTGCGTCTTTTAATACGAGTGGAAGCAAAAACTGGTAAGGAGTGTCAATTTTTGTCACTCAACCGAACGTTTTTTATCACAAAATCGTCTGAAACTTCATCCAAAGTATCAGCATGCTTTTGATGTTGTGATTTTTCCAATATCCGTTTTGAATCAAAAGTGGGTTGCAGATGTACTCCTTTCATTCTAACCCCGTAACGTTGGGTAGGAATTGGTCTCATACAAAAAATATTGTACTGTATTAGCGTTTTTACCAAACGTTATAATACACTGAAAGATTTCGTTGTACGGAACTCGTGGCTTTGTTCCAATATATTGAAACCATGTTCTGCCTATTTAGTTTGACACACAGTAGGTTTGGTATATGTACGTCTGGTTTCGTTTTTTTGCTGCTTTATTGCTAGACGTTTTGTGTTAATTTAGACAAGCAACATTTGGTGAAGTTTCCAAGTCCAGCGAGGTCTATGATGATATGGACAAAAAGTGGACAATGTCCTTCGATGCTGAAATCGCCGATGATGAAAGCGCAGTAGTTGCAGTTTAAAGTAACTGGGACGCTGTGATCATCCGGTGTTGAGTTTCATTTTACGAGGAGCCGAGCTCTTCGCAACTTATATCCTGTAATTATTTCTTAGTAACAACTGAGACACTTACTGGGACTGTCAAATTTGGTCCGTCAATTGCAGAAAAGAAATCCTTGCTACTGCATTTTTCTATCAGTGACAAATCGTTGAAATCATGGCTTAGGTAGTGTTGCCACCAGAGTTACTGCTGGTTTGAAAGTTGACTCGTTTACGAAGGAAACTCAGTAGCTCTGCTTCTACCTGATGAACTGTGACAAACATTTCAAGGCGCGCAAAAACTGTTTGTGGCAGGTGCTCTGCATCCGCTGGAGGGGAACATGCGAAACGCCAGCTCTGTGATGCTCAGGGCTGTGGATTCGGAGCCCAAGCAATTGTAGACGGCAGCGCCGGAGCCAAAAACTTTTAGATGGTGGAGCCGGAACATGAAATTTCGGTTCGGGTTACACAGACAGTTTGTGGGGCAAGCAAGATATACAAACAATACAATGGAGTTTAGTTTTTAAATCGTTCTGGAACCGGAGCCAAAAAATTTCGATGCCTGGAGCCGGAGCCTGAAATTGATACTTGTGGAGCACAGAGATATTTTTTTATTATATTTGTTATTACATTTTATTGCTCGGCTACGAAGTAACCAGATCACATTCAACTCTGTTCGATGTTCCCAAACACAATTTTCGCCCAATAAATACAGGGTGTTTCACAATTGTTGAAACAAAGCGGCAGCTTCTAAAACCTTTATCGATGACCTTATTCATTTTTCTCTTTCCAGATTGTCATAGG
>JGI24158J21664_10011000_pt1 | contig 12046 bp, 8 predicted proteins | sample Ectturendosymbi3_FD_21664 | JGI IMG/M metagenome (IMG submission 21664) | reverse complement strand
CAAACACACATGACATGTTTTCACGTTTGTGGCGATGAACATTTTTCCTACTTTCAGTTTTCGGCTTCACATGGTTGACAACATGTTCGGAATATTAACCGTTCATCTCAGCGATGGCCATGGCTCAGCGATGGCCCAGGCCCGCAACCGGGTGGCCTCAGCGATGGCCACCCGGTCTCAGCGATAGCCCAGGCCCGCAACCGGGCAATTGCCCCTTAAAAATTTTCAAAAAGGTTTTGAGAGTGCCAAAAACATTTTAGTTGTTAGGTAAAACAAGAAGTTGCAATCATTCCCCCCGCCCCCCCCAAAATATGAGCTGGTTGCGACCTTGCCATCAGCACTCTCACTCAAGGTAGCAACTCGCTCAATGGCCTCAAATCAACAACCGCACCTTTTGAATTGAGAGGTTAAAATCTCAGCCATAACAACATTTCAACATCGTTAAAACCTTCATCATCAGCGCAACACGTCGTCATGCATCAGCGCGCAGCACCCGTAAAATGTCTTTTTGCAAACCACACCTGTTTAGCACGGTTTGCAATAATCATAAGAACCGTCATCGTCTGTATAACACCAGTCGCCGTTCCAGCCTGATGCACAGGAATCAATGTATTTTGTTCCTTGGTATGTAAATGGAAGCATGCAGTCTCCACTGGGGGTGCAGAGGCGCACTGACAAAACAAGGATGAGTTCGTGTCACATATGTGTACAGAAAAACACTCACGACCAATTTCTACATTTTTCAATTACATCAAATAAGGTTTAGCTTGACATAAGAATTTGTTACAAAAACAGGAAGCAATGCGAGTTGAGTTTATTGGCGCAAACATTGAACGGTTTCATGAAAAATAAAGCTAAGGCGCTGGGACACTGAAAAAACTGCTAAACAAGTTGTCTCTGCGAAGCTAGGGAGTCTTTCAAAAAAGAATGACACAACGATCAATGATTTAAATAAGGGGTCTCCAAACTTTCTTGTCAGAGGGTCACATAAGCTATTACACAACAGATCGAGGGCCAGACATACAGTATTACGTAATGTGATTGGTTTTGGGATATGTTACATTCCAGCAATTCAACAAATTTTTCGTAAATATGTTACTGTATTTTTTCATTATTGACAAAATGTATTCGCGGGAAGATGAAATTGCTTCACGGGCCGGTTCTGGCCCGCGCACCGTAGTTATTAGAGACCCCTAATTTAAAGCAGTTTTATTGAAATTNTTAAATGATTTTTATTTAGATCCGTGTTAATCACGTTGTTTTTTCTTCCAAGGTGNAGAGTGTTTTGTTGTAACTTATTTGAGCTAGTCGTAACTTCACTATAGTCTACAGAGAATCGCAAAATAGAAAAAAGCAACAAACAGTTCAAAAAACAATTACCAGCAGATTTCGGTGGCAATCTTTCCACAGTTCTCTCTGTTGTCGTCACCGTGGCCACTGTTGTCCTTTTTGTTGTTGTGGTAGCTTGTTCTGTTGTTGTTGTTGTAGTTGGTGGTTTTGATGCTGTAGTTGGTTTTGCTGTTGTAGTAGTTGGTGGTTTTGTTGCTGTAGTGGTTGTTTTGGTTGTTGTTGTTGTAGTAGTGGGTGGTTTTGTTACTGTAGTGGTTTTTGTTGTTGTTGTAGTTGGTTGGTGGTGGTGGTGGTTTTGTAGTAGTAGTTGATTTTGTTGTCGTTGCAGCAGTAGTTGTTGTTTTTGGTGGTGGTAGTCTTGTTGTTGTTGTTACAGTTGGTGCTTTCGTGGTTGTAGTTGTTGTTGTAGTTGTTGTCGATCGAGCGGGTGTTGTTTCCACGGCTGTCGTCATTTCCATTATTGTTCGTGTTGACGGTCTCGACTGAATATTTCTTGACATCGACCAGGGTGTCGTTCTTGATGGTGTCATAATGACATGCTTGGTTGACGTCACAGTCGTATCACGTGAATCGGTTCCAGGCGGCGTCCTGTTCCCCCCCGCGTTTGATGATGGGCGCCGACTTGATAAGGTTCCCACCTTGCCTGTGAGTTGAACGAACAATTTGATTGGATCCAAACCTTCCGGTCATTTCATCCATTCCGAACAACACAGACATCGATTTGCAACTTACATTAACACGTTGCGCAATGCCACACACGTAGGTGGCAAACAGGTTATAGTTTACTGTGTTCAAAAGACAAGCAAGAAAACGATTTTTGAGATTAATACTTTTACGTTTCCTTTCTCACCTTCCTAAAAAACCTTAAACGCGCACAGTCCACGACTTCTTGGCTGAAACAGCCGCACATAGAAGCAATAAACTATATTCAGAGCAGACATAAGTTACAAATAAATTGTTTAGCGATGCAAATGATGATGCCCAGACATGTTTATTAAACAGGCAAATTAACCCTGGTCGTCACAAAACTCCCACAGCGCGGTTCGCATGTTGACCACCAACCTGAACATGGGGATGGCAGAAAAGTCCAAGCATCACTGGTTGAGATGCAAATAGAAAAATCCAGTCCGGTGATGTTCACGTGATCGTTGTAACGCAGTGCTTCGAAATAAAAAAAAGAACAGTAACAACAGATGTGGAGGAAAGACTCTCGCAGCAAATTTTAAGTGACGAAAAAAGTGTAGCTAGCATTTGATTTTCTCCTTATTTGTAAGTAAACCTCTTGTACGGCATTCAGATGGGCAGTGCGTATATGTGACAATCAACGGAAACCAACAATTGGTGAAAAAAGTTTAGTTGTAACAGATGTGGTTTCGTAATGGTTCAGCTGCCTCAGTAATAAACTGGAGCTGACACAGTGGTACATATTCATGGACAGGACGGCTAACCTGCTGTAAAACAAGGAGGGACTGAAGCAGATAGGTTAGACAGCCTATAAAATGTCCATTGGAAGTTCGTGTGCGGTTACTTCAGCTCTGATAATGATCTACTCGATGTAGGGTAACAAAGGTTGAGAGATACCAAGTGAGTGAGTGTCGATCTGTAATTTCGCTGAAACCAGTACAATTTCAGTTTTCCCGGGTCTCTGGGCGGCAACCCACCCATCTATAGGTCTGTACTGTCTACAATTATATACTGTACAAGCGCTAAATGTTTCGACTTTCCATCTTTGCACCATTTTTTCAAAACGTACATTGTTTCTCCTCAATATTCGTTTCTCACGTTTTACAAAAACTTCAGGGAGAAAAATAATGTTCGGTCGAAAAATTACAGCATTTTCCAACAACCTTCGCGTTTTTCTTTTACGAGAATTGCTTATTCTCTTTGCAAAAGTCCAAATTCACCGCTTTATCCTGAAACTGTGCACGAAGTCACGAGCAGCGCATGCCGGACATTGACAAAATGATCAGTTGCTCGGTTCATTTGTAAATTCTCTTTATACGCGCCTTCCTTCTAGCTCTCATCCTAAAGTTTCAAAACAAGCTGCTTTGAATGATTTGTTCGTGAAATACTTTTCCCTGACGTTAAAACAACTTTTCATTCACCGAACAGTTTGAGGTTCCTGAGCTTATAAGTCAAATAATTACCCTCCCCCTGCAGATGTATGGAAAGGAAGAAGTAAATCCAGGTAAAATCTCAGCGACGAAAACTCTCCGGCGCAGCGACGTTAGGAAATGTAACTTTAAAACAACCTACAACTATTTTTCAACTTGAAGGAAAATTCTAGCAAACATATCCTACGTTTTGTGGCAAAACAGACATTGTGGCAGAAAATTTTATCATTCTCTGTATACGCTTACGTCTTTTGAATATTAATTGTGCAGCGTTATTTTTTGAAAGCATTTTATCAGCAGGTGGGATTTTCTCCGCTCAAACCAAACTTCAGTCAAAGCTAGTACAACTAAAATACAGCAAAAAGAAAAAACAGAAGCATTCGCGTGAAAAAAACTAATGATTGACAAATATGTCCAACAAGTTGAAAAGACTTCTTAAAAAAAGTACTTTCAAAATTTAGCAACCCTAAAGATTACCTTCATCTTGAACTGACTATGGCTTCAGTGAAACCCTCACCTACAAACTATTTATTCACAACTCTTACAAACATATATGAACATTAATAACTTATTTCGTCTGAACATTTAACAGTACTGAAAATTATCAACTTGGCCATGAACGTTCAACTTTCCTGCTCAAACAGATGCGAGTAATGGGATATCTGTAAAACTTTGAAAAGGACGAATCCGAGCAGTTATAGCATATATTTACAATTAATATATGCATAATAGATATATTAAACAAGTTCAAAGCTTGGAAATGGTAACCACCGAGGATAAATGAAAGGGAAAAAGCTAATGGTTTTGATCTTTATTGGTAAAATGTACCTCGCATGTTGTGAGCCTGTAAACGGAATTCTATCTCTTCACATTTCAGTTTGCTGAAGTCAACGTCGAACTTGTTGTTTCTGCAAAAAAGAAATTAATTATCAAAAGCGCAAATAGTTTTTTTAGAAATCCAAGGCTCATAGATCAATAACATTTTTAGCTTGTAGTCAAAGGTGGCAGGGTTTTGCGAGAAACCCGCTTAACAATGGCTGACCGTTATGATGATATAATGGCTGGCCATTATGATGATGCAAATAGTTACTTCTCTAATTTTGTGCTGACTAAGCACCTTTAAAATTCAAACACCAAGCGCTGCGTTTCTGAACCAAGGTCTAATTTGGTGGATACAGAGTAAGATTTTTTACAAAATAAGGATAACCCGAAATATATACTGGTCGTGTCACGTGACACACGCAGCAACAAGTAAAATCCCTACTTTGTATCCATCAAAACGAGGCCTTGGTTCAGAAACGAGCAAGGTGCTATCATCTGAAACAGGGTATATCTTTTCTCTGCTGCGTATATACACGCCTACAGCTATGTGAGGAGCATCATAACGTAACCTAAAGTTTAAGTTCAATACAAAATCAAGTCAAATACATCATAAATTTACGGCCATGTGCAGCTAAAGTGTGACGTAATAGATTCGTGTCTTGAACTAATAGATTCAGTTCCATGTGGAACTAATCCCAAAATTATTTTTTACAACATCAAGTCTTCCTGAAGCAATTCCCCCATTTCGTGCCTGAATACCTTTGCTTTCAGCAAACGATTGCAAAGTCGTTTATCTCCATGAATGCGTTTCGCGGTTGGACAATCTCTAAATCTACGAACTGACGACGTATACGGGCGGGTCCTTTCCACGAGTCGAATCTAGGACCGAGAAAAACCACAGACTGAGATAAGAAGCAGCGATTTGGCAAACACAGCCAGCCTACCTCAGCACAGACGACTTCTCCTCACTCCAGCCCTCAATTCCAGATTCCAAGCTGCGGATCGCAGCATGGAATTCGCAGGAACAGCGCCAAGGATTTCCAGCCAAGGTCAGTTTTCTCAGTGCGCGGTTGTGTCTGAACCAGTGTGAAGAAAACCGCGTCAAACGGTTTCCCTCTAATTCGACCGCGCGGAGGCGCCCGAGACAGGAGAAAGCGTCGCCAGAAACACGTGACAATCCCGACTGACGCAGGTCGAGATCTCGCAGGCGATTGGCTGACGTGTAGAATGTCGAAGCTGCGATTTCGCCTAAATTGGGATTGCCAGCCAATCGCAATCTGCGCAGATTTTTCAAGTTGTTGACCGATAAAGAGCTTGATGGCGTCAAAAGGTTCTGACACATGCTCAGCTCTCGCAGCGACGGCGGAAGCTGATTGGCTGGAATGTGCGCGAAGCGATTGGAGTCGAGGCGGAGGATTCTGAGACGATCCAAACCCCTGAGGTCGTTGATGCTGTTCAGGAGGTTTCTACCAATCGTGATCTTCACCAGTCCTGACGGTAGTTGTCCGGATGGAAAGGATTCCAGTTTGTTTCTTCTGAGAATCAGATGCTTGAGCTTCGGATTATTATCAAACGAACCGGGGTGAATGGACCGCAACTTATTCCCCCCCAAATTCAACTTCTCCAGGTTCTTCAGCGACTTTATGACGCGGGGAAAGTAATGAAAGGCATTGTGATGAAGATCCAATCTGAACAACACAAGGAAAAGCTGTTGTTTTCACTTTAACTTAAGAGACGCAGAGATGTGCACTAGTGCTCCGACACGATTTCCATGCAACCAAAATACTCTGATTTAGAGATTTAAATATTTTCAATTTTTAATTTCAAATTTTTTCCTTTCCTTCGAAAAAAAAATTTCCTAATCTTCCGGAATCAATTGTTCTTAATCTAAATTTTGGAGTTTTTTTGTAAAAAGAGCATAAGGATACGGAGAGTTTCAGCGATGAACAAACGTGCGAATACAGGATTTTACCATCGCCAGCATGAGGAACTCCCGTTCGTAACATTTACAGAAAAGTAAAGGTTTAAGTTTTATTTGCAACATGCCCAAGATTTTAAGTTTAACTTTTCCTCCAAACTCTGGAAAACAATATTTCTCGCGTCGTTCACTCAACTGATCGATTTAAGTTTCAGTTCAACTAAAGCACAACCACGGGTTGATCACAAGTCAACAAAAGAGTTTTTGTAAAAAGGTTTTAGATATTGGACTATTTTTGGGGTAAATCTGTGTCGCTGAAGATGGAAATGCACTAGTTTTTTTGAATTGACTAGTTTTTGAGATGTTGAACATCCCATATCTGAAAGGACCCCCCAAAATATGGTCACTTAACTCTTTCTACCCGGGATGTTGGTCGCTTGCTGCACAAAATAAAGCAACGGTTAATTAACTACTCATCAGTGACATCGCAACTGCTCAAACTGCACTGTGCAGCCTAATTCTAGTAACATAATGCAAGGGGCGAAAGCCAGCAAATTGTGAGTCATAGTAGCTGGTTGTTTTTCGGTCATAGACCGAAACGTTTTTGAAATGACCCAAAAAAAATTAAGTCATTTCGGTCAGAATGTTTCAAAATATAGGCTAAAGAACACTTTTATGGCGAGTTTTAAAACAATTGTGAGGCAAATGCCCGACTCGTTTCAGTGACCAAAATGTCTCAGCTAAAAATGACCCAAATGTTTCAGCAAAAAAAACAGCATGGTAGCAACCTTCCATTCAATACATTGAGTGTTGGGACCAGCAGGCTGATCTAAAGTTAGTTGTGTATAGGTTGCAAGATGGTAGAGCCACTGTCGTTGTGTTGCGCATGGAAAGAGTTGTAGATATAATCACATTTCAAAGATATAACACGCGGTAAATAACTTAAAAACATCCCCATAAGGCTGTAGTTTTGTGTTAACGTGATTGCTAAGTTGGCACGGAAGTAGGCAAGTCACCGGTACAAATGCATTTTTATTTTAAAATTTTGTCAATCTTTACTAATTTTCTATGAACTGTATTTACAGCAAACAGAGTTTAAACATGTTGTGAAATGCAGCTGTTGTCACAACGATCCAGATACGTTACGTTTGTGGCGAATATATGGAAAAGAGCAACCCATCAATGTACGTGATTATATCAAAAGAGCAAACCAGGTTTACCCTGGCTTGAAATTACGGGATCAAGATAAGCCATAAGTTCCCATAGTGTGTAAGAAGTTGCACCGAATCCCTCCGCTTGTGGACCACAGGAATAGTGAAAACAATAAGATGGATGCATCATATGGTTTGGCGAGAGCATCAGAACATCCACGACGATTGCTGCTTCTGCACGGTGGACATGGCAGGATGGAACCACCACAAACAGAAGTCGTTGTATTATTGTCAAAAACAGTCTGCTAGACACAACACAGTGAAATTTCTGTCCTTGTTCCAATTCTTTGCCAGACCTGTTTTCAGATGATAGTTTACTTGAAATTACGGAAGAAACTGCTGCAGTTGCACTCATTCTATGTCTGCTGCCGTTGAAAGTTCACAAACAACTAATGTGAAGCCTCTTGGTCGAAGGACAGCTCAACGACTTCGCTTTGCCAAAAGAGGCAGCTGAAGTCTTGGCTTCTCGTCTCAGTGAACACGGGATTCTTGATTCAACGAACAACATTTTAACGTCACAGAAACAAAGTACTTAATTGTTACTTTGGTGAAGAAGATAACGTCGTGCTTTGCAGCAATATTAATGGTTATCTGACAGCAATGGGTGTACCGCAGTAGAAGCCGGATGCGTGGCGGTTGTTGACCGACAGCCTTTAACGAACTTTGAAGTGTCTACTGCGGTATAATGGAAAAAAGTTTGTCTGTGTCCCAGCTGGTCATTCAGTGATCTTGGAAGAGCGCTGCTTTCTGTGGAGATGGTCCTGAGCATGCTGCATTGCAACGAACACAAATGGGTGATATGTGTTCACTTAAAAATGGTCAACATTTTGCGCGGACAGCAATGTGTTCATGTCAAATACTTATGTCTCTTTTGTGGGATTGTAGAGCTAGTTTTCAACACTGGCAAAGGAAGGATTTGCTGTTGTATGAATTGCTTGCTGTGGGGGAGAAAAAATCATAAATGACCCATTGTTTGACTGTGGCAGAATCATCCTCCCACCATAGCACATAAAAATGGTCTTGTCGAAGCAACTCGTCAAGGCATTAGATAAGCGTGGCGTCTGTTTGGAATACATCTTAGCGGCGATTCAATCAGTGGTAGAGTATCCGCCTGTCTGGAAGATTAGGTGGTCGATCCACAGACTGAATGAATCGCCGGAGCACTCCTTGGGCAAGAGCGTCCACCGCAACCGCTCCGACAAAAGCATTATTCAAGCTTCGGCAATTGTTAAATAAATCCGTCGCATTGCATGCGATCGATAAAAAAAATATCTGTGATACATTTCTTGGTTTTAGTAATGAGAAAGCTGAAGCCGGAATTTTTGACAGGTCTACAGATTCGCAAATTTAATTAAAGACCATGCCTGTGTTTCACATATGACTGCAGTTGAATCTGCTCCCCGGTCTTTGTATGTTTCTGTAGTGAAGGAATCTTGGGAAAAACGAAGGCAGACCACTGCTAGGATCTTCTGGTAATGATGCTCTTAAATGTTCAAGCTCTTGGAGCCAGAATGAACATGATCGTTCACCATATATTCGGCCATTTTGATCGATTCCCGGAAACCTCGGTGATCTATGTGAGGCACAAGGTGAACGGTTCCGTCAGAATATTAAAGACAATGGAAAGGTATCAGGGTCGATGGAGTTGTCACATGATATCTGATTACTACTGGACCCTTGTGGGTCAAACGTAAATCATATAACAGAACTTTTCGTGAGAAGGACTAAATTAACCTTGGACATATTTTGCTGTGTGCAGTAAATGAAACATGTCCCTGTATTTCCAACAGTGTCAAATGTTAGTGGAAAAACTTACTTCGTTTTCATTGCTTGTGTAACTCTCGTCATAGATGAAGTTGGCTGATATGCAGCATATTCATGTATGCGGATTACGCCTAACATCCTTCCCTTTCACAGATACAACGCCAGCAACTTTAAAAAATATTGCATTCTGAGAAAGGATGGATATAAAATGAAACAAACGGTTCGTCTTGTCAAAAGCAATACTGAGTAACAAGAAGCTCTTTTCACTTTGGGTACAAATGACCTGCTGGGGATGCACAGTGTAGCAACATGTGCAAACGTGGATAAAATGATTTGGATATATCTCAACAACTAGAGCCAATTCAAAAAAACTGATACCATTTTCGGATTCAGCGACACAGATTTACCCCAAAACGCTCTCATCGTATGAGCTCCATCATAATGGAGCTAAGGCTCAACCGGTTTCGAAGGTCATCTGCAATTAATGAAAAGTTTGCGACTATTTCTAAAAATAAATTTGCCAATTGGAGTCAGAAAGCAATGTCATATTGTTAAATTATATTCGAAACTTTGCGTTTTCCACCAACCATCTAGAGCAAGGGTCACCAACCTTTATGTAACTGAGAGCTACTTCTTGGGTACCGATTAACGCTAAGGGCTACTAGTTTTATGCACACTTCTGAAATGAAAATTTTGCTGAATTTACCTTTAATTATGTTATCATTAATGATATTAATCTATATGAAAATACGCATCATCATAATGCTATTTTCAAAACAGACCCGCGGGCGACCAACGTGGTCTATGCGGGCGACCTGGTGCCCGCGGGCACCGTGTTGGTGACCCCTGACCTGGAGTCAACCGTGATGCTTCTTTGGTTTCCGTTACTGGGATGACAATCACAGTAACTTTTTAATTTTAAACCCAGTATTTCAATGCAGAGGATCGTTGAAAGTAAAACTTGACCAAAAGTCTACAATCAGTTCTTACATTGTGATGTTGGGATTGTTCGCAAACGCTTCGTGTTCAATCGCGTGTAGATTGACGTTGTTGACGAACCGGACGCGTTCAACGTTCGGAAGTTTCGAGAAGTCGTCTTTGCGAATTATCTCCAAGTTTTTTTGTCTGAAAAAGTGTTTTTGATAAAAGAATGGTTTATTATATCATATGACTCAGCCAACAAGCAGAAGCACTACAAGAAGCCATCGCATGCAGTAAACCAACCATTAACGAACATTAGAACAAATGAAAATACAATAGCGCAATAGCTGATCAGTGTGAACAAAGAGTGGCACTGTGTCATATAGGATTGGCGAAGGACTATGGCGGTCATCTAGTCCAGGGCTTCCCAAACTAGGGGGCGCGACCCACTGTGGGTCGGGCGAAAATTCCTCTATTTTATACAAATTGCTAACAATCGTTCAAGAAAACAATTTTCCGACATTTACCACCCTACTGTCTGGTTCGCGGACTTGCTCCAGGGGCAGATTAACGTTGCGTGGGGCCCCTGGCTGAAATTAGAAAGGGGCCCTTTCTAAATATATAAAACTGTCGTTCATAGGTAAAAAAATAAATGAACGAACTAAAAAAGGGCTTGAGCACAAAAACGAATCCTTAACAATATGAACGAAACTCATTGATTTCAAGTCTCCATTTCTTGCAGGAGACTTGAAACCGTATCGATAAATGTTCACAAAACACCAGTGGAATGTTTTGAATGTACAGTGGCACCCGTCGACGATCACCCCGCTATCACGACCAGTTTAACGCGGTTTTCCCTTTTCACTATCGCGTCCACTCCGGTATCCAGTTTGCGGCCACAGTCCAGCTGTTACAAAACTGCTAATCGAGCACAGCGAAACACGACCACCAGGCCCGTCGCCAGGATTTCGCAGCAAGGGGGCCAAAAACCACAAGTAGGGGCACATTTTTCAATACAATATTGGATGTATGCAGCAGCCGGCGAGCCAAACATGAAATGGGGCGCACAGATTTCAAATGGGGGGCAGGGACCACTGCCCACCCCCGCTGGCGACGACCCTGACGACCACCATATTCTATCGGTATCCTTACTTTGGAAAACTGCGGTAACCTGTTAGCAGCACTTTGCTCAACCGCATCACATTGTCCTGAAGCATCTTGGATACAGGGATGTAGGCGTGAGTGCAAGCGAAGTAAGTGCCAATGTGACGTAACAAACTCATACTGTAAACTCTTCTGGAATTTGTACTGCCGATATCGACTTTTTCCGTTGTGTGATTTTATAGTACAGTAACGATGGGGTATAGCAGCACGTAAGACAAAGCTAAATAACTTTCAATCAAGGAAAGAATGTAGAAATGAAATGATCGCGACAATACATGAAGCCTTTAGGAATACAAGTATGACGCGACCACCCCAGCCAGCAGCCCCGCTAACGCGACTAATTGAGTGCCGTCCAGTGGGTGGTCATGCTAGCGGAGTTCCACTGCATATATATATCCAAATGACATTTTTAAGGTAGACAAAATTTTCTTTAAAGAATATTTTCAGAAAAAATCGGCTTTCCATGCAGTAGCGGACACAGGCTAATTTGGTGGGGGGATGCGATATCGATTTGCAATGAACCCAATGCTTCACAGGAACATATTGCGTAAATCAATCCCTTTCGCATAGGCCTACGTAAACTTCTGAGGAAACCAGTCTAAACTTGGTTTAGAACAGTGGTTCCCAAACTGTGGTACGCGAAGGTCTTCAAGGTGTTACACGAATAGACCTATCTTGTGTTTTTTTTTCACAAAAAAATATATATTCACAGCTATAGTTTTTACCTGTCGGGTTCTGTTAATAAATTCCAGAATTTTTGTGTAGCCTACTTCCCTTGTTGC
>JGI24158J21664_10010996_pt1 | contig 12049 bp, 6 predicted proteins | sample Ectturendosymbi3_FD_21664 | JGI IMG/M metagenome (IMG submission 21664) | reverse complement strand
ATCTACACAAAAGGGTGTATAGATCGGTTTTGTCAATCTTCTCGATATTCACAAAAAATCTGCACAAAATGGTGTATAGCTCGAAAATGAACTCTTCGGTGCCTCCAGCCTCCCGTTTGGTTGTGAGTGCACCCTTGGAAAAAGGAGCTCTGGGCACTTCCTACACCTATAAGTGGGCAACATAACATTTTGGTGCATGAAAAAGACAAAGATGGCGAACAGGTAAAAACAGTGGTGGTGAAATATCTCTTAACAAGTTTTTACGGTTGTGGCAATACCAACCACTCAGCCGATTTTGAAGTTTGTTCATGCACCAGCACAACACCACACATGAAAGAAAGCGCTACTCATTCATTTTTATTAGCTCTTTTTTTACACCACCTTTCGCAAGGAAATGGACATATATGATATTTACAAACACAATGCGCTCGTCTGATCAGAATCTTGAGTTTGCTGATACTAGGGAAAACGCGAGCTTATGACTGTGGGGACTAAATACCACACGTACGCCAAAATATTTCGTCAATGCAGATGAAACAGAAAATTTTCGACTAAAAACTTAACGTTCTCTTCTATTGCACTTAAAAGCATGAGAGTCTCAACAATATCAAGAAGTCAATCGTCGTTTTCAGGGATATTTTTGCACCATGCTAGTCGAACGAATGACACAGTGTTAGACTTTCAGCACGTTAAACACTATCGCCAGTAATGCTTTATGCAAACTATACTGTACATCAGAAACACTTTCTGCAATGAAATAAACGTCTGGTGAACAAACTGTATAAAATTATATGGTTTTTCTGCGCCAAAGAGTTGCAACTGAGAATGTGGGATGTGTATGGTGACCCGTTTGCGCCATTTTGTTGTACAAAAATATCACTGCAAATTATTTTGTACAAACAAAATTATTTATGAAATAACATATTGTAATTGACAATTTCTTTCCAAAATTATTTATGAAACAACATATTGTGATTGACAATTTCTTTTATAGAAGATTATTATAAGTTATTTAGTAGATTAGTTTAAAAGACACTAAGCTTCGTTTCATTGATATAATGCAAAGCAACGTAGCACAGAGGAGACAAGTTTAGCTATGATTTGTTAGGTAAAAACTGAAAACGAACATGCAACATTTTAAAACCTAATATATTCACAAACTTCAATAGGAAACACTTCGTTGGCAGGGTTGGGTGCAGCGAAAAACAAATTCGTCATGAAAATTGCTTTCTTTGAAAAAGACTTTCTGAAAAACAATTTTTTTCAGATTTAAATAATTTGTCAATTAAAATAATTTTGAAAAAACTAAAGTATTTATGAAAAAATCTTTTGTGAAGAAAATATTTGCAGTGATTTTTTCAAATATAAAATATTTGGTCACAAGAAAGGTATGCGCGATCGCTCGAGAGTTTTATTTCTCACAAGATTTTTCAATTTCGTTTTTTTCTAATGGTTTTCTCAGTTTTGTGTAAACTAAGCTTTTGCTTACCTAATCCAGTAACTGGCCATTACGTATTACTTAAAATGCCTGTTTTGGACTTTCGAAATTGGAGCAAAGCTCCCGAACATTTAAAAACAGTTTGTCAATACATATTCTATAAACGCTCTAAAAACTTTCAAAACTTTCGAAATTTCACAAATTGCTTCAACGCTCTACAAACTTTTAACAAAAGGATATGTTTGCGGGATGCTTTGTCAGGTATGAACATCTGCGTGATATGGCCCTGCGTATATTGAAAAAAAATATCACAAAGTTTCACCGCTGCTCTTGCTCTTTATAGAGTTTGCATAAAGTAAGAGTAATTACTGTAATTGAGTAATTACCTTTCAAAAAATTCTCAGGTATATGGACATGTTTTTTCCGCCTAGTAAGCTGACTGATACTCACGACAGTTTTCCCGATTACTTCATCCTTAACACCGAAGCTTGCACAGGATACATACCATTTTTTCCAAACAAAGTAAAACTGGGAAGTTGGGAAAGAGGAGAGAGTTATAGTAAGGACATCATACAGGTAGGCGCAAGATTGCTCTTTGAAATATTTTTAATTTAATTTTTCAACACTCGTTTTTTTTCAACACTAGCTTTTACGGATTTCAAGTATATTCCTCTCACATTACTCCATAATAGAAGTTGGTGGGTCGCATAAAGTCAAACAGTTACCCCGGGCGCCACTAGACCTCTGCTCGCCCCTGGAAACAGCACATCATTTTTTACAATTAAAAGTTGCAATACGCAAAAGGCTTTTTGGCATTGTATTGATTCCAATCTCCAGATCATCAAGCTGCAATATCATATATGCAAAAATTAAACCATCTGGTTCAGTAACTTTACTGAATGGAAAGAAAGCGAAAAATTTGCTTCATAAGTGATTTTGTTGTCATCCTGATGGCCAGTGGCCAGTGTAGTTTCCGGTCCGTCAAGAATTTGGAAGAACTTAGAGCGACCGTGACCACGTATGTAAAGACTGTACCCCTAGGGCCTAGGGGTATATTTGCCTGGTTGTCATAGTCGTATACGAGACGGGTGTGTGAGAGCTGACGTCCCTGCTATGCAAAATTTGTTAGTTATGCGCATGAGGGCAGCATTTGCCAAGCTTAAGGGCAAAAACTGTGCATATTAAGAGTGAGGACGAAAAGAAGTTAACTCGGGGAAAATTATTTCTATCAAGGGAGGGATTGCTGAGAATGATATATTGAAATTGTAAAATAATGGGATCGAACTTTTTAGACCAGACGTTCTTTGGAAAATCTTAGTTCGCAAAATGTCGATGAATTTTTTGCCTTTCAGTTAATTTATAAGTGACAATTGCACAAATTCCATCAAAGATACAATTTCCACAAAACACCTTGGTCACAACTCGCATTAAAATCTAAGGAAAACTTTTCTAGGCCATATTTTTAAAAAAATTATTGATTTTGAAAAAGATTTCATCTTCCCTTGCGTCTATGCTGGTTGCTATTGTAATCCAATGAGTGACTGCTGACATTGTTTGAAAACATTAATTATCAAATTGCAGATTTGGCTTGTTGCTGCACAAGTCACTTGAATCACACTTCATTTAAAAAGATGTTTTATCGCTATTGATATGTCCTTCATTTGTATATTTTCAAGGACTTAAACCACTGGGTCAGTGGATGGGTGGACTGGAATTTGGCCCTCAATACCGAAGGCGGACCGAACTGGGTCAAAAATTTTGTAGATTCGCCCATTATTGTCAGTGCAGAGAAGGATGAGTTCTACAAACAACCAATGTTTTATCACATGGGACATTTCAGGTGATCTTCAGATTTTTTATTTTACTGAAGGTAATACTAGGCCTAATCGTTTCGTGGATACAAGAAAGTAAATGATACAGGGTGTTCCAAAAATGTTTGAGATGCACATATCTGAATAACTACACACTCTAGGCCAGTGGTCTTCAACGTGGGCGAAATCGTCCCATAGGGGACTATTTTAACCGTTGTGGTCGCAATTTTGTGACTTACAAGATTTGGGAGGCGATTTCACATTCCAGAGGGGGCGATTTCTTGAGGTTTAAACATACTAAAATTTTGAATTGATTGAAAAAAACAATATTTGTTACTTTGGAATCAACGCAATTGATGCACTTTCGACTCCATGGTTCGTACAAAGGTTATAAAACACATGATATCGGACTGGTAACGTAACAGTTAAACTAACATCGTTCTGTGTAACGCTTCCCTGTACTAACTATCCAAGGCCACTGACTAAGAGTGCCACTGGTTGGGAGTCAAACATTGCGGTTCTTACGAAGAATATGAATGTACAGGTATTTTGTTGAATCTCATGTTCAAAATAAAACAAGGGACTAGAGAAATTTGCTGCACTGAGTAGTTTCCTGGGCAGTGTTCCCTTTAAGGTGCGCAATATATAAGTAGTCTCCTAGGCACTGCAGTGTTCCCCCAGTAGACCATTTGCGCAGTGGAATCTCATTCTCGCGCAGTTGCAACATTGCAAATTTAATGTCGTATATATATTGTTTAGCCCTTTTACAGCTTGAAACGCTTCATTGGTTGCGCGTCTGCATGGTTGCGCAATTGCATGCACACTAAAACAAATATTTGCTCAGTGTAAAATTTTCTTAGAGGGAACACTGTTGCTAGATTGGACATAATCATCGCATGACCAACGCCACAAAAAGGACATCAAGCAATGCAGTACTGTATTAACCGGCGTCTAATATTTGCCAGCCTGTATGCATCAACACGCGGAGGTTTGGACGTGTCTAGTATGGCATGCGTTAATTAGTTCTATTATACTGATATTGATTGACAGCGGCCAATGCTGATATAGCTATCGGAAAATACCCAATCGATCAAATTCCATTTTTTCACAAGGAAAAACTTGAGCTTCTTTGAAAATTCTAAAAATGGCCCAAGAGTCATAACGTTGCTACCACTAAGTCATCGCATCGACTTTTGCGGCGATAGCGAATATTAATTTCAGATTTCAGTGAAGTTTAACCTAGTTAATTTTCATCGTTAACTGTCACAAATCCGTCCAACCGTATGTGTTATCATTAGCAAAATTGCCTTGAAACAAGCCTTCATGGTCTTCGGTAGAGCATTGCCAAATCATTGTTTCGCAGGCAAGAAATGTCACAGTCTGTTTTCATGTGTTTTATTAGCTTTGGTTAGTACCTTGAGCAAAAAACAATGTACCTAAGTGTGTTCCGTTGTAAAAATACTGGAAATACGACTGTTGCGAGACGATTTACCCGGTAATAATGGCTAGTAAAACTATTTGCAGCTAGCCGCAGGCCCGTAACCAGCTTGGGACACCAGGTGGGCGAAGTGTTTCCTGAGAGGTGCCCAAACTTTTGAAACCGTGTGCCACATTTTTCGGGGGTGGTCTGGCTAGCCATATGTTGTAAAACGTGCTTATGGTGTTTTTCAGTCAGTTCGAGTGTTTTGCTGTACTATGGATATGCTTTTGTGTTCAACTGACTTATGACAGAGTACAACAGAACAGTAGGCTATAGGAAACGTGTAACTTAAACTGGTGAGTAAGTCCAAACCCCCATCTTGGCTAGACTAAGGAGTCCAAAAAATCCTTTTCGCCACTTTTTGCTTGACTCTTGCTAAAAAGTCATTCTGTTGCTGTCTAGGACATTTCGGCGCTTCCGTTTCGGTGACGAGCCGTTTCGGCGACAGGACGTTTCGGCGATGGTGGTCGCAAATGTATTATGCGAAAAAAATGTGTGTTTTTGAAATACTTTGTAGGTTAGGCTACAAAGGATATTTGCTTCATAAGTGTTTTTGTTGTCATCCTGATGGCCAGTGGCCAGTGTAGTTTCCCGTCCGTCAGGATTTTGGAAGAACTTAGAGCGACCGTGACCACGTATGTAAAGAAAAATGGCTTGTGACGTTTATTTTTGCTGGCATGAGGCGTTTGTGAGTTTACACAAAAGTTAAGCCTGGACAGCATCTATTGCTCAATCTTTCACGGAGGTATCGTTTTGACTGCATTTCACAGCTAATCTAAGAATATATCGTACTTTCTTGCCATCGGTTGCCTATCGCCTCGGTGTACGAATATGCAGTAATGGCTCTTCCAAATCCATCGTATGCATCATGAATCGCAATAAATACAGCATGATTGGAAAGATCTGGGACAAGTGCTAGACTGACTCTTGTGCTAACACGCTTCCCAGTCGACGGCAGTGCGAACTTTTGCACTTTGGTGACATTCCAAAGGAAAACACATTTCACATTTAATCGCCGAAATGCCCATCGCCAAAACGGCGATCGCCGAACTGTCCCATTCCGTTCTGTTGTGGAGCGCACGCCGAAAGTTACATTGCGTAGAAAGTTACTGGGTTAAATACTTTTTTGCCAGCTAACCAGCATGAGCGATTGCTATTCCACCATCCAGGAACGTCTCATCGACATCCAAAGCGACGAAGCCCGTGTTATATTTCATACACACGCGGAAAGATTTTTTTATCAAATGCAGTGAGCGTTTTCCAGAACTTTGGGGAAAAGTGAAGCTATTATTACTGACGTTTTCCACGACGTATTTTGCTGAGCAAGGTTTCTGCCAAGTACTGCAAACGCGTATAATAAATACCGCAGTCGTCTTGACACGAACAATCCCGGGGAAACGCCACACGACTCAAGCTGACCAACTTGCAACCTGCTTTGAAAAAGCTTGCAGATAATTGGAACCAGCTGTTTTTTGGAAATGAATAACATTAATTCTAGAAATGCATATGTATTCCTTTTGTTTGTTTGTTTTGTTTTGTGCCAACTAGATTGCCTGTTTATATTTCATTTCCATTGTGCACTGAATTATTTTTAAAACAAAAGAATATTTTCAGACAACGCAAAAATTATAGGTAGGGGGCGATTTTCAAGAAAAGTTCATATAGGAGGCGATTGCACAAAAGGTTGAAGACCACTGCTCTAGACGCATGAAATGAAACAGACTTAATGTTTAGTTCATCTAAGTTTGTAGGTGGAAGAACGCAACGTAGAGTATTTGAATTTTATAAACGATTTTCACAAAGGCGGTTTTCCAGACTTGCTTTTCTGAGGTTTGCACAAATGCTACAAGAACTCTCTCCACCATCTCTTCTGATCTAGATTCTTTGGCCCTGACACAAACAACGTCCCTCTGAACTTTTTGCGCTACTTTGAATTCTATACTGCAGTTGAGGAATTAGTTTGTGAAAGTCTCTTACAAAAGCACGTTGTAGTCTTCAACTGTGTCCGCGTAAACTCTATGCCTTTCGTTTTGAAATGAATGCCACTCCTCTTCCCAAAACGATAAACGCGTGACACATACAATTTTAAAATATTTCTACGCATATTGTTAAAATTTGAGATCATTTGCGAAAAATCAGTCAAGTTAATAGATTGCATAATACCAATTTTTGTGGAACACCCTGCATTTTCGCTCATCAGTTCTAACCAGGACTGTGGAACCTGAACTCAAATTTCAGGCTTTGGCCCCAGGCTTCTAAGTTTTTTGGCTCCAGCTCCAACATCCAAAAGTATTTGGCTCCAGCACCAAAATGACTTAGCCCCGTGAAAACTGAAAACCATTGTATAAATTTGTGCAATTGTGTTTTTACCAGGGCTGTGGAGTCAGCACTCAAATTTTGGGATCCGACTCTGGCTCCTGGCATCTGAATTATTTGGCTCCGGCTCCAACCTTGAAAAGTTTTTGGCTCCAGAACGATTTGGTCCGTTGAAAACAAAACGCCATTGAGATTATTTGTAAAAATCGCTTGCCCCACGTTTCTGTTGAACGGGAACCCAAATTTCAGGCTCCAGCTCCACCATCTAAAATTTTTTGACTCCGGCTCCACAGCCTTGGTTTTTACACCAGCATAGATGAGGTGTTGCGAAATGATATATTTCATGGAGAGCGGGACATCTGCAAAAAGTTTGAGAAGCCTTGGCCTGCACACGAAGGAGGCAAATTATGCACACATAAGGCAACCCAGGCTCGCCCCGCAATAAGTTAACCCACTTGCTCCAAAGACCAGAGCTGTGAAACCAGAAACCAAATTTCATGCTCCGGCTTCGGCTCCAACATCTAAAAATGTTTTTGGCTCAGGGACCAATCATTCACAATTGGTTGGTCTCCGGTTCCATAGCCCTGGTTCTAATCATTTGAAGTGAGTTTTTCAACAAGCAGTAGTGATTTGTCGGTTCTGGAGAGAAATTGATTTCCAATTCTTTTAAGCAGCCGGATGGACAAATTCTTTGTCAGATACAGAAGTAATCACGAGTTTTGTGGTGCGCTTGTGCAAATACCAAAAACAAACACAAATTTGTTTTGGAAAGAATTGGAAATTGACTACGTGTCTTTGTCAGATGCAAAATGCAATCATAGGGTGGTTTGTGTGAGCAAAGAAGAAATCAAGGTGAATTTGGTTCAAAATTGCTTTTGGTGCTTAACCCGAGCCGCCACTGCTCTGAAATATAATTTTAACTCGTTTTATACATTCATGCGCACCAACCAGTTCTGTTATAACCGCTTGAGCATCAAAAGCAAAGAGTGTGCTCAACTATGGGTGTTGAAAGGGAGGCTTGACCCCTGGATTTTAAATATTTCAGCCAAATAAGGTTGTTTTCTTAGTTTCGAATAGGAAAAAACAAATTTCACCACTTTTGGCCCCTCCTAGAAAAAATTTGTAAAAATCCGCTAGTGGCCCCTCTTTGGAAAAAATCCTTCCGACAACCATGTGCTCAATTCTCTAGAGTTAATCGCAATACGTCATACTTTTCAGCAAATTTATCCCGGAAGGTGCGAGAAGAATTGATCTTGCGGGACCTTCAGACTACAACCTTAGATCAGCAGCTTTCATTCATCCGGACAATACTACTATTACTCTGGTCATTCTCAACATAAAAGAAGAAGATATTTCTGTGACAATTCAAGATGAACCAGCAGGCTATGTCCACATGACCTTACCGCCGAATTCCATCCAAACCTTCATTTGGCGAACTGTAAATTAGACCTTTGCTGTCTCTCGGATTCAGTACTGCGCATGGTGGCAACTCCAAAAATGTTTGTTATTATATCTGCGAGATTTCCGAAACATGAAAATTTTGAACATTTTTCTTGTCTAGCAGATTGTTACAGTGCGACATAGTGGTCACTACGAAATTAACTTCTACAGCGCGGAATTGTCCTTCCCGTGTAAGCCCTACATGAATTGTAAGTTGGAATGGTGCAAATAAATGGTGTTGAAGTGTTGTCACAGTGAAAACACGTAAAATATAATTAGACCAATTAAACGAGATTACATTGTGGCTTTGACGCGACATCCAGTCACGTATTCTCCTTGGAATCTGCATTCGATATGTGTAGCCATACGAAGGCCAAAAAATTTGCCTCACACTTTGTCTCATTTTTATCGTGAACATGTACCAGCGGTCAAATAAGGTCGGCCGCGCACCTATGCCAATTATGTTAATATCATTAAGGCAATTTTTCTGCTACAAGACAGCGACTGTTCGTACAAATGTGGATGCCTCTTGTTGAGTGAAAAATATGCAGGCAAAGGCTAAAGTCGCGAAATTTTGATCTGTAACAATTTTTGATTAGGCTACACTTAAAAATCGATGTTCGTGACTGCTCGGTGTCTACGATTCGCACTACTATACCTACTCAGCGAGCCTTCAGACGTTTGCCAACTGTCTTTGACCAACGTCTGTGCCATAGTAAGCTGGGAATTATGAGACACAACGGCTTAAGCCAGGGTTTCTCAACAAAGTAGTCAGGGGGCCAAAGGGGCCATGGCCCCCAAATTTCTAGCGTATCTTGTCGTTTTGTACTTCGAGAGGAGGTGTCCCAAACAAAATGCTGTTGCTCACTTAAAGTCAAAATATACAACCCCTCCCAACAATTTTGGCTGGTTACGCCACTGTTTCCCAAACTGCCATGGGGCCCGTGATCAGGTTTTCTACGGCGGCGCGGACTGTTATGACGTATGACATTTCTCTTCCTATGATCTAATTGTGGGACTTCCGTACATTTTTATCTTGCAGTAACATGCTATGGGTGAATGACTGGTGTATCTTTAAAGTTATAAGCACACATTAAAAAATGAAGACACAATTTGCGGTTTCGTCAGCGCATGTTTGTGAAGCGCATTTTTGTGACTGTATTCCTAACATGGCGCATTTTCTTTGTGGTTTGGAAAGGGTGAGGTGTTTTATGAACGTCCGTTTGCGTTGCTTCGCCAGCAACCAGAAAAACATAAGCAAAATGTCGACGTTGCCCCTCCACCTGGAAAAATTTCTGCGGACGCCTATGGTAGGACAGTATTTAAGTCAGAATTAATTTTGATGTTAAGGGTATTTTACAGAAGCGTACTTGATATTTAAACTCAAGCACGAATTTGAGCTGGACTTTTAAAGCCTGTTTCAATTCTGACGCATTGCAAAACTGTAGGCCTACTCCAAACTGACATTCTAACGGTATTCCTAATTTGAGGCTGAGAAAACATCAAGCATGTGATGAAGGCGCATTCTGAAATACAGCCCATGCACTTTCTACCAATCAACCTCAAACCCCAAAATCACCTTGTATTGCAAATCCGAACAACTCCACATGCAACATCACCTCATGGAGAGTTGTCAACCTCTTGTTGTATTAAAGCCAGTACACACATTAAAAATCACCACCTATCAAGGACCGAGTTTGCTAAAAAACTTTGGGAGGACAAACCTTATTGTTTGCGTTTCGATGACGTCACCATGTTCACTCAACCGTAGTACGACCTTTTTGTAAATTGGCAAATACAAGTATACAATGGTGCAGCACTTACCACTGTATTTAAATATGAAAACACAAAAATTCTGAGAGTTTAAATCGACACAGTTATTCTAAAACTTTGTGATTATCATTTCTAACTTGGTCAGGACCGACAAGTAAAATGCACTGCTACTAATAATCACCACATAGATCAAATAAAAAACAAACCACAAAATCTTTTGGAAAACACTAGCAGTGCAACCAGGCGCGTAGCCAGAAATTTTATTAGGGCTAGAGGAAACAACAACCGAGTTTCAACATTTAAAAATTTTTAATGTTCCTTGTTTTGAAAGCACCATCCATGAAACGTGTGTGTTTTTGGCGTTTTCTCCTCAATAATTGTGTTCAGATTTAAGCCGACAAATAAAAAGCCTGCTTTCATTGAATTGACAAGTTTTAAAAGTTTAGACAGTGAAGTTCCAAGGTTCTACTTTGGATCAATGCCATCATTTGCTCTTAAACCTTTCTTGCAAAAGCACTGGTAAACATTTCAATGCCCAACATTGCACTTGAGCAAAAAGTCATCACGGCCGCCATTACGATTGCGCTTGTTATGCTGGATTTACACGTTTCTGATGTACACCAACACAGCACGTTCAACCGAAGCCGAGCAGCGTTTAGCCCGAGTTGCTGGACAATTTATCGCTCGTTTGAAATTGTTTTCGAAATGGGAACTCTTCATTGGATTGGACTTCAAGTCCAATGTTCTATACAAATCCATTGCTTCAAAAGAAATTCAGTCCGACATGAATTATGTTGAAAAAAATAACTACACAGGGCAGTACAGGGCTCTAATGGATGAGCACTAGTAAAAAACGAGCGAACAAAGTCGAGAGAACGATATTGTTTTATTCAAGTCACCTGCAACATGAACGCGAAAGGCCAGACATGGAACAAAATATTTATGCACAGTGACAAGGCACAAAGAAAAGAGCCCGAGTTAACAACTTCAAAGTGAAGTGCGACCGTGGGTAGTGGCACACATGAGCGTCGGAAGGATTTTTTCCAGGAGGGACCACTAGGACATTTTTCCAAAAATTTTCCAGGGGGGGCCAAAAGTGGTGAAATTTGTCTTTTCCCAATCAAAGCTAAAAAACAACCTTTTTTTGCTGAAAAATTTCAAAATCCAGGGGGGGGGCAAGACCTCCCTGCCCCCCTTCCGACGTCCATGGTGGCACAGATATATAAAGCAAGCTCACGTTCTTCGATACAAATCGTGTAATCAAAGACTCGGGCTAAGCCCCAGAAGCCCGTGTGCAGGAGTCGCCACTGGGCTGTTAAAAACACCAAGAACACAGCTTAAAAAACAGGCAAAAGTGACACAGCATTGATACCTGTTTTAAACAATTCAAAATCACAACTTTTCCACATCTTAAACACAGAAGTAACATAGCTGAATACAGTGGCGTAGCTAGAGTGTGGGCTGCCCGGGGCGGCCCTTGAGTTTGGCGCCCCCAAGCCCATAAAAATACATATTGCACAGTGACTGGCTGTAAGAGCTTTGTATATTTATTATCTAGTTTGTGCACCGTTATAATATTACTGTACTCTCACATGCTCAAATATGGTATGCTTTTGATACACACCAAAACTCAAACATTGTAAGTAACAGTTAAACAACAAGCAAAAATGACATATAGGGAAAAATAGTAACCGGCCCCTTTATTTAAAATGTGACCCCCATTTCATGTTTGGCCCCCGGTTGCTGCATACAACCAATATTGTATTTAAAAATGTGCCCCCCCCCCTTGGA
>JGI24158J21664_10010993_pt1 | contig 12050 bp, 7 predicted proteins | sample Ectturendosymbi3_FD_21664 | JGI IMG/M metagenome (IMG submission 21664) | reverse complement strand
AGGCGGTCGTTACATGGGCGTTTTTTCGTTTTAGAGTCACGCAAGATCACATCTCTGCAGGTTGTACTTGCAATAGCACTTCCTTTGCCATTACTCAAGCGTAAATATTAACTCTTTTGCTATGACCTTGCCTGCAACGCATTTAGCTTCCATAAACTATAGAACCGCATTGCGCATATTAAACCTTTCACTCAAAGCAACAGACTTTTACTTACTGATATAAACTGTTCCCTTTGCATTAAGTGCTTTGCCTTGGGAGATCTGCAGCCTAATAGATCCCTGACCTTTCGCAGCCTCCCACTTCCCCATACATTTTATAAATCGTCTACTTGGAAGTCATCGCAGCAATATATTATAATAACCGCGATGCCGCCATCCATGCGTGTGACCTGTGCTGCCACCACATTTCACACCCATGCCTGTGTTTCATCAAAGTAATTGTGCTAGCGCCATCAAGCGTGTGCTCCTCTACTGCAGCCACTTATCTATCTATCTTAGTGCTATTTCATGTATATGTGTGTTCCGCATTACTGGCATGCACGCTTCAGTCTACTGTGTTGCGTGCAGGAGTAAAGACGTTATACAATAATCACGTTAGTAACAAGGATCATTACGATGAATTCAAGTCGTATGATTTGTAAACAATTTTTTTATTAAAAGTGGCAAAGATATCTGTTGCAATATTTTACTCTATGGATATAAGCACTAAAAACACGAGATGAATATTACTTTTCAACGTGCTTTTTATCAACTGAACGGTTTGAGAAAGAATGAAAAAAAATTCAAAAAAGATAAAATGTCGAAAGCAGTGGCAACCCACTTCAAACAAACAGTTTTGATGTTTCAACTCGAGTTTACGCCTTTCCTCTAGATTGCTCAGAATCTTCAGTCAATGTTTCGTGGTCCTACAGCTTTATGGCTTTGTTACGGAATGAATGGCAGTTCCGAAAAATAAGGCAATATTGGACATAGGACAAGATACGAAATAAATATATTTCTACAGATTGCAATTAAACAAGAGTCCACACCGAGAACCAAACGATCGATTGCAGGACCACTTCCATCCTTTTCACAATTAAGACAGTTGGAAATATATGACGGAAAGGTTTCGATTTTGATTTATCAAAATGCGGGTGGGTGTTAGTCTTAAAAGACCGGAAAATAATGAAAAGAATATTGAAATACAAACTTCCGTTACGATTCCTAAGTTGTTTGATTTGGATTCCTCATCCCCTGCGAAAACCACATCAACCAACCCATGGATTATAAAGGCTTCAGCTGACTTAGGCAGTAAAACCTTGATGTATCAAGTGAGAAGACTTTCATCCTTTACGCTTCCACTTTAAGCAATAGTCACGTTTTTGATGTCATAAATTCCTTGTAAACCCTCGTCAGGCCGCATAGGTGCAATTGTAACTTTTGCTTTATTAAATTGCGATAGCGTTTTTGTTAGAAATCGTAGGGAGCTCAAACTTCGTAACATCTCCACATTTTTAGGTTAGAATATGTATACGAACGTTTTTACCCCTTACTGGGTTAGAAGGACCCCTGGAAAAATCCTTCCGGCGCCCATGTAAGTGTCTTGAAAAAAAATGCTGCGAAATAATTGAATAAATGTTAGAGGACAACCAGTGGGGTTTGCGTCCTGGCTAAAGCACTGCAGAACAAATTTTCATTCTCACTCAAATTTTAGATAGATATTGGGATTGTGCCGAGAATGTGTTCCATTGTTTGTCGACCTGAAAAAACCGTACGCATTCCTCCCTCGGCAAAGCTGTGGGGAGTACCGTGTTGACTGCGCCTGTTACTGACTGTCATTTAATTGTGTTCTTACTCAAAAATTCAATACCTGCCGACAGCGTCAATCACAACCGCACCCGTTCGTGTTGGAATCCGGTGTACAGGCATAGAAGTTTACTGTCACCACTCCTCCTCATAGTTTGTATACATTGTATAATCAGTCACAGCCGAGTTGACGAGGGTGTTATTTGATGGAAGTTGCAGGATCAACAGCTTGCATTTTGCGAACGAGTTGGCACTGCTTGTATTCTGTGAACAGGGTCCACAACATGCACTTAAGCTGTTTGCAGCTGTGTGTGACGAAGTGGGAATGAATATTGAAAACGAGGGATTTTCTCTCTCGTGAGAGAAGATTAGCATTGAAAACGATTAGCATTGAAAAACGAGCATTAGCATTGAAAACGAGGTATTTTGTCTCTCGTGAAACCCACGTCAATGCGTGTTGGGGCGCAAGGGGCAATCTATTGGTCACTTTAAAGCAGGGGTGCGAAACCTGAGGCCGCACGGACGTATACGTCTTTCTATAAAAACTTATGCGGTCATGCAAATGTAATTAGAACTGTTACGATCGGAAATCCCGAATGGCATGTGCGCAAAGCTTCGCACCGTGGCAGCAAGCAACAATAGAGATCATGCTTGCAATCTCTCTTACTATTGCTTGCCCGCGCTAGAATTTTTTGGTGTTATTCTTCACGCACATCCCGTTCGTGGTGAATCACACAATCAACGCAACACCACCGGAGAGGTTGCAACATCATCCCCTTCTTTTTACAACGAACCGCACCGATCGCACGTTCTTTGTGTGAAGGATGACCCTGGCACGACCTTCACATCCTGGTCACAGCTCCATTTTGTTGCGATCGGATATCCCGAGCGGCATGTGCGCAAAGCTTCGCAGCGTGGCAGCAAGCAACAACATATCATGCTCGCAATCTCTCATACTATTGCTTGCTCGCGCTACATATATTATGGTGTTATTCTTCACGCACATCGTGTTCGTGGTGAATCACACAATCAACGCAACACCACTGGAGAGGTTGCAACAGAACATCTGCTATGGCGGTCAATCTCTATAATATTAGTTCTTTGTATGCGGATAGAGGAAAGACGGTCAAACAGAAGTGTTGAAGCAGGCTAGGCTCCATGTGTGGAAGTAGAACAAAAGCAATGCAAAAAATAAATATATCTTGAAAACACTGGTGGCCGTAATTCATAAAAATAACGTAATGCGGCCGGTAATAGCGAAGCGGTTGTGCAGACCGAGCCCTGCTCCACAGGAAGTTTTCGTGGTCTCCGCATTTACAGTTACAGCTGCATGGCTTCTTAGCGCTTGTGTCGAAAGTCAAGGTGATTTGTCAGTTGCAGTCTGCACGAAAAAGGTGAGTTGCTTTTGTGGAAACGAGGTGTACGCTGTTTTCGGTAGAAATCAATGAAAATCATCCATTTGTGACTGAGTGTGATGCCTAGTATGCTGCAATTTCAGCAACACTTTCTCAAAGTGGCCGAGAGATTACGTTTCTGTCAAGGTCAACGAGCAAACGGGTGAGCTTCATTGTTTGCAGAACACTGACTGGACGTGACACTTGGCCAACACACGCTCAAGTCGCAAGTACAAGCGCTCTTGATAACTCAATCCATTGTTTTTGCAAAATTGTGGGATTTTAAGTTAATGCAGTGCGCTATCAAGCATGCACGCGCAACTAATGCAGTGTCGATCACAGAAACACCAATGCGCAAAAATGGTTAAAATGTTGATCAATGTCCACAAACCTAACAGTATTTCACTGCAATGAACTGCACGAGTGCGTAAAAAGGTAGAAATAATTTTCACCTGCCCACGGAAAAGGATAAAATATTTGAATTTGTCAATGTTTTACTGTTACACTCCAGAGGTTGCTGGCAAGTTTTAACCAGTACAGTGGTCGTTCGGTTACAAGTAGGTTATCTAAGCACTCAAGTCAGAAGTAGGTTCAGGGATGTTTGCGTTTTGCAAAAACGTCGCGTAGGTCGAACACGTCATGCGGCTGGAGGTGTTTGAATGTCGCAAGTAGAGGAAGAACCTCTGAGCAAGACATGAGTGATCGTAACATCAAACTTTGAAACGGAAAATGCGATCAGTGTACAAACTCTGATTCTATGTAGTCTTCGGGGCATTCATCTCTACTTATTTGCGCCATTGGGTTACTTCACTCTTCCCCGGTACACGATGCAATGGTAGCAACTGGCGAGTCAGTGGCAGCACCACTACGCAAAGATGGTTTTCTTGCACTCACCCATTAACGCCGCGAACGAGGCTGGCCGCGTGTGCCGATTTTCAAATCTCCAATATGAAGACCAGGAATAGAGACCAGAAAACCAGTTTTGGTTGCACGTGATCAACCAGCTGAGTCATGTAACTGGTGACAAACTCAATAAAAGTCGAAGAACTTGAGAGTCGTGCGTTTTGAGAAATTGTATGGTGCAGGGAAGGCTACACAAATAGCAGATATTTGCCAAATTCGAATTTATGGAGTGCGATATACTGCTCGAGTCTACGGAGAAGGTTTAAGTCGACTGATCGATTCACTTTTTTATCCCAAACTTACAGCTATGCGATTTCACCATACCACTTGTTCTGCAGCAAGGCGTTCTAGCTGCGAGGGTGCATCTTCAACTTTTTTAATGTTTTTATACGGTGCTTGAAACGCTTTTCATTCCCACCTGCAGAAGGATCGCCCTTTGAACTTCAGTGTGCAGCATGCAACAATGTTCCCTGGAAGCAGACATTATGATGTCAACTGAAATATCTTTGTGACAACTTGGCTTTCAGACATCAAGCGTCAGCTCTGTCGGAAAATCTCAGTAGGTTTTTCTTTACCAGTGCAAGTCTACAATGACTGCTTTCATCGAATGTGAAACGCCTCTAGTGATTTGTTTAGCTTGGTCTTGAAATGTCAAAACCACATAGCAGGATACAGACACACATGACATTGCGCACGGCTATTTTGAATAGTAAAGTCGGTTGTTGTTTGTGTACACGCGTTTGAAGAGTCAACTGAAGGATGTTACAAGACTGACCCGGTGTTGCGCTTCTTCGGTAAGGTCGCATTCGCAAACTTTCGCAAGTCCCGCATGCGCCTCTTTTTTGCGTCACTTTGCACCAAAATAACTCGCCGGCAAATTGAACTAGAGATCTGTTCAAACCATCTAAAGATACGGAAAATCTTCTATTTTCGGTCTGTAAAGATGGAAAATTTTGGATTTCAGGTTTTAGGTTACCTCAAGAATGGTGAAGTTTACGCAATTTTGACCGAGGTCACCGACCCTGGGTCCCAACACCAACAGCCAATTTATGATTCGTGGATTTGTTCAACACTTGGCGTAATTCTGCATCTTTAGAGCTCTTGATGGAATATAACCGATTCAACACCAGACGACAAACATTTCCCTCCACGGAGAAGTAGGAGAATCTTCGACTTGAACCACACATTTCTCAGTTTTTTTTCCTTGCTATGCTGAAGTCAATCTGTTGTTATGGGAGCAAACTTGGTCACTTCGTGCACCTGGCGTAGACAGGAAGACGAAGCGCATGGAGTTTGCCGTCATATTTATAGAATTTACTAAATAAACCATGTCGGCCAGAGACACCGTGATCATTTATGGATTTCATAGCGTTGAATACTTTGTCCACTTAATCTTCAGCATGTTCACAATATGACAAGCCCGACTCTGATCTCTCCGCCGCAAAAACTAAAAAATTGTGTCTCTCCAAGTAATAAAGACAACACCCTCGAAGGATAGAGATAGTATTTTTGACTTCTTTATATTCCAGTCACTCTCATACCATCTGGCATACTGGAGGTGCATTTGGGAAAGAAGATTATCATTACTGCCACAAGGTCGATCGTAGCTGTCCAAAACACTGAAGACCGCGGGGTTGCAAGCTGCGTGATAAAATCTTTTCTTAAATGTTAACTTACTCGTATGCGTCAAGTGGCTTGGCGTTCTGGAAGAAACGCAATAGATTAGCAAAATTGAGGTGACCATCCCCTTCCCCATACACAAAAAGGAGGAAAGGAGAGACTGCCTTAATTACCGGGCCACATCTTTGAATAGCCTTACTGGAAAAAGGTCTATGCCAGGTGCCTTGAAAGAAGATGCCTCAAATTAAATGAACCAAACCTGGATGATACCCAGGGCAGTTTTGGTCATAGCAACGGCATTGCAGACCACGTTTTCATCCTCAATTTAATATTCGATAAACCTTGTGAGTATGCCAAAGATGTCTGCACATGCTTTGTCGACCTTAAAAAAGCATGCCACAGAGTCATTTGGGAAAAGATTTGGGGAACGTTGTAAGATTACGGTGTTGACGGCGGCCTTTTGATGGCCGTCATGTCGTCAAATTCTTGTTCAGACATTGTGTGTCCATGATGGCGTTGTAAAATCACAACTGTTCTCTATGGGTATTGGTCTCTGAAATGTTTGTGTGCTTTCACCACTCCTCTTTATAATTTATATGGCTTGACAATCACTGAGTCGACGACAGCTTCACTTTCAAAAATTCCAGAGTTAGTCTTTTGCTTCTTCAAAACGTGTTCGTACTACTCCCATCCTGTGAACAGGATATGCAACGTGCGGTTGATTGATTTTCATCGTGCGGACAATCGGGAGCGAAAATTAGCACCAAAAGCCCGTGGTAATATCTGAAGAAAACCTTGCAATTAAAAGGTGTCTCCAGCAACCCAACACAGTGCGCGCTGCAAGTGACCGGCAATGGACGTTAGCAGGTCGAGAGATTCATAGAGATGGTATTTATGCGTTACGGAAAACGGTCTTTGATCATTCGATCTTTATTCCGATCCTCAACTGTGGTAATGAATTTTCGATAATGACTGAAAGAGTGCTACTGCAAGAAAAAGCTGAAGGTGTGGAAATTTTGTGAAGAGTTTACGGTGTGACATTTCGCGCCATAGCTTGTAGCTGCTGTGAGCTTCACAAAACTCAGATGATTTAACAACTTCTAATTGTAGATTTCAACTTCGTTGATTGGACCACATGTCCAGAATGTACCACAAAAAAATGGCAAGGCAAGTCCTGCTGGCTGCACCCTCGGGAATGTGGTTCAGACGTTATCTTAGTACCGGGTAGGATGACAACTTCTCTGACCTTGTTTGGTTCCGCGTCTTTGTGTGGAGCCAACAGAACTATCTGGAATTGCTGTTGATCGTGAGGTATTTCGCGTCTTCGCCGGTCTCCTGCCCCGGAAACCCTTTCCTGAAAAAAAGCTGGAATGAAAATAAATGAATGACTCGTTTCTACAGCTCGCAACAAGTGAAAGTCATCCGTAGACGCACCATATGACTGGTCAATGAGCGAATTCAAGTACAAGGTACGACTTACGTAGTCCACTAGAGCACTGCACTCTTTAGTCAATAAACACTAAAAACTTTGTTTCTTCTGTTTTCTTTTCCTATTATTTGTGTATGGGAAAACTGGTGTTACATTCTTTTCACCTGTATTTTCTTGGATTTTATTTCCTCTGTGACTTTTCTTTCTTTAAATCCATTTTTTACTTCATGTTGTTTCCAGTTTTGAGGATGCCAGCTCAGTAGGCAACTGTATGCTCGACAAACACAATCATGTCTGATTCATTGCTGTGCAAGGATTCCTTTCCATAAATAGATTTCTTATGAAGAATGATTAATGAAAGATTTTTTTATCCACATCTGGATGACACATATATAGAAAGTGGCCATCAATCATACAATCAAATGTTTATTTTGAACTATATCCAGGTGTTGTTTTGCTCACAAATATTTTCAACAAGTGTATTTTCAAGCTTTCTTTTAGATGATCTTTAGTAGAAAAGTTTTAACTTAAGGCTACCTTAGCAAGCATAGCGTTTTCGAAACTCTGTATTTGATGTTGAGAATCAGTCGATTCTTGTTAATGTCATTGCAAGGCTGATTGGGAGCTAGATTGGTAAGTAACGTTTCATCTTATGAAATAATTCGGAGCTTGGCAACTTACAACTTCAAGATTTTCTCTCTTCTGCTACAGACCTGGGTTTCTCATATTGGGCAGTTTAGAAACGATTCAAGAAAACAAGTTGCAAACATTTTGCAAGTAAATGGATTTGCACTGGTTAGTTCACCTTTGTGCAAGTTTGCGTGAAAATGGATGGATGCGAAAAAGTTTTAAAGCAGCAGAATTTGTCTCCACAAAAGAATGTCGAATATCTCTAGTGTTTTTCTCCTGAACTAACGAAATCTTTGTCGTAATGTAGAGGTTATTCGGCGCCCCGTTCCCCAATGTCATCTTGCTCTGAAAGCGGTAATTCTGGATTCAATCCTGTTGAGGTTTTTCAAAAGAGAATGAATGTAAAATAAACCCACTTTATCAGGTGAAACACATACGAGCCTTAATTGGTAAAACGCATTAAAAATTTTCACAAACATATTGAGAGTTTGAACGTCTGCCAAAGTTCATTGAAAAATAAATCAACTGAAAACAAACTACTAAATATTGTTTCGAAAGTTTGCTGAGAAATGTTTATAAACTTTAGTGATATAGGCAATAAAGGCAAGAACGCTATTCAGATTGAATTTATAAATTTTGATCAAAGTTTACACGCGAGAGGGTTTTATGCAATACAAACTTTGCTTCAAATGGGTTTGTTGTGGGTTTATAACGTGCAGCAAAGGCACGCCTACAGACATTGAAACTGTTTCTTTTCTTCTCCAAGCAGTAAGTCTGGAAGTCAAAACATAGCTTAGTGGTAGGCAGATCTCAGTATCAGTATCAGCCATTACCAGGCTAATAGCCATACAAGCAACAAAGTAGCGCATTTGGCAGTTACTCATTTACAATTAAATATTGCCGTTGGGAAAACAATCATTCTGAAGCTGGTGTATTTAGCAAAAACAGTGGAGGTTATTTTGTTGATAAAATCAGTAAGGAAAACAGTTTGTCCTATTTTTTATAAAACAAACTGCACACCGATCTAGTACAACGTTGCGAAATTCTAACAGCAAACTTCCCAGCAATTCCTCATTGCGTAGCAAGAGTAAAACTGCAGCGAAGAAAAATCCTGAAACAGGCAACATGTAAACAGAAAAAATGTTTCAAGTTAGCCGTTTACTTGTTTTGCGCATTTACTTTTTCAAATGGTGTTACATGGTTGCGCCTTAAGATTTCAAGTGTGTTTTGCTAAATTATTTTTTGTTTTAGCACAAAATTTAAAAGTCTTATTTTGAATTTTGTGTGTTTTCATGCTGTTCAAAAGTTGCTGAATTCAACAACATTTTTTTAAACGAAGATTCATATAGGTATTATGGGCGTCGGATGTTTTTTTCCAGGTGAGGTGGGCGCTAGGGTATTTTTACAAAATTTTTTCAGGGGCGGCCAAAAGTGGTGAAATTTGTTTTTTCCCAGTAGAAATTAAGAAAACAACCGTCTTCACTGAAATTTTTAAAATCCAAAGGGGGGCAATGCCCCCCACGTCCCCCTTCCGGCGCCCATGATTGGCATTGCTCTTCAATCAAACCGTTGCATCAACTTAGGAGTTCGTTAAACATACGCTTATTCATTTCTCTTAGATGCAATAGAGTTTTAAATTGGTCATTTTTTTGATTGATTCATTCATTCCCTTATATGACTCAGATACTAAACCTAAACAACACAAAACCAACAGACGAGAATAATCAATTGTCAGTGGAAATTATATTGTAAAAAGACGGCCTCACTGTGTTAGATAGGATTACTGTAGGAACATGCCGACGGACCATGTGGGTCTTGTAATCAACCAATCACGTTTTCCACTTTTTGACAAATGGTGAAGACCAACAAATCACACATGAGGATAGCATGCTTTTGTACACAAAAAAGATCAAATGTAATTAAGGAAATTTGACGCTGCCAAAGAAATTTTCAAACAAAGTGTGAAATATTGAAAAAATAGGAAAAAGTAACGGATGAGGTAACAAAAAAAAAACAATAGATTATATTTAAATGAGGAAAATTTGGATATGCACAGGAAAAAAAAGCAAAAAAAGTAAAGATATATAAAAAGCAAACAACGCAAATTAGACAAATTGCTGAGATTATTAAAAACAGAATTTTGCATGTAAGGGGTGTTTCATAAATTGCTATTTGAAGGTAAAGGTGGCAGAAGACTTAACACAACACAATCTGGATATGAAAACCACACTTATTGGCCAACAAACGTGAAGAAATATTTTTTAACGAAGTGTTACATCTTGGCAAAAACAGTGGGTTAGTTGTGGATAGTCTTGTGGAGTGAGAATGAATTGAACTGAGAAGAAACAAAATACTCATCCAATTAGTTTGGAATCAGTTTTTTGTAATAAAAGTACATGAATTTGCATACCGATAAGGTGCAAAGTTTTGAAAGACTTGAGATATGCACTGGTGGATTCTTCAAGGGTGTGTGGTTAGTTACGTGTTGTTGGAGGTGGCGCGACGGAACATGTGCATTTGAATAGCGGAAAAATGCAGCTGGTTTCACAACAAACATTGACTTTTTCTGGGAAAGTAATGTGTTGAAAAGTAAATGTACAGTAAATAACATTGTTACTGATTTTCAGGTTACAGCAAAATCTGAAATGAAGCACTTGTCCTGTTTTGTTAGGATTTCCTTTTTACTCTGTTCATGCGTCTTGTTCAACTTTTGTGAAGGTATGGTTTTAGAACAAATTACGAATTTTTCAATATCTGAGTNACTTGTGTAATTACTGTCCTATTTTTTTTCATTCATTCATTCATTTCTTGCCACGCAAACGTAATTTTCTGTTTATTGGAGGGATATTATTCGCAAAGCACATTGATTATCACGGCATTGTCATAGGTTGTTATGATTTTTATTTTTTTATCTTCATATTTCTGAGGCTTCTACTTTATTTGCAAATTTAATTTTTATCACGAAATTCTTCAATGAGCCTCTTCGGCGAAATTCAAACAATAAACATTTTCCTTCCATTGAATTTTCAATATTTTAGCTTAACATTAAAACATAAACTTCCTCCTCTTTCTGTAAAGCTTAAGATAAAACATAGCTTCCCGCAAGTAATAGATAGCTTGCAAGTGTAATGATTCATATTACGCAAAACCAATGGTGAACTTAGATAACAAATGGATTCAACTGAGTAACGGAAACTTTGTGATGTAATTGTTGTTTTGTATCATACGTTATATCATACGTTTTACAAAAATGTTCAAACATTACGAGCGAAAACCAAGGATAGTGATTTATCACGTGTTCTAAATGCTGACAAGTATTCTTTCTGCTCAAATACAACATTTTCAAAAGTGAGCTGCGCTTAGAAAAAACATTTTACGTGCATCTCTCTGCTTCTAACAAGCAAGTAATTCACAAAAACTTGCCTTCGATTCATTGCGAAGTATAAAAAGTAGTAAAACTGTAAATGCCCGCATAGTATACAGTACATTTTTAACTCTCATTCATGTATGCACACCAACACAGGTGTAGCAATGAAAATTACCTCTACATTTGCATCAAACTATGAAGTTTCATCGTCAACAACATTAACGTTTAATAAACTACTACCAAATTGTTTTTCATTCATTGATTATTGTCATACCTGTTATTCATTTGAGGAGGGTCTGCGGGGTAGCAACCCCGTGAGGACTGGACATACATCACGTTGTTTAGCAATCCGAGATCGTTCTACTGCCTCTCCATCAAGAGGACCAAGCATGGTCGGAGTTGCAATTCTGCAAGCTGGTCCTGGACGATTTCACAGCCGTTTTCCTGTGGGTGTAGCCAGCAGGATTTGCTCTGCAAATATTTCCTTGGTCATTCTGGCCACCTTGCCGAACCAATGTAGCTGAAATCTCTCTATGCGGAAAAGTGGCTCGATATTCAGGGCTTAAAGAATTTCATGGCCACGCACTGTATCGCAAATCGTCAGATCGCGGCTTCTTCACAAAATACGTATCTCTGCCATTGTTGCGATAGCACTTCTTCAGTCATTCTCAGAGGTGTAGTGCTAAAATGAGGTGCAGGAACGGCGTTTTATTTGATGTTGGAACGCCGTTCCCACACTAAAAAAAAGGAAGACTTCACCAAATACTTCGGATAAAATGAGCATTCGCCTACAATAATTTCAACACTGGATCTTCCTCTTTCACTTTTTACGGCCGAAGTGTCCCGCTGGACTCAGTAACCTAGCTCAGTCCTCTTGTCCACGAGAGACTCGGTGTAAAACAAGTTGTGCTAAACGCTTTAA
>JGI24158J21664_10010992_pt1 | contig 12050 bp, 9 predicted proteins | sample Ectturendosymbi3_FD_21664 | JGI IMG/M metagenome (IMG submission 21664) | reverse complement strand
CGGCAGTTAGCGGCAGGCCGAAGCCTGAAATTTGCCCCCTACCGGGGCGATTTTGGGTGAACGCTCTTGCCCAAGGAGTGCTACGGCACTCACTCAGTGGCTGTGGATCAAACACCCAACCTTCCAATTGAGAGGCGGACACTTTACCACTGAGCTAGTGCCGCCCCTCTACAGTTGCTGTTGGGGGCCCCTTTGACAGCATAGTACTTGAACATTATAACTGCTGTTGTTGGCCATTCTGAAAGCAAGGTACATTCACATTAAAGTTGCTGCTGGGAACCCCTTTGAAAGTAAGGTACTTATACATTGCAATTGCTGTTGGTGGCCCCTTTGAAACCAAGGTACTTAAATATTACAATTGCTATTGGGGGTTCCTTTGAAAGTAAGGTACTTACACATTACAATTGCTGTTGGGGCCTCTTTGAAAGCATGGAATTTTACGTTATAATTGCTTTTGGTGGCCCCTTTGAAAGTAAGGTGCTTACATATTACAATGGCCGTTGGGGGGGCCTTTGAAAGCAGAGTACTTACACATTACCGTTTCTTTTAGGGGCCCCTTCAATGAAGTTTAAATGCAGAGTACTTACACATTTCAGTGGCTGTTGGGGGCCACTTTGAAAGCAGAGTACCTTCAAATTGCAGTTGCTGTTGGGGGGCCCTTTCAAAGCAAAGTACCTGCACAGTGCAGTTTCTGTAAGGGGCCCCTTTGAAAGTAGAGTACTTACTTATGATCTGCTTTCTAGTACATTATATGTGTGAATAATAAGTTTTTCATCAAAAATAAGGAAAATTTACGTGCGTAACACCTCAAGGGGGGCTCAAAAAGGGGGGGCCCGAGGCAAGTGCCTCGCTCGCCTCCTCTTATACACACCACTGGTTATAGGCGAACTGTCGTTATCGGCGAATTCTACTGTATCTTTCAAATTCAATTCATTGCAACTTCAGTGGTGTGGTGTGCACAGCAAAGCATGAAGTACGGAAAGAATGGGACTTCAGTTACACAATTTTGTAGCCATCGAATGATAAATCAGTTGTATTTCAAGGCGACATTTTCCATGTAAATCAGTGGTTCCCAAGCTGTGGTACGCGTACCACTAGTGGTACGCGAAGGCCTTCAAGGTGGTACACCAGTAGGCTTACCTACTGCTTTTCTTCACAAAAAACTGTATGCATAGTTTTTGCTTTTACTTTTGCTTACCAGGTTCTGTGTATACATTCCTGCATTTTTGTGTGCTTGCCTCGTTGGTTTTGAAAAATGGCCGTTGTAATTTCTCACCCCTAGTTTGCAGATGTCGCTTTTGTATCAGGTCTCGTTTTCTAAACTTTTGATCGAATGATATTTAGTTCAATGCGTTTTCCTGGAACAAAGTGGTACGTGGTGACAGCACATTCCCCACAACTGGTACGCGATCAGAAAAGGTTTGGGAAACACTGATGTAAATAATGTATTGGAGTATAATTAGTTCGCTAACCTAAACTAAACACTATAGGCCTACCTCAAAAAACTAAACGCTACTTCACAGATAAACACTTACAAATGCCAACAAAGCTGCAAAACTAGGAATAGTGGTGAAACATCCTCTGCGTTGTGTACAACACATCGTTCTCTACAGCGTCAGTCTTGTGTACAGCATTGTACAACAGCGGATACTTAAATACCGTCCAAATCATACGCGTATGACATTTGGGCATATCGCCGCTGACTTTGAAAGATTGCTGCAGGATGTACGGCAAGTGCTTGGATGTTTTTTTGCATTTATTCTAGATCTGTGAAGTTGTTGAAGCAAAATGCAGTTAGGTTAAAAATTTTACCAAAGTACTATCACACAAAACAAAAAATTTATTTACAACTATAATTACAATTATAAATTTTAACTGATCCAACTTTTTATATATTTTACTATTACCTTTCGTACTTTATATATATAACTTTATATATTTCACTATTACCTTTCGTAGGATTCTAGCAAAGAACACACATTGTAGAAGATTTATTTTTGGTGGCAATCAAATCATTTGCACAAAAATTTTAATCGTCCTCCTCACATAATCAAAACTTTTTGTTGCAAACTTTCCCAAATAGTGCCCTTGAATTTTGCAGTAAGAAATATAAGACTATTGGACCAAAAACAAAGCAGAAACAATATTTTACCAATCTCAGTTTCATCTGTCATTTTTACCCCTTGAAAGGGTGTCTCCTGGATGGAACTTTTGTTAATTTCGATAATCACAATAACGTAAGCCAGCAGTAACTTTCAAGGTTTTATACCATGGAAAATCTATTTATACCATGCGAAACTTTAGTATCATACTTTTTGTTATTGCTGGTTAAATTTGCTGTTGTATCTTACTTGGTCTAACTTCTTGTAGAAATTCCGCACAAACTATTTGGTTACTGCTGTAATGATTATTCTTCGTGTACACCCGCATATGAGCTTCAAAATACATTATTTTGTGGTAGTAAGAATCATATAGTTTAAACCACTGGCTGAAATTAAAAAAATGCACTTAATATATTTTTTCGATGCGCAAATCCTTCCGCAAGCAGTGGCGTAACTGACGGTGGGCATGGGTGCGAACCGCCCCGCCCCCCCTGACAAGCTAAAAGTACAAACCGGTCTCCCACGTAGCTTATTTCGGTATATGGTATTTTTTGGGTTTTCAGTAGTTTGTTGTTTTTTTGCGTTGTTCGGAAGATTTTTGGATATTTTTCCGGTGGTTTCGGGTTTTTGTATAGACATTCACATCCAGATTGATTATCTTTTCTCAACTTTTTTTCTGAATATGGGCTAGTTGGCCCCCTTCCGCCAGTCTTCCATCCTGGCTCAAACCTAATACGCCTCTGCAAGCAGGGCCTTTTCATCACAGGTTTTGGAAATTGGGTTTTGCCCATATAGTGTCAGCACCTGAAAAAAAACTATGAGCGGAATGACCAAGATAGGGAACAACACAAATGGTAATACGTGTTTGCTATAAAGAGCAACACATTGTTAGCATGTTTTGAGTTCATTCATGGTCTAACTTATTGTGACCTACAATACCGGATCAAAGTGCCCCGAGACTTCCCAACTATTATCCTGATGAGGCCCTTACAGGGGGCTAGTGACATTGTAAATTTGTCTGTGTCTGCGGGGGCTTTCGCTAACACTCTAATAATGTCGGCTTGTTGGTGTCTGGAGGGCTTCAGATTTTGCACTCAGACCCCACCGACCTGCTAAAAATGCTTCTTGTTTTTGATTTTGCGCATTTATTGGCAAATGTATCGAACAACACAAAATGTAATACAAAAGTACAATAGCTTTCACAGGATAGGTCACTATTAAACTGCAATCACTTCAGTTGCTAAAAAATCAACGCCTGGTGCTTCCAACAACATGGGTAAAACATGGGTAATGAACGAAAAACGAAATGTAATGACAACCTATTGGCTTTCACAGGATAAAACACTCTTAAGAGCTCATGATGCCTACATCGTAGGCGAAATATATACTCTGTAAGATCTTAATGTGTCTGATTCTTTGCTGAGAAAAGATCTCTTTCCATAGACAGTTCCCTTAAAATGCAATCAGTTCAGCTGGAAACTGGTAGAAAAAACAGTGCTGATGACAGAGTGTGTAAAGCATAAGTAATGCAAATTACTAACACACCCACACACTAAGATTCTACCCTCTAGGGCAGGGGTGGGCAAATAGCGGCTCGCGGGCCAAATGTGGCCCACCACAGAGTTTTCAGTGGCCCGCAGAAGCATTCAGGAAATACGTTCAAATCTGAAATTTCCTCCAACTGAGTAACTTAACCAATGCTTGCTTCTATTTCCATTAGATGATGCGACCCTCCGCTGAATGCGGCCTTCTCACAATGGTCCCGGGCCAAATTAATTGTTCACCCCTGCTCTAGGGGTATCCGAAACCAATTAGACAAAATGATCGGCTAGCAACACTTGGTCAAAAACAGAACTTCTACAATCTACAGTTACATAAAGCAATAAAACAATTCATCAGACATATGTCCACATAGTTCTGTCATAATTCAAGACCTGCCATGGCAGTACAAACTCAAATTTAAAAAGTACCAAATTATCCTAGGTTCACTTTTCTTGCCTTCATAGAACACAAACTATGCATTACTTCAGTAAAATTCATTTGTCGAAGCTTGTCAGTCTCCTCTCGATGTACGGAATATTACGCTTACAATTTCTTTTGTGATATCGTGGACCTCAGATCACTCATGTTCCTTTTCAGCTTTGAAAAAGATCCTTCAACAGAGGAGATTGTGACCATGAGGGTGAGGAATAGCCTTAGGACTGTTTCAACAATTGGAAAGGCCATGTGAATTTTCTCTGAATATTATTTCATGCAGGTCTGCATGGCTAAGGGCGCCCGTTTCTGCAGGCAGATGATTTCTTCGCGCATGCATGTGCATATGCAGCAATTCATCAACAAGTTGAACGACGTCTTCAGAGTATCCTTGATCCTTGTATATAAGACGACAGACGAATACGAAGACTGTCAGATCAGTTTCTTTTAGCACCCCGATCACATAGAGAACTTGGTCAGGAATACAGGAAAGAGGGAAATCAATGGTGTCTCATATCTGGGGGCCTGAATGTTACAATAAAGATGTTTATCCTGTTTGGTTTTGGCTACAGCGGCCAGAAGTACCCACGTTGAGTAGCACCTTATGTTTCACTGAAGTGGACTTAGCTTTAAAAGGAGTCAGTGACTAACCGAGATAAGGTTTAACTTTTCAAAAATGGACAAACACGTATTCTGTAGGCGTTATGTTTTGTTGCTCTCATTATTTAGTTGTGCAAGACTTTTAATAGATTCAAAACAGTTTTTCCAACTTCACCCTAAACACCAATTACTCACTGTAAAATGAGTCTAGTGTGTTATCATTTAGGTAGCATCTTATCTTAATTATAACTCACACATCATGAGACATATTTTATTCAAGTTCACAGGTGTGATCTGTCTAAGACACCTAGTAGAAATCTCTGAAAATTTGAAGTACCTTTTAGCTTTTTCATTTGGAAAGAAATGCAATAATGTCTTGTTCTCTTGTCAAAATTCAAGTTGATTCTGAATTCGTATGTATGTTTCATGTTTCTGCAATTTTGTTTATAGTGCCTATTCTTTCTGTAGTACCCTTCTCCCTTTCAAATGCACACCATGAGCTTTGGGCTGGATTTGGATTGGACTGGATCCGGACTATAGCAAATTTTGTTGCACTTCGGACTGTAAATCTCTTCAAAATTTAGGAACCGGACCGCATTTAGACTGAGTAAATGGAAAAGAGATGCAGCATTTTTTTGTGAAAAGGCTGCATTTTTCAAATCATTTGGACTTCATTTGGACTTGGACTTTACATTTGAAAACAATTTTGGACTGTTGTTGGACTTGGGCTGGGTTTTAAAAAATCAGGATTCTGGGTTGCAAAATTTGACAGTCCGCTCATCTCTTGTACACACCCTACCCTCCCTGTACATAGGCATGCTTTTCACTCTCTGTCTTTTATATTTCTTTGGCGTTGTGTTTTGTTACGAACTTCTGTCTGATTTTCAAATTATTGTATTTGGTTCACTTCGTTTTCCTCTTCACATGAAACGTCTTCAAGTTAGTGTTGATTTATGTCAGCAATAGGGCTGGCTGAGTAGCTAACCGATAAGATCTTCTGCTAAACCTTTGCGTCTCAAATATGTAGTACATACAATGCAGTAGTGTATTGCTTTTTTGTTGTTTTTTTTTGACGAAATAGTGGTTCATGAAGTCAATAGATCATACAGCATTGCGTAGAATATAATGCAGAAGCTATAGCGTTTTTAAGTAGAAAGCTCTACACAAGCAACAATTATTAGTTCCTTTGTCACTAATAATTGTTAAAATGTGTTGAATTAAAATGTGTTGAACACAGTTTTAAAATGTGTTGAACATAGTTTAAAAAATTGGGCCCTTCTAAGAAAACTCTTCGACCCACCTGGTGTCCCAAGCTGGTTGCGGGCCTGCCATGAAGTTGTCTAGTTTACCAATCCTGCAATACAACTTTCAGTACTATCATTAGTCATGTGAAAATAAAAGACAAGGTTATAAAAGCGAGAACACAAATTATACTTACAAATGAGTGCATGCCTATGAGAGAACAAAACACTGAAATTAATGTACGCTTATTTGAGAATGCAAGTGGTAAATATCAGATAGCAGGCAGATAAAGAAGTCTAACCCACAATAGAAAGGGAAAATTTACAGGGCAGCCGTTAAGTATAAAATACATAGAAAAACATATTGGAAAAATCACATGGCACGAAAGCATAAAGAATGAACAACACAAGATGAGTTAAACGAATTCCACTTGTTACTTAGCACAATCGAGCTGAGTGACTTGGTAGTTTTGGTACAACTGTTTGAAGTCAAAGGGAGATTAAAACTTGATATGGCCAAGTGTTTCTGACCATATCTTGGGTCCAATGAATTTGAGGAAGCATTGCCGTTACATGAGTACGAAAAAAATTTTTGAAGTTGCAAATCTGGTGGGTAATTATGAACTGTCTCAATAGATTTTAAATACTGGTTAAAATGTGATGGGAGTAGATTGCTTTCATAAGACTGCATAACCTTACCAGCAGACATTTTAAATAGTTTGCTGATTGTTAGTATGTGATTTTGTATATAAATTTCATCCAAAGTGTTTTTTTTGTTGCATGTTTTCAAAAATTTCACAGATTTGTTTCGTAAATTCACAAGAGGTTGAATAGCAATTTTTGAAGCCCTGACCCAGCTCAAGGCAGCGCAATTTTTAGATAAAGGTGTATCAATGCATTATACTCAGCTTTTGATACAGGTTTTATGGTATAATGTTTTAATTTGGATAATACTCCACATGATTTGGAGAGTTGTGTAGTTAATTTGTTAGCAATATATGGCTTCCAACAAAGCTTTTTGTCAAGTATGATGCCGAAGTATTTTTTGTAATTTTTTCACTAATTTTATGGTTGTTAATAGAGATATTCAATGTGGCAAATATCATGTTTAGGTTTGCTTACTATACAGTATATTGATATTAATTCATATTAATTTTGTTGTAAATGTGGCGTGGTGATTCGCCACATATAACGGTGAATTCGTAGCAGCAGTAGCAGAGTCTGCCTAGTCTAGTGAGGAAACTACTCTATCGCTGTTGCGCCGGGGGTCATGGATTCGGCTCTCCATTCAGGTGGCTCAGGGCGACGCAGCACTGTGGCTGCAACATAAGAAATGGACAGCTTGTTTGCCCTAATCCAGTAGTGAGTGTTTTGAAGTTCGTTTAACTTTACTTTGTAAAGTTTTATTATTGGATGCAGACATATGAAAATTAGTATCATTATCAAACAATGTAGAAGTAAATGAAGATTCTTGAGTAATATCATTTATGTAAGAAAAAACAATGATCCAAGCACAGAACCTTGTGGAACACCGCATGACACAGACATGTAAGAAGATTTTGATTCACCTGTTTTGGTGCATTGTTGTCTATTACTTTAAGTAACCACAAAACAATTTGGGGAGGAATTCCCCACAACAATCAAATGCCTTGCTCAGGTCTAAAAGGTGAGCAGGTAATGTGATGTTTGTCTGTATTGTTGATATAATTATCATATAGTGTTGTTGCAGCTAATTCAGTCGGTTAAGTTTCATGTTTAATTGCCTAATAATATTATTTATCTCATATGTACCAGAGGGAGCTAGAAATATAGTCTTTGAAATTTATCTTATTCAAAAATGTTTTGTATGTGCCGGGGGTTTATTTATCTAAGTAGAAATTGTTTTGACTACATGAGAAGTTTACATTCATTTCTTCACAGTTAGGCTAGTCTTGTATAATGGCCCGTTATTTTGAGCAGTGTTGTGCTTTGAGTTATGATTTAGTGTTACAGTAGACTCCGGTTAATACATCCTCGGTTATAACAACCAACCGCTAATTGCATCCGAATCGCCTGGAACGGAACCTTCTCAATCATTTCCCATTATAAAAACTCTTTAAAAAATAGCCACTGCTTAATCCATCCATTTGTGATTCCTAATGCAGGCAAACTGTTTTTACTGTGAACAAGTTATGACCTATTGAGTGTGCTTTGGATGGACATGCTTAATGCTCTGAAGGCAGATGTAGATGGTCATTTCACAAAAAAACTTTCCGCCTAAGCAAACCACTTTGCGCAACTTTTTCAGTGCTGAATAAATACACTACAAAACTCAACTGCATCATTTTTATCCCTTTGGGGCTGTTTAGTTGTAGTTTTAAGAAAATCGGTTATTACAACCACGACTTATTACATCCAAAATTGACTGGCCCGAGGTCGATGTATTAACCGGAGGCTACTGCAGTGGCGCATCTACGCAAAATGGCGCCCATGAAAAAGTTTTAATGTGCGCCCTTTTAATTAATTTAAATATTGGATATAGGCACAGTTTTGTCAAAAAAGAAACTATGAAATAAATGAATATTTAAAAAAGAGAAAATGTAGGTTTGTTTTTGCTTTAAACGTTTCAGCAAATAGAATTATAAATTATCCACCATCCATAATGACCATAACATATTTTCACACTCATTTATTTTTGTTATAAAGAATATGAAAACATTCACAGAATAACGTTACATAAGATATATATTGTATTGGCTGATCAAATAGCAAATCTTGCAAAAAAATCACATGGTATATTGCAACTACGAAAGACAATTTTTTTTAACTGAACCACGTTTAATTTGGATGGTAAAAAAAGTTACGTGTACAAGAGCAGCCCCACGTTTGAACGTGCGATAGCCAAACCACTTGACAGAACAAGCTAGCTCATCTCTTCGTTCATGAGTTAACATATTTTGCTTAATTGGTACGGTAACGATACTGCTGATGTTTCAAGGAATAACTATGGTTCTCTTCCTTAGTCTATGAACCAGAGGTTCTTAAATGTTATTTTATTCATGTACAAAACTTTTCTAATGTACAGAACGTGTTTCGTATTTCCGTGATGTATGTGATGAGTAGTGTAAGGATCTTTGTACTAGGTGGGGTGGGCTCTGGAAAGGATCTTGCCTCGGGTGCTCACAAGTCTCTCGATGGTCTCCAGTCAGGACCAGCAAAGCATGCCCTCCAGGTCATACTTTATCAAGCTTACTGCAAAATTTCAAGGGTATCACTTTTGTTCTTTTCATTTCTTGATTTTTCCTGGCTGCACCGCTTTTACCCGAGAAGGTTTATGTCGAAGCCTTCACTGAATTATGTTTCAGTCATCAAGTGTAGTCAGATTAGGAAACTCTGCCGAAACGCCAGCATTATTAGCGTTAGTAGCCTAGTTAACCAGTAAGGTTTAGATTACAGGACGTACCACTCAGTGGTGTGTTTAAGGGGAGCGAGGCGCTTGCCTCGGGCGTCCCCTTTTTTCCAGCCCCATTCGAGGTGTTTCGCAGGAGAATTTTCCTCATTATAGGTGAAAAACTATTCCCGCTCATTCCGAACGTAGCACTAACAATTTTTAGGTTAATCAAGCTTTTGGTGTGTAAGCCAAAGAAATGCGTCAGTGCAAATCAACGAAACTGCTTAAAAAAAGTATTCTACTTCAACTTTTAGTCGAACCTGAACCAAGCAGTATGTTTTACCAACTGCTCATGATTAATCAAGCATTGTGTACACTGCAAATGCTGGGGAATTCATGGCATGGCTGACCTCTACCCAGAGCCCACGAGCGAGGGGTACAAGAGGTACATTGCACCCTGGTCCGAGAGGTACTGGGGCCCGGGAGGATTAAAGTACGCACGCCAAGTTTTTCTGTAATCAAGCCAAAATTAGTAGTGTATAAGCCAGTTGTCGTTGGCAAGCTACTAAGTTACAAGTAGGGTTTTAACCGGATAACCGAGAGTTTTTTGCCTTCGGATATCCGGATATATTTCTGTCTTGTCGGTTATCTGGATACAAAAGTAACGTTACTAATGAGTTTTTCACTTTTCAATGCCCTGCAAATCTTTCAAATTCACTATGAAGCTCACTGTGCAGCCCGCTTCTGTGGAAGCAGAAAGGGCAAAGCCGTATCAGCCGCACTTCACACCCACAATTGGGGGACCCACGGCGCAAAATTCAGTCCCGTCACCACTTAGCCCCCAAAGAAAGCTTCGACCCCCGAAATTGAAATATGAAGCACTAGAAATAAGTGAAGTTGGAGGGCCCTTTGAAAGAAAAGTTCTTATGCATTCAGGGGCGGATCCAGCCAGTAAGGTTAGGGGGGCGATTTCGGTAATATTTGGTAGTCAAGTCTCAGCACGGTTTCACTACTGTAAGAGAGATGAATATACTTATCAACACTGCTGTGAAAAAACAATATACGACAAATTTGCCTTACGTCGCGAATGCTATTTTCCGAATTGTACGAAATCATGGTGATTAAAGTTACATTCGTAGGTTTGAGGGGGGCGATTGCCCCTCCTGGATCCGCCCCTGTATGCATTACAGTTACTTTGGGCCCCTTTGAAACAGGGGCGGATCCAGAGAGGGTGATTGGGGCGATCGGGCGACAGGATTTTCTTGTTTCACTGTAGACTTTTGACTAGCAGTGTAAATCTGCGTGTCGATAGCACATCTGTGAGATCGTAGCCATGTGTTAATGCAATCTAGTGCCAAAAGGTGTGGGAAGGCGTTTCCATACCAAAAAAGTTGTGGGAAAGCCGTTCCCACCCCAGTTTGCAATCAATTTATTAATAAAATCTTGTTAATCAAGCATCTAACAATTAGTGGTTATTATCCGGTTAACCGGTTAGCTAAAATACAAATATCCGGATAAATCCGTTATCCGGATAGTAAAAATTATTGATATCCGAACTAACTCTACTTACAAGGCAAAGAGCAAAAGAGCCAGTCACAAACCCTGAGGGATGCTCTGGGTAACCAGTAACCACACTAGTAGATTATCTACAGTACATGCTGCTGACTTTCGTGTAAATAGTTTCGAGACAAGCCTGCATTTAAACTCTTAATTCCATGGAAATAATCCATCTTCCACAGAAGAATTATATGATTCGGAGTGTCAAATGCTTTGAATAAGTCATGGAATACAGGGCAGGCGATAAATTATTTTTCTATATGTTACAGTAGTCATCGGGTTCAATGTAACATTCCTACCTTTGAGGCCTTATTTCAAAAAAGTGTGTACCTGTTTCTTGAACGATGCAAAAGTCTAACAACCTGTAGTTGCGCGCTTTGATGCAGTCAGATTGTTTAAATTCGTTCTTATTCTTTGAACACTACAACTTTGTGACTGAGTGCTTTTACTTTGTGCCTGAGTGCTGGGACGTCACATCGTTAGTTTGAGGATGTGTGCAGGCCGCAACGCATTCGTACTTCACCTGGCTTGGCCAGGGTTGGACTCTACTTTATACCATGCGGTTTTCGTGTCCTACTCTAGAGTGTTGTACCAGGTGTTACGGGTTAGTGAACAATTGTGTTAAGAAAGTGCCTGTACTCCTGTGGTTCTACCCACCAATTATAAAACGTTCTGTGTCTGTTTTTTATCAATGTGCTTTGTACGGACAGTGCGTGCTTGTGCCCCATGGACAGTGGCGTGCAGAGGGGGGAAGGGGCGCCGGCCCCGGGCATCCAAGGCAGGGGGGCATCCAAAGAGTGAAATTACAAAAATGAAAATGCTGTCACTCGATGATTTTTCGTATTGTAATGCTACCAACACATGCTGGATGGATTTATTTTGTCAAAACTTGTCTTTTTTGTCAACATTAGTTTTTACATATTCAAATGCCAGTAATTCTCCCATTCTTCAATGCCAGGGCCTACACTCTAGGTGTGCGGCGCACACGCAATTAAATTGATAGTGACGTGACTTTTTCCAGATTGTGCGGTCAAAGGAAAATCACAAAAAACGATTGAAAGATAATTATGGATGCCTAATTGAATTTCTAAGCCAAATTTCAAAACTATTGTTGCGATCGGAAATCCCGAGCGGCATATGCGCAAAACTTCGCACTGTGGCAGCAAGCAACAATAGAGTTCACATGCCATGATCACTCTATTATTG
>JGI24158J21664_10010991_pt1 | contig 12051 bp, 11 predicted proteins | sample Ectturendosymbi3_FD_21664 | JGI IMG/M metagenome (IMG submission 21664) | reverse complement strand
TTTACAAAACAGGAACTCCTTTTTAATGTCTCATGAAAGAATATAGCATCTGAGCACGTGAAGTAACATCTGTTGACAAATCCACTGGAAAAGAAAATATTGGAGTTGGACATTCTTTCATTTGCATTTGGTCTTTCACACCTTCCGACATATCTGAGATTCACCACTGAATAGTATCACTGGACAAAGACATTTCGTCTCATTTTTGCTTCACTAGCTTCTTCAAGAAGTAGTTTTATCATTTTCAACAAATAGGTCCCAGAAGCTAGGGGCCTGGTATCGATCTTCGTATCCCCTGGTAAAATTTCTCTCGGAGGCCTGGTTCGAAATAACTTTTTTTGATGCAGTAAGGACTCAGACATCCTATTGTGACATTCCCTTTTCTTTTAACAATTAGAAATGAAAACTATTTGGTTTAGCTTTCCGCTATATGTATGTGCGTGCGTCGTTACTGTACTTTATTTCTATGTCCTCAACTGTGCATTTGCTCAGTAGTGTGACAATCAGTGGCGTAACTAGAGATTTGAGTCAGGGGGAAGCTTAGCTGGAGGGTGCCCATTAACTAACACTCAGAAACAAAACGTGAGAAATGATGGTGAATCCGGATGTGGTTGGCTATACTAAAACCCTATATCACCAGAAAATACTCCGTAAAACGCAGAAACAACAACCTACTGAAAACCAAAAGAATACGAACATTGAAATATAAGCTAAATAGGGACTCAGTGTTTTGTTTTCATTGAAGTTAAAGCTAAAAATGAAGACAATTCGACTTATTTTCCGCTCAGTTAAATAAATGTTGGAGGGAAGATGTTGAGAATACTGCTTTGAGTGTCAACTGCAAGCAGGGTTGTTTAAGGTTTGACCTTGGAGATCGTTAGGACGTTTTGAAAGACCGCAATTACTTCAACTGAATGCCAAAATGGTCATATAAAGCGAGATTTCAGTGTACTTCGGCGGTGGTAATGCAGAGAGGTTCTACTATATTTTGAGAGACTGTTGAAAAAATTTGAGACATCATTTCGGTCCTCAAAACGCCTTAAAAACATTGCCTGTAACCAATATTTGTTTGAAGGCCTTTTGTTTTAAGTAATTGGCATTCTCTTATTTGTTTTGTAGGCTCTAGAAAGGTCTAACCAAATTCATGGAGCTCTACGAAGAGTTGCTTGGAAACTTCTTCCACAGGTCGAAAAAAGATCCTGAAAATATTATTGTGGGATGTTGGGCAAAAAGATTAAAAAAAATTAACACGATATTTGTCGGTAGCTTAAAACTGTACAGTAGGTAATCTCAAATAAATTGGTTTTGACTTCGAAACCACACAGTTCCTTTTTTCAGCTTCTTGCATAACTCCAAATGATAAGTTAAGCAGGAGTAAAAGCACATATTATCAGACCGGCAACCAGGAGGGCAACCGAGCAATTCACTCCGGCAATCTTCAAAAACACGTTCAGTTGTGAGGTACACCAACACGTTACAATCATTTTGTCCCCCTCGAAAATAGTACAAGTTGCAATCATTTTGCCCACCGAAAATATCAGCTGGTTGCGGCCCTGTATAGTATACCCCTAGAGGTAAGTAAGGGTTGTGTGTTGACCAGTCTCCAAGGCAAACAAAATATGCCAAATGAACTTTCCCAAAAAGTGAACATTAAGGTTAGAAAATACTTGGAAAAACGTTTATTACGGTTGTCAGTAAGATAAAAGTAGGAAATGCCTTTATTCACGCTCGGTTTTCTGTACGTGTGATTACGCTTTAAGGGTGGTTGGCTGCGTCTGTGGAAATGGAAAGGATAGTTTTGAAAATGAAAGTATTCAGAGCCAACGAACTACAACTAAACCTTCACCTTGTTTTTTGCGTATTGTATGACCACTTTGACAATGTTTTTTTTAAGGGTTCAGAGAAATAACACCACTGTCAAAGCGACGGTTTTAGACAGCATCATAGATATTAACTTTTTTAAAGTAATGAGATGAAGCGAACAGCAGAAAGTTTTACAAGTTATTGAAGAGAGTTAAAGGCAGTAACAAAGTAATCTTCTAATCATTTAAGAGTAACTTTGTTGTTTTTGAAAATGTAGGTGTTTTATGTGGCTGACAGTTCGACCGATGTAGTCTGCTACATGTTAGGTTCTTCCGAACGGCTGTTGGTAGTGAAACCGACAGTAAGCAATTACTTGGCATCAAAACTTTATATCCTCCTTGAAACAAACACGTTCCGCTCTTAAAAAGTGCACACGTTCCGCTCTTAAAAAGTGTTCAACAGAATTTCGAAACCTCGACAAAGATAACAATTTCGTCTGTTTGTTCCTGTTAAGTATGTACATTGCTTTTCAAACAGCGCGAAATAAAGCTTAAGTTGGTGGTTGAGTGGGCCTGTCGCGGAAAGGCCATTGTTGTTTTCGCTGACGGAGTTTTAGCACGCAGTTTGTCTGACGGGACAATACGTCTTTGCTGAAACGTAAATTACCATCTTCCCGTACAAGTGCTTTTGAAACAGTAATTCCATGTTAATGAAATCTTGTGATGCACGAGGCATCTCATGTCTGTCCACCACAAGGCGTTTGTTAGACCAGACACTGGGTAGATGAAAAGGTAGCGAATTGCAGATGCCAAACAGAATGCAATTTTCAGGAAGATGCAGAGCATGACAGGTTCACAAACGGGTTGTGACAGTTGCGATAACAACATGAAGTTTGAAGAGTTTGATTAATTTCTATAATTTCAGGATCAACTATAGGCTGTTTCAAAGATGAATTCCTGCTTGAAGTATGCTTTTGTTATGCTCAACTTAATTCTGATAGTAAGTATATCGTAGATCAAATAACTTTGGACAACCTAAACTAGGCCGTATAGCTACATTGAGGCAAAAAAGCACTTGTCTCGGTAAACGTCCTGTAATGCTGCCACAAAACATTTGTGTGCTATTAAATCAAATCATATTTTATTGCGTGGCCATGTTAAGAAGATCAAGCACTGCAGCTACATACCCTGAGTTGCCACCACCAGAGATGAACGGATTTATGTTTTTCAAATCCGATCCAATAATTTTGTGTGATTCCTTACCCTGGGTTTTCTGATACCCGCTGGGCATCGAGACTCAGCTCCCTCAGCGTATTGTCGACAAAATACAAGGTTATCCATGAGACTCTTGTCAACAAAGGAAGAATCAACTGGAGATACTCGCACAAAAGTTGTAGGTTTTCCACAATACACGGAAAGCTTTGCGTTTGTCAACGTGGCAGTGATCACACAATGCATCATGTGTTTTGTGAGACCAATATCCTTGGAATTACAAAAATGTAGTTGTGACCTCGTTCAGGCACAGGCTGAAGGTAATCGCACAAAGATTGTCATCAATAAACAAATAACTGAAGCTGCGTATTCTGGTTTGTACAAGCGTGCTGTGGTCATTGCGGAAATAGTCAACGTCACTCCAGAGAAACCACGCTCAACCTCCTCTGGTCGCCAAAAGCATCGCGCAAATGCTGAAGCTGATACGGCAGCGGCATACTTTCGAAGGAATTTGTTTTACCCATTTGTTGATCACATCACTAGCAAAATGGAGCGACATTTACCAAATGAAGTAATCCCTACCCCTCAAGTTCCACATTTCATGCCTTACAACATTCATAAACTGGGCTAATCTGTGCTCGGGTCAATGGAAACTATGCTTTGATATTCCATGCAAGCGCTCCCTGATGCAAGATGTTGAAAGATGGGACAGAAGTTTGAAGATCATGAGATGAACTTCAACAAATTAACGCAGCCGATGGCCGCAGCTAGCCGCGAATTCTTTCCAAATATAAACTACATTTTAAAAACTCTCATAGCCGTACCAATTAGCTGGAGGCGTAACGAGATTGGGTGGCGTCCGGGGCAAGAAGCAAGTTTGGTGCCCCCTTGTTCGTACCTGAGGTCTTTCGGAAACAAATGTACTGTATTAAATAATGTACTTGTGACATTGTTGGGACTTTTCGGCAACCCCGCAGTCATTCGGCGCCCCCCGCATTGATTTGATGCCCCCATAGTGACTCGGTGTCCGGGAATTGTGCCCCCCGTGCCCCCCATCGTTACGCCCCTGCAATTAGCTCATGCTGCTGTGAACGCTCTTTCTCTGCTTTAAGACGCTTCACGACTTGGCTGAGGCACTCAACCTCGCAAAACCGACTCAATGGCCTGGCTTTACTACATATACATCGAGGTCTTTATGTGAACCGAGACAGCATCAAGCAATTTGATGCAGCTGGGCACAGGAGAAATGTGTTATAATGTTTTTGTACTGTACGTGTTTTGCACTATGTTCTGTGCAGTATTTTACACGTTTTTGCAATTATAAAATGCAAGCATGACGTAACTTGGGTTTGTATTTAAATTTGCTCAGCCTAGATCAGGGTCTCAAACTCAAATTGCTCCCAGGGCTAAATGAGGACTTATGAAGTAACCCGAGGGCCGCATTATGACGCTGAAGCAATAATGGCGGCAGCTGAACCTTACTAGAAACAATTGTTACATCTTATTTCCTGCAAAAGGTATCATAGGCAAATCATTTCTAACCGTCTCTATATTCGTTTAAATGGAACTTGCTCACTTGCTGGCCGAGCATTTTTTAACACCAGCGAATAAACTAAATAACTTAAAAGGCCATATGTGGCCCGCGGGCCGCGTGTTTGAGACCCCTGGCCTAGATTAGATAAGGGCAGGTCGTTTGGTCTCCATAAACTACATTTAAAAATGTACCTAACCGGGGACGCACTTAACATATTCGCCTCGGTAAAAATTTTACACTAACTACGGCCCAGGGCGGATCCAGGAGGGAGAATTGGGGCGATCGCCCCCTAAAACCTACGAAAGTGTCTTTATCACCATGATTTTGTACAATTATGCGCCATTTAAGGCCATTTTTCCGTCTATTGTTTTGCCACCACAGTGTTATGAAATATATTCTCTTACAGTAGTGAACCCGTAATGAGACTTGACTACCAAATATTACTGAAATCTCCCACAACCTTACTGGCTGGATCCGCCCGTGCTACGGCCATGTTAAACGTTTTGTTTTTATCGCTGTTTTTATGTGGATTCTTAAGCTGTCGGTGCAGCTGAACAAATATTTTCTTGGTGTAGGTCCTTGGAATACTTACGATTGGCTTTTTCGTGTGGCTGCAAGTTGATTCGCCAGTTCAGGAGGCGTTGGCTGCGATTAAACAAAGCAAGCTGATTGGCTATTGTCTAATCGGGTTTGGATCTCTCATCTCCGTGATAGGTTAGTTTAATGAATTTATCTAATGTGCTGTCCTCAAGGAAAAACAAATCAAAAGCCTCGTTCGCGTGATTAGATGATTCGGAGACGAATTTGCGTTTTCTTTGTTGAATGCTGAGCGGCACTTTAGAATCTTTTCAAGAACTATCAGGCAGAAGCAAAAGCTGTTCCTAGTTCATTAAACTGTGGTAACCATCAGTTAACAAGCGTGACGCAAGGTTTTGCTTAAAAGATCTTTAAACCAAATACTTTTGATGACCAGCTTTAATTGCAATTGCACACAAATTAAGTAACTTTTTGCGTAAGACCAATTTCATACGCGCTACATAGCAGTATTTTGAGTTTTTGCCAACTAAGTGTGTTTCAAGGATCGTAGTTCGTAAATAATTTTAATTGAAGAATGTTGAAACATGCGACCATTAGCTACAGTCGACATTTTGTCTTGCAAGTCACATTAATGGCGTCTAAGATGATACTTGCATATGAACAACCATGGGCGTCGGAAGGATTTCTTCCAGGAGGGCCCGATAGCGAATTTTACCAGGAGTTGGCCAGAATAATTTTTGCTGGGGGGTAACAGTGGTTAAATTTCATTTTGCAACTCCGAAAATAAGAGAAAAACATTTTTCTACTAAAAAGTTAACAGCAAAATATTAAATTTTAAAATCCAGGTGAGGCCAAGCCAAGGCCGCCCTTCCTACCCCCTTCTGACGCCCATGTGAACAGTGCAAAAGCTGTCAAATCAGAGCTTATCATGCAATACAAAGAGTGCATAGGTAATTCCTAGCCTATCTACATCAAACCAAATTGGTTGCAATCCGTTTATTGCTGTATGTAGTAGGTAGCATTATAAGCGAATGTAGGCCCAATTAAAGTATTTAGAATGGCAACAACTTACTTCTGAGGAATCTTTATAAAATTTTCAGTGCTTCCAAATTTTTTGAACTATTCTGCCCAGTTCATGGCAATTTTACTACAAAACCAGAAACATTCATCATCTGATCTATGCTGTCTCAGCCCCGAGTAGAACCTTAACAGTCTGGATAAAAACCCAAGCATGTCGGTCAAATTTCAGAACTGTTTGAGAAAACCATTTCTCAAAAGTTAGCCTAGCTCTTGGTAAAAGAAGTGTCATACAAGTGCAGCTGTCTAGTGAAAGTCTTGTTTGACCAAATTTTTACCAACAGTATTCATGTTTTTTCATGTACTGAGGCGCGTTGATTGAAATATTGTGAATGAAAGCTGATGGTTCTTTATGCGAGATTTATTCAACGGGGTTCCGCAAAGCAAAATGTTGGAGAGCATTTTTGCTAGTGATGCAAGTCCGATGGAAGTGCAAACAGTAAAGACAACAGTAATCTAAAGGGATTTTGAAATCAAGGTGATTTTCGTCTTGAGCCGAAAACTTCTGAAAAGATGTTTTGTGTTCACATGAAATCGAAGAGATTAAAAATCAGTCTCAAAGAGATGTGAAACTTTTTAACATCCATACCTGGGTGTGGGCTCAAGGTAAAATTAAAATAGTTGAAGACCATGGGCGTCCGCAGGGGGCGCCAAAACGGGCATTTCCCCCCGCCTGGACATTGGGACTAAGAAAATAAAATTCTAGAAAACGCAAAATCAGCAGTTTAATTCCGATTAATGGGGTTAATTCTTGCAATGACAGTTTGTTTGCCGATATGACACTCATACTGCACAAGAGTCAGGTTTACTGTTCTGGTAACATACAGTGATAAGCTTGCAGTTCACTTAATCCGCTGCTTTGGCTGCAAATGCAGGTGGCAAAAGTCGCGAGCGAATTGTTCTACTATTAGCCTTTGTTGCGTCACAATAGCACGGCAACATGTCTTTTAAAAGGTTCATTGAAGTTACGGTGGTAGCCGTTTTGCCTCATGTAACTGTTGAACGCAGACATCTTGGCATGTAACGCAGCGAGAGCTACTGCTAATAGCGGTTAACCATGTATACTAGGTTTACACCAATGGGGCGTTAATTGCGACTCGCCGACGTATTTTGTGTGACTTTTCTAGATAAATAGCAATATCTCAAATAGATGAGAGTTATTATCTTTAACTGTATTTAACGTTTGTTTCACTTGTCAATGTGTTTACGCGAACTCGTAAGACGTAAACTTAGTTACCAGAGAGTCTACGCGATTTGATAACAAAGATAGTGAGCCTAAAGCTCAAGTTATAGGCTACTTAAGTTCCCAGAGGAAAATTCAACATTTTCAAAAACACATATTGTCAAAAACATTGTCATTTTCCCAGTGTCAGAATGAGAAGGCATGCTTTTCGCGAAGAGGCAATCGCAGGACCACAAAGTGGAAGAATTCAACAACAAATTGTAAGACTAGTAGCGGAGTTCCAAGCCAGATTTGACTATTTCCAAGAGTTAAAACCATGCTTTGCATTCTTTGTAAATCCATTCATCGTTAATGTAGTCAGTGATGGCTGTCCAATTTGCCAACCGCTTGTCACAAACGTGTCTGCTGTAGAAACGAAACTGACTGACTCTAAGAAAACTTTAGTCAATGACACTCTACAGTTAATTTCTGGCCACAGGTTCCAAAAAATACCCAGAATTTGTAAGACCAGTGTACAAATCTTTTCTGTATATAGCACGACATATCGCTGGGACTTTTTTCTCTGTAATGAAGTTCGTAAAATCAAACCATCGTGCAAAACCCTAAAAATGAACACTTGGGAGAATTAATTCGCACAGCTTTAACAACGTATTGTCTGGAATTTCGGGGACTAGAAAATCAAACAAAAACTTAATACTGACAATTACTGTACATCATTTCATGTAAAACTTGAATTCTTTACCGTGCTTGTATTGACACCACAAACTGCGTTTGCGGCTTGCTGTTTTTTTTTGGTTTTCTGCAAACGACTCTTGCATTGAACAAGTTTGCCCGCCCCTGGTTTATACTATGTGTAAAGAAACATGAGTGGAAAAAAGCATTGCTGCCAACAAAGCGCATTTTTTTACAATCAATGCTCCCTTTAAAGTGTGCAACTGCGCAGTACCAGCAGACCATTTGTACAGTGAAATCTCATCCCGCGCACTTGTAACAATTCAAAACATTCGAAAAACACGAAAACAAGGGAATTTATTTGAATTAAATATGTATTTTGTTCGTATTTTGATAAAATTTTATGCTTATTCCAATAATTCCCACAGTTTGTAATTCATTTAGAACTCTACTAACTCATTCTTAAAATATCAATGCTCACTAAAACAAACATTTGCTGAGTGTAAAATTTTCTTTGAGGGAAAACACCGTATGCAACTGCTGCCGTAACATTGGGCATTTTCTTTGTGGTGTAAAAGGGTGACGCGTTTTGTGTGCGTCCATTTGCGTTGCATCGTCAACAACCTGAAAATGATAAGTAGAAATGTCGAATTTGCTCCCCCCTGGAAAAATTTCTGCAGACGCCCATGTTGAAGACCTGCAATAACTGGTGAAAATTGAAGCCAAAGCCGTTTTCAGCTCATCGGATGTGCACCCTTCGCACTTTGGGGAGAGCGTTTGTTGGTTCTCTGCACAAAAAGTCTAATTTAGTTATCAGGCATTTTTGCCCGATATATAGCCTACTCACTGATTCGCTATTCCCTACTGTTGTATCGTTACCAATCATCCTCTTGCGCTGCTTGCCGATCAGCTTTTGTACACCCTGTTTACATTTTCACATCAAAAACCTATCCAGCGCTTTCTACAGTAGCAAGTTCTGCCTGGTGACGCTGTTGCAATCGGAAATCCTGAGCGGCATATGCGCAAAGCTTCGCACTGTGACAGCAAGCAACAATAGAGTTCACATGCCATGATCACTCTATTATTGCTCGTTCGCGCCACATGTATGTATGGTGTTATTCTTCACGTACATCCCGTTCGTGGTGAATCACACAATCAACACAACACCACCGGAGAGGTTGCAACAACGCTGAATGTGAACTTTAACAAAACACTTGTAAATAATTGCATGTGTTTCTGCATCATTTGACTAGAAATTCGATTCTGCAAGTGACAACGCAAAGTTTAAATCAAATTTTGTAGATGCTGTCACAACGACATTGTCTTTTTCCAGGTATATGTGGAGCCTTTGGTGGTTTCTATGAAAAACGCTGCATTCTTGGAATTGTAAGTATGTGCACCGTAGGAACCTAACGAAAAGTACTTAAGATTACTTGATTATGGAGAATACCATGATTTATAAAAGGAAATGAATAGATTAAGCTGCTGTTTGTCCCGATTATTGCCAGACGTTTGTGGGGAAATCTCCAGAAAATCTTAACCTAAAGATTTTTTTATTATAAAGTGGATATAAAATTGGAAAGTTGAGGATATTTTTAAACTTTATTGAGACTTATATACGTTGACAATATTGAATCTATGGATTTTGCGTTAGTGCTGAGGCCCGCAGCCAGGTTTTAAGGTTTGGTGGAAAATACATTTTAGTGGGGCAAGATGTTTGTTTTCATTATAAGTTTAAAACCAGCTGTAACGTCACAAATGGAAATTGTTATTAGCGTGGAATTTCCTTTGTGTAATTCATTTTGTAACAATGAGGTTAGCTTTTCACTGCAATGTGCGGTGGTGTTGCGAGTTGGCGTAAAGATTGAAAAGATTAGAAACGAGCGTTTGTAAAATTTGTAAGTTTTGATGAGTTTGAATCACATGTACATCTACAAATAAGTATAATAATACATTTTGGGGCACAAAAAATTGGGGGGAACTTCCCCCGAACGCCTCTCCCCGTGGCTACGGGCCTGGTGACTACAACCTGAATTTTTCTGTGCAGTATATCTCAGTCCAAGCACTTATGTTGCTTATGAATGTTGGCATCGCTATTTACGGTGCAATCAAAAAGGATGATTTGATAAAGAGTTTGACCGGAGTTTGGAACACTTTTGACAATGAATCGAAATATCTTGTGCAAGATCGGGTACGTTCGGGCCTGTTCAGAAAGCTGAGGTCGATGTTTTGCTTTTGGATAAACTTAATAAAAGGTAGAGTAAATAATGGATGATTAAATTGAATGGAGAGAAATGAAGGCAAGGCACTAAAATTTTGATCTCCCGAGTCAGGGCCTTCCAAATCGTCTGCGCGATAACATGGACTTGTTTGTCGGAAATTTTAAAACAGGGTATGACGAGCATTTTTTACAAAAAGCTGATGATTTAAGCTTGATTTTATTTTATTGCAAATAGAGTGTAAACACTAGATGGTATAATATTACAGAATTACTCACAAACACAGTTTCGCACCAAACATAGTGTCGTCTAGGTGCTATTAGATTGCTTCGTTCCGATAGGCAACGGCCCGAACCGTCAAAGGTTTTATTGGGACCAGCCAAGAGCTGGTGTGAAGTGTGATATCACGTCATGTTTATTAATTTTTAAATTGAACAAAGGCTGGTTGCTAAAAATAGTTCACACTATCTGTCACAGTGCGTCCCCCACGGCAGGCGCATATCTCGAAAATAACCGCATATTCGGCTGTTACCATAGTCCAGACCTCTTTCTATAATATCTACAATTTTAGGTCTAACTTCTGATCGGCTTGCCGTGGACAGATTATTTATCAATATTATTTCAATCTAGTTCAGGGGTGAACAAATTACGCTAGGTACTTGCTTTTTCACCTGACAAAAGTTCTCATAATGAGTTGTTTCAATTAATCTAAAAACCGAAAAATTAAAGACGAATGCCGTGTTTAACAACAAGTGGACCAAACGGTATTTCTTTACTGACATTGGACATAAAGCTGTATGTATGATTTGCCATCAAACAGTTGCTGTGTTCACAAAATACAATTTGAAACGTCACTTTCAAACCAAACATGCCAAGTTTGGACGCAGTTTGTTAAACAAGAACTGCATAAGAAAGTCACTGATCTCGTAAATGTCTGAAGCATCAGCAAACTGTGTTCGAGACAAACTTCTTTACAAAAGAATGCAACGAAAGCAAGTTTTGTACTGCCCAATAAAATTGCAAATAAAACAGTCATTTGCACAATTAGCATTTTAAAGACTGCATTGTTGCTGCTGCCAAAGTTTTGTGTTTTGTTGGGTTAGTCAAAAGTATGTATAACCGATATCAACCACTGTTCGTCGCATAGACGCAATCGTTATTCATGCAGTTTTGTGAATCAAATCACGAAATAACATGAATGCAACAATAGGAAAAATAACAATATCAAAGATCAGGGATTAATTGCATGCTGATGAGAATATAAAACATTAAAACTGCAGGTTGAACACATTGATGTGTTCTAGCATATTTCAATCACAAAACGGTTGGCGAAAGGCCATATGGGTCAACTGCTCAGCCAGCCCTGTTGCTAGCATACTGTAAATCAAGTTTTGATTGAAGAAATTTCACGTGTAATAAAAGTAGAGTGATAAAACGCATCGAATTAGCGTCAGATAAAAAAGTAGCCAACACAACAACAACAAAAACCAGAGGGGAAAAGCATACTTATGTACCAGGGGGTTGAGTGAGCAACTGCAGAGGTAAAAGATTTCAGGAAAATAGGGGCACTAAAACAATATCACAGAAAAGTGAAATACATATGAAACGAAAATCAATAGGAATTTTGGCTAGGGTTACCATATCTGATGAGGCGCAATTCCTGACAGATTTATGTTAGTCACTGTAACCAATTTGTGCGACGAAAACATTTTTTTTGTGATATAAATTCTGGATGCATCCCAAGCACACTGCCACCGTCGCTTTCCCGTGAGAATAGGATAAATACAGTACAAAGCAAAAACAGCAAAAATTAAC
>JGI24158J21664_10010990_pt1 | contig 12053 bp, 8 predicted proteins | sample Ectturendosymbi3_FD_21664 | JGI IMG/M metagenome (IMG submission 21664) | reverse complement strand
CGGTCAAAGAAACCAACACCTATGTGGATTGTAACAAACGTGTTTGACAATTCATGTGACAGATGCTTCAAACTGGAATATGAAGACTCCCACAGTAGTCGTTGGTGGTTGTCGAAATCTGGTTGTGACAACTTCAACAATGAAACAATATGCTTGGCAGATGGTCCTTCAATCCCAAAAGAATATTCAAATCTAATTGAAATCTAATAATACAGTGTATCAAACCCTGGAAGAACAATACAAGCGGTTTCAACCAGGAAAAGGATGTGTATCAAAGCTTACCTTTATCAGGACGCGCAAAGGCTTCTATCAACTATACAATATACATTACGAATTCAAGTGCATTGATGAGTATTTTTTTATTTCGGAATTTGATCAAAGGAGGCAAATCAAGCTTAGAGTGTTATTGGAGAGTTATTACCGGACAAATCCGCAACTATAGGGATTTTTTATGGATTCGACAATTCATGTGACGGATGCTACGAACATGAATAAATTCAATTTGAACTGCAAGGAAATGACCCGTATATCGTATAACAAGTTTGAAAAACAAGGTTTGCGAAAGATCTTAACATTCCACCTTTTGCTTGAAGGTCAACTCAGGTTTCGTATCGCCAATAATCTGCATACTGCAAGAATCACTTTCAAGGAAGTGTTCAACATGATTCTTAGGCCACCATTGGTGTTTGCTTGTATGACGTTGCTGTCAGCTGCACACGTCGTGAAGGTCGATGCTCGATCATCAACGCAATCTGTGAAATGTACACTGAAAATAGGAGGTTAATACGCCGTGCCTGAGAGACATCAATGGCCTGACCGATGGAATGTGAAACTTCGGTCAAAGAAAACAACACCTACGTGAATTGTAACAAACGTGTTTGACAATTCATGTGACAGATGCTTCAAACTGGAATATGAAGACTCCCACAGTAATCGTTGGTGGTTGTCGAAATCACCTATTTTACTCCTTCAACAATGAAACGAGATCTTTGGCACCTAGTCCTTCAAACCCACAGTAACACTCAAATCTTGAAATCTAACCATACAGTGCTTCTTTCAAACCGTGAAGAGCCATACAAGCGGTTTTAATCAGGAACCAGAATATGTATGAAAGCATCCTTGAATCGGGACGCGCTAAGGCTTTTATCAACTGTGCATTTCGAATTTCTAGGCGTACGGCTTGCTTTCATACTTGTGTCTATGCCAGCCATTCTCAACCCGAGTCAGCGGACTCAAATGAGGACCAGGCCCGCAACCCAGGGAGGGCAAACCCGGCAATTGCACCCCCATGTAATTTTCATGCATCATTTTTCATTTAAGAGAATGTCGATTGAAATTTCATGTGCAAAGTCCCGAAATTTATTGACTACTTGTATTGCAAGCTGAGTTCCTTACTTGAAATCTAACCATGCAGTGCTTTTTTCAAAACGTGGATGAAGACTGCAAGCGATTTCAACCGCGAAAAAGAAAATGTACGATGAGAAATGCGACAATTGGTGAAGCTGATAACTTTTGAGGTCTCGATTCTCGGCTTTTTAACCAAGTCTCGGAGGTTACGACTTCAACAAGTGCAACAGTTTTTGTTCAGCCTTCCAAGTAACGTCCAGAAGGGGACGCGTTCTTCATGCAACCGGCTTCCGGGAACTTCTGCAGGATAACGCCGTGCCGGAAGCCTCCAGTGACGTCAGATTCCCCCCGCGCAACATTGAGGCACGCGTCAATCGTCTTCCAGACCAAACGGGTATTTTTTCGGATTCATATTTCTCTTTCCCTTTCCACTGATCTTGTGCCTCTTCGTAAACGCCAGGAGCTTTTCCGTTGACATGCAAGGAACTTGTCCGTCAACTTCGCATACACACTTCCGCGCGTACCCTTTTCCAAAGTTGGCAGGATTTTTCTCTCTTGCCTTTCTCTCCATAGCAATGACCTCCCTGCAATGACAAGTGCATTTTCAAATTGTTGAACGCAACACTGTTTCAAAAAACTGTGGTGGTATGCAATAAAATTGCGACCCTCCCCAGAATAAAACCCCGCAAGAAAGTGAATGAATGAAGAACTATAAAGCCACCGAGGAGAATTAATTTTTAAGGAATCGAAGGTTTATTTTTAAAGAAAGTATGTCGAGTATATTGAACTTACTTCGGCTTTCCTAAAACGTTTTGAAGGTGTTCTAGAATCTCCAATCGAGATTTGCCTTCCACATCAACATAAACCTTTTCTCCAGAATCTAGAATTAGAAACCAAAAGTGATTCATATTGGCATTTAAAAAGTTCATAGAAATAAATCACTGTGACTACATGACACAACATGTTTTATGATTGGAAAATTTTGCTTGTAACTGAATGGAAATGCACTAACATTACATTTTTCCAAGGAGTAAGAATATTAGACCAGCAATCAAAATGTTTACCTCCAGCTAAAGACATAATAGCTGTAACAACAAAAACACCTGCCAGAAGTCACATGAATGATCTTTGCAACTTTAATAAATAACGACACAATCACCAGGCGCCCAAACAGCAAAACGCACCAAGAAAAAACGTTATGAATGGTGTTGGCATCAAGTCTTTCACACATAGTATCTGCACATCTGGGTTCTTGTATTGCAGTTGATTGAAGTTTTGTTCAACAACGTCCCTGAAAAAACGCAGAAACAAAAATTCAGCTCTACAATACACCAACTCCAAAACCCTGGTATGAAAATAGCAGACTATAATTGCAAGATATATCGCAGCAGAGCGTGACAATTGCATGCAAGCAGGGGCGCATCCAGGGGTCTGTTTGGTTGTCATGACGGGCCCCTTTGTACCGCAGGTACTCAGCATTAAAGGCGATAAAATATTAAATGCTGTCACTGCAGGTCTCTAATTTGGGTGGTATAAGTAGGTAAGAGTCTGCATTTTCCTTCTAACGTTGCATAGTGCTATTACGAAACAACAACATCATTGTCTTGTCTAAATGGCACCTGCACAATGACATGAAACAATTCACGTTTTTGAACACTTTAAACTGATATTTCGTCGAATGCACGTGTTTCGGAATTTCCTCCTCTGGCAGTGCCAACTCCAATGCAAGCAAAGCTGTCAGAAGTTCGTACACTGCCACGCACACGCAGAGCTATTTTGTAATGTTTCGCTTCATGGCACGAGGACAGTGTCCAATCCCGATCGTTTTGTTTCGCAGTTTCGGCCTAAATTTTATCTGCTATTTACACCTACTACGCTATATCACCAAATCAAGTGAGTTTAGGTCTTCCTCAGCGTTACGCCAAGTAATGTGGGTTGTTTTTACTGAAGCTACATTTTTACGAGGAGTTTCTCATAATGAAAACTAGCCTCAGAAATTGTCGTCGCATTATCTGAACAAAATATCAGTGAAGCGTTGTATTTCGAAAATGGCCTTTTTAGAATTGAGTAGTTGACAATGTTGTTTTCTTCGTAAAAAGTCCTATATTGATTTCGAGTAATAAAATCGAAGGTGACAATCAGCTGCACAACTGCGTCTGTGGAGCGCTGTCTATCAAAGTCGCTTTCACATCACATCACGATGTAAAATCATCAGAGCAATTGCAACTCAATCGTTCTTCTCCGCAGTGATTTTGCAAGTACGCTAGGTAGGTTATACTGTATTTATAAGACCGCCATCTTTGATAGACACCGCTCCACAGACGCAGATGTGCAGCTTCGATTTTATAAGTGTATGTACGTATGGATAAACCGTTCTCATTGCAGTATTTTCAGCACCATGTTCGTAGGAAACAAACAGCGATTTTGATGTAATAAATGCGCTGTGACCAAAAGCAGTGATAATTTGGAAATATTTCCTTTTGTGTTTTGACAATGAGATCAATACCACTATCTATTCTTAGGCACACCATATTTTTGTGATTGAAAACCGGGACGCTTCAGAACAAAGAGCCTTGACAGATTAATGTGGTTCATATCTTACTTGGAGTATGAAGCTATTTTGGATTCCTATAGTTGTGACACCCAGAAAAACTAAAATGATACGCTTTGTTAAGAAACAAAACAATATTCAAGCATTTTTTAATTTACACATTCACCCAATCCAATCATTCTTTTCTGTAGACAGTACTTTCTTAAAGATGTCTCTGTTCGATTTTATTTTCTCGTAAAAATCATAGCAGGAAAAGTCAATATTAGCTTTACAACTGATAAGGAATTTCACATTCTGTTTCTGTTAATTATATATTCATGATGGTTGACTGCATGCTTAACTGGGACTTTTTGGTTGACTGACCGGGATGCCAGGACAAAGCCTTTACCGGGACTGTCTTGGCTAAAACGGGATGTATGGTATGCCTATCTATTCTAGATAGTTAGTTGCGTTAGGCTACTAGCCCTACTAACCAAGTTTGATTGGATTTTAGGTAGAGCTCGACCGATATGGCTTTTTGGGCCGATACCGATGTTTTTATTTTTCATTGCCGATAACCAATGCGGATATTTTGCAACACTCAAACCACAGTTGAAAGACAATACTTCAGTGCGATGAAGAAGCGTATAACATGGAATTTTGCGCAGACCCGGGTCAGTAAGATAGTCAAAACCCACGGCCTTATTCACAGGCAGCCATCATCCTCACGCAAATCCTGAGAGCGAATGTTACGTCATAGACCGGTTTATTGGGATGATTGCGGAGTGGTCTGAATATCGCCCACTGCTTGATGCCACAATGTTTTCATAACTCGCGATCGACCGGTCGGTAATAAAGTCACAAGTACAAAATATCATAAAGTGCAACGTTTTTCATTGTTTTGCACTTTCTAGAATATCCATCGAAAAATGTTCTTTTTATCTATCTTGTCAATTCAATGCAAAATCAGGCGCGATCGAACAACTGACACTCGGCGATCGATCGGTCAATCGCGATCGACCCGTGTTGGCCACCCCTGGCATAGGTGAATTTTTACTTTGTTTCAAGATTTGCACTAACAGAACGAGCAAGTGTTTCTAATTAGAGATTATGATTGTTTTTTATTCTGTGCTATTCAGCGTTTGTTGGTCCATTGTTGGCCATGAAGGCAGTTTCATTACGCTACAGGAATGCTGTAGAAGAAATAATGAAATTATATTAGGTTAATTGTCAAAAATACTCCGTGAGTGGTGACGTTTTCAGCTGTTGACATAAACACGATGACTGTTGGCATGAGATTTTCCTGTCTTCAACATGATCTATTTTTGCAAACTTGCAAATGATGCAAAGGTTTTTGCGCAATAATGTAAATGACTAAATTATTTCAAGCAAAACTGTGAACCTCGACGCAAAAATTTCAAATCTAGTAAATTTTTTCCAGATCTAGTGAATTTTTTTGTAAATCTAGTGATTTTTTGCAGAGAAGCCTGTGGCAGCACTGCTTGATGCAGTCAGAGGGCTGCGCGTCGTAAAGAACAGTGCAGAGAATTTGCGTTAATTATTCACAAATGAAGTAGCAACTTCGTTTTCCGAACATTCCGTTTATGAGCAAATATTGCCGATATACTGCCTGTCGGTCGAATTTTGCTGATATAATACTTTGGCAGCATCGCAACATTCATCGGTCGATTTCTAGTCTTAAGAGAACGTGTGGTTTTATGATGAAAAGTGATATCAACTCAACAGCTACCCTTCTGCGACAGAACCCTTTTTTCAAGGCTAGATGCGCCACTGCATGGAAGTGATTAATAACAAGTTATTTCTAAAATGAAAAGGGAAAATGTAACACTTGATTGCAGGGGTGGATATTAGAACTACGGGCCTGAGGCAAACTCTCAGAAAAGAGCTACAAAACAAAATGTTGAGGGGCCCCTTTAGGCATATTTGCACAGAATTTTTGCTATTTTAAAAAACATATGACTTGCTTCAGCGCTAAAGTTTTTTTATATGGCTCTAGAGCGGTTCCCAAGCAATTTAACAAAACAATGTAGAAACTAAGCGCGAAACTCTAAAAGGGGGGGCTCACAGCATATCTGAAAAAGGGGCCCTGAGGCGGCTGCCTCATTTGCCTTCCCTAATATCCATCCCTACTTGAATGAAAGTGTAGGGTCTTAAGGTTGTAGGTTATCGCACAGATCCCTACTAGCTGAGGGGTCAACCTACTTGTTGCAGGAGCACAGGTCAGTCTCCCAACAAAGCAACCTGACGTCTTGAAGTTGCCAAGCCTAAGCAAGGTGAAATAAAAGGCCCTCACCACTTTGTCTGCTAATAACCCTCCAGTAGTACTAGATTGGTTGGCAGAGTCAGTTCCGTCCAAATAGCGTTTCAAAACATAGTTGTTACTTTAGAATGGCGACAAACAAAAGCGTTGAGCGTTCAAATGCGCCACAGGAAACAGCGACCGATTGCGGTTATGTAGGTTTGCAGGCTATCATGTCGACGGTCGGACTGTTCGCAAACAAGTACATCGCGTTGAATCACAAATGGAATATTACTGGGAATTAGGCAGTAAGAATGCACATAACATTAAAGCGCTAATGTGCCCACTATAAAAGTATACATTTTTAAATGTTCATTTACACTTTGATGAGCTGTAGTTTTTTGTTCATTTGAATGTTTTGCAACAAACCAACCAAAGTCACTGAATGTATAATTCAGTGCGTGTGTGTGACAGAATCTCTGCAAGTAAGGATTATCACTTGGAAAAAATTGCAAGCAAGGACTATGAGTTTACCAGTGATCAGAAGACCACACTTTGTATTGCCCAGAGAGTCCCAAGCAAAGGCATGACTATTTATCAATACATAGGTCCAGCTGTAAGGGCTGCCAGAGAGCAGAAATATTTCCAATCTGCCCATTAGTTCACCATACTTACACTAAGTGCCTTCCATTGCTGAAGAGCTCACTATCTTCAAAATTGCTGAAGAGCTCACTATCTTCATTTTTTTTAATTTGGTCATTTTTCAGTCATAGACCAAATTTTTTAAAAATGACTGAAAAAAATTGAGTCAATTTAGCCACAATGTCCTAAAAATTGGTCTTGCGAATACTGTTATGGTGAGTTTAAATACAACTATGGCACAAATGACTGAAAAGTCTCAGCAAAAAACACAGGCTGGAACATCATAAAATGTGTCACTGCTTCAGGCTAGAACAGACCTGTCAATCATAGACATAGCAGTTTTCTAATTTTTGGCAATTCCAGTTGTTTTGTACTTTGAAAAGCAGCGTCCCAAACAAACTACTGTTGCTCACCTGAAGTCAAACATTTTGGCCCCTCAAACTTTTGGGCTGGCTATGCCACTGCTGTCAGTGATGATAACTAAAAAGTATTCTAATTTTCCAAATACTAAAGAGCTTCCAAATTGCAATTCAATCACCGACTGCAGTTTAGAATCATGCCCAAGGTACTACAACAAAAAATTAAGGGTCTGTAAGCAACAGCAGGAAGAGCACACTTAAATTTGGACACAAGAGACAAAACATAGGTCAAGGATGAAGTCAAACTTTAACAAGCTTTTGGAAAATAGGCTGTAGAGCTTAAATTCAAGTATTAAGTTAAAAAATGCTACAATAAGGTGTGTAAGACAATCAGGATATTTGTAAAGTAGTGTAGGGGTTAGTTTGCCATTTGAACTGCATCCAGCTTTGTCCACATATAATGCTCAGTTTGTGACAATAGCAGTACATACAGTGAATGTAGTCAAATAGTTAGTGTCTTTGCCTGCTGGGTGAGTAGTTGTCGACTCGGCTCTCACCACTGTTGCTTCTGTTTATTAGCTGATCGTGGGAAACCATTACCATTTGGCTTTGCTAGTAGAGATGACACTTTTGATGGGAGCACTTTTTATGTACTTTTTCAAAAAGTTTTGAAAACCCGGCATGGCTTTACATTTTGGGTTAGGGTTTTGAATTAGGTTTAGAGTGTTAGGTCACACGATGAGGATGATATGCTAATCCAAGTGCATCATCCTTGTCACATGACCAAAACAAATAATTGGGTTCAGCTCATGGCAAAATAGCTCCAGCAGTGCTTTTTCTGCTGACAGCAAAATAGACACTGCCTATTTGTAAGAAACTAGATAAGCGTTATTGGAACATCTTGCTTAGGGCAGCATAGCAGGGTGTGTGTTTGACACATTTGCAATGAAGTAGATCCATATTAGAAACACGTAGTTATTATACACACCAGATTAACACACCAAATCAAGTTTGACACAAAAAATCAACAAAGCATCTATCTAGAACATACATTGATACTTTGAATCACTAACACTTAAAAATTTACTATCACAAACAATAGCAAAAAATTAGGCAGATTGAGACCAGGTGAAAACCACTATACCCACCTAAGACCTTGGTGGGATTCATAAGATGATTCATCATCACTATAATGAAGTGCCATGATCTTTACACAATTTCGAAACATAATTCCTTGTTCTAGATATTGTTTTGTTCTAGTAATAGGATGAAGCCCTTTCATATGACCTCTGATAGGGCGCGGGACATAATTTACAGATCTTCTTAGTCCAACAGCACGTGCCAACATACAAGTAGTAAACAAAACCATTTTCCTATGTTATTACTTACAACTTGAACAGCATAATGTGATAATCAGTACTTTACTTATCCTGTAAAAATGTCCGTACGATACCAGTAGGCCAATCAACAGTAATTCTTACACACTTTTCACACATCATGTGTCACATGTCGCTGTTATATACTGCAAACTATGTCTATTCAACACAACTCAATAATCTCTTAAAACACAGTAAATTTCAGAAAACATGACTTAATCTAAATTACCAGTATAGTGGATGCTACCATTCGCTTTACGAATTGGCGTTTTGAAATTCATTATTTTCATGCTGTAGGTGCTTGCTTGCTGGAATCAACCTGTTATCATGCCATGGGAATTCGCTTAATAAGCAACATTTAATTAAAGCAAGGTCAAGGAAGAGGCTGAAAGCTTGTGGTAACTGATATTATAAAACAAAGGCAAATATGTGGTGATGCTAAGCTAATCTAAAAGTACAACCTGCAACCAGGATAAAACTGGCCCGACTTTTTCAACAAAAGTGAGTTTTGTCATATACAACTTCATGGCAGAATCGGTAATCAAAAACAGATTGCAAGCAGTGGTCAGAGGTGTGCATGCAGTGCACTGCAGAAATGATCATTGCTCCCATTCTGTAATTTCTAAAAAACCCAGATTGTTCATGAAAAAAACTATTTATCCACAAAACACACCAGAAATGCAAAACAACATATAAATGCAAATACATGATGTAAAATGGTGATTAAAATACTGATTTACTTATAGGCTAGTTCCTCTTCTAAATTTTTGTCTGCAGCATTTAAATTATCATTCAGATCACTTTTCTCTGTTGCTCAAGACATTTTGTTAAAACTAATAAAGCTGATGAAATACTCTGTTATTGACATCTCTCACTTTTCAGGCTTAGATATACAGTTGCTGTTTTGCTGGCTTCTTGACAATGCTTGTTTTGCCTTTTCCTTAATAGCCTTGGTTTTAGCGAGTTTGTTTTTGATTTAACATGATTACCAAGTAAAAATTTCCTTTCTAGTGATGTAGTAGAATGTGGCTAACTGCAAATCTGGTCATTAAATCATAAAGTATTCCAAACACTGAGTTATCTAAGCCATCTCTGATGTAGCACAGATAACACCAGAAATGAGGGGCATGATATAGATTTATTGGACCAGTACATATGTTTAAACTATCGATAGCCTACAGCCTCAGCCTGTTTTTTTGCTGAGACATTTTGGTCATTTGTTTCATATTAGTTTTAAAATTTGCCGTAACCACACTCACTAGTTTATATTTTCGGACATTATGACCGTATTGACTTAATTTTGTTTTTCATTGAAAACTACAGTCTATGACAGAAAAATGACGAAAAATAACCTAGCCTCCAGCTGATCTTCAAGCACAAGGTGAGGAAAATCCAGGACCACACTAATTGCTATTGAACTTGGTTGGATCTTTTGTGAGATCTTGAGCTGCAAAGTAATCTAAAATCCCTAATCTGGCATCAAATCCTTACTCCAGTTGAGTGCAAATTGTTCTTTAATTTGCATGAATAGGGCAACCAAGGTATTTCAACATTCTGTCGTAAACATTGTTTCACCAAATTTTGCAGCTGGCGTCAGGGATAACAACTATTCAGTATTCAGTTCACCCAAAGAGGGTTGCCAGACATCTCTTGAGAAAAAAAGCCAAACCATGTCTGAAAAAAGCCAAACCGAATAAAAAAGCCAAATTCAATTGTTAAATAAACATGAAATTTGACATTCTTTATTAGTTGTAGGACATTTTAGAAGAATAAAGTTGTAGCATTACCTTTACACTCTACCGGAACAATTCCAAATCTTCATATTTCACATTTTCTACAGTGTTTCCACTTGAACTTTTGGCATTATAGGTTGCCAGATATGCTACAACTTTACAGAGATGAGCGGACTGACAAACTTTTCAGTCCGAGTTCAATCCTGATCCGATAAAATTGAATCTGATCTATTCCTGATCCGCAAAATTTTGGAAAATCATCAGTCCGATCCAGTCCTGATCCGCCAATATATGAAATGATGTATTTTGCCTCATGAGGCAAAATAACTACTGGAGCTATTTTGCCTTGAACCAAATAGGGAAGGCAAAATAGTGCTTTTGCCTCATGAGGCAAAATAGACAGTCTTTTTTTGGTACTTCCAAAATTTGACAAGGAAGTGTCTATTTGGCATCAAAGGCAAAGCACTGCTGGAGTTATTGTGCCATAAGGAGAATTCGATCGATTGGATTGGTCAAGTGACAAGGACGATAAACTTGAATTAGCATACGTTTCTTGTAACAAGACCTAAGTAAAACCCTGAACCAGTGGTTCTTAACCTGGGTTTGATCGAAGCCCTTGGGTTCGACAGAGCCATTTCAGGGGTTCGACGAAGGTCATCTGAAAAATGACTAAAATCATGAGACTACTGTAGAATTAAATATAAACTGTTGAATGATTTAATTTCAGCAACGCATTTTTACTTTCTGTCATACTGGGCAAAAACGGGGTTTGACAATAGCTTAGATAACAACGTACAGGGTTCAGTGTGTTTATAAAGGAGTAGGACCACTGACCTAAACCTACATAAATCCAAAACCTACAGTAAACCCAAAACCTAAACCCAAAACGAAAACCTAAATCCAAAACCTAAACCCAAATTCTAAACGCAGAACCTAAACACAAACCGAAAACCTGAACCCAGAACTTAATCCCAAACCTAGACCCAAACTTTAAACCTATTACCTAAACTCAAAATCTAAACCTAAAAGCTGAACCTAAAATCTAAACTCAAAACCTAATCACTAAATAAACCTAAACCCTGAATATTGGCTAAACCCTGAACACCCTAAACGTAACCCTAAACCTAAACTTTTTGAAAAAGTACACAAAAAGCACTCCTATCAAAGGTATAATCTCTACTAGCTAAGCGAAAGGAAATGGTGAGAGAAGAACCAACGAACACTCGCACAGCAGGCATAGACACTTTATAATCACTCAACAACGTTCACGTTGCTACTACTAGAATTCAACGTTATATGTGTCCAAGGGTAGATACAGTTCGGATAGCAAAATAGTGCCAGTAAAGCTTTTGCCATTGATGGCAAAATATTCACTACTATTTAGCAAATTGTACAATCGGGATCACAACTAAAATTTTTGATATGTTCAGAATAATCACATTAAAACAACAAAAATTTTCTCAGTCCGATCCAGTCCTGTCCGCCAATTTTCAAAAAAATTGCAGTCCAATCCAGTTCTGATCCAGCCAAAATTGGCGTCAGTCCTGATCCAGTCCGATCTAGTCCTGATCCGTGCTCGTCTCTGCAACTTTATTCTTTTATGAGTTTCCAGATAAATTTTGAGAAAATACACTAATCACTGTCTAAAAAAAGCCTAATAACACTTTTCAGCAAGACATTTGAAAAGCCAAATCACCAGTGTGTCAACTGCCTCCACCGCCACGGTCTTTCGCCAATCCTATGTGACACAGCGCCCCTCTTTGTTTACACTGATCAGCTATTGTGCCATTGTATTCTCATTTGCTC
>JGI24158J21664_10010987_pt1 | contig 12055 bp, 8 predicted proteins | sample Ectturendosymbi3_FD_21664 | JGI IMG/M metagenome (IMG submission 21664) | reverse complement strand
TGTTAACATTTTCGCGTTATGGTAATATTTTTCATATTTTCAAGTTTTGATAATATCTTCATTTCAATTCTTTGTTTCACATTTTAAAGATAACTTGTTACTTTGAGGTTTTGTCTAAGCTGGCTACTTCATTTCTCTGACCCGTCACTGGTTGTGGAAGGCCAAGACGCGCAAAGGCATGTCAAGTTTTAAGCCGGTAAGCAAATATTCACGCAACCGGCCAAGATTACTTCACTTGAACATCATTCGAGATGTCCATGTGGACGCTAGTATCAAAGCAAAACGCATCCACAACCTGCTAACTTCATCAGTTCTTTTACGTAGCATTCTTCTTTGAACGTTTATCGTGTTTTTACAAAAAACAACAGAAAATTACTCATTACGATTGTTTTAAGGTAAAGTACGTAACACTTTACAGTTAGTCAATAATCAGGNTTACTCTCTTATGTAGCAAAATTAATATACCGGTAACCGTATCATTTTTTGCGGAGCAGCATTTTGATAAACTTTGCTTGTGTTTTATGCCATCGTTAGCATTTCGTATCTTACGACTTCTTTTAACGAAAGTACCAACCATTGCAAAGTTCTAATGCTAGATGCATATACCTCATTAGCAGTTTAAATTTCCTTTTCTTCCGAATGTTTTTGCTTTCTGCAAGTTTTGTTGTTCCTTTGTGTAGTGTTACTTCGCTCATTAACTAATTATCTTAGCCGTTACATAACCTATGACGATGTTGCGCACACTAACTGCTTCAATCTGTAACCGATTGCGTTGTGAAAAGACATACCGATTACCTCGGGTTTTAAATCCGATAAGCAAACATTCACACTTGCTTCACTTGAACATCATTTGACGGCCGTGTGGATGCTAGTATCAAAGCAAAACATATTCACAGGTGACAAACTGCTGACGCCTTATGTTCTTTTACGTAGCATACAACATTGAACGTTTCCCTGTTTTAACTAAATCAAACAAGAAATTTCCCATTACGACTGCTTTGACCTAAAGCATGAATCACTTTACAGTAAGAAGTAATCACCCGACTTCCCCTGTTCTGAACAAAACGTATACGACCGTGTGATTCTTCGGCACACAGTATTCACAAAACTTGTGTGTTTCATGTCATCGTTAACATTTCGTTTTCTTACGATGTATTACTCATTACGACTGCTTTAATCTAAAGCGCGAATCACTTTACAGTAAGTAATCATTCAACTTTCTGTGTTCTGAACAAAACATGTACGACCGTATGATTCCGCGGAACACAGTATTCACAAAACTCGCCTGTTTGTTTCATATGATTGTCAACATTTCGTTTTCTTACGATTTATTTATTCGAAAGTAGCAAGCGTTTAAAAATCAAATGCTAGAGGCGCATCATTTTATCAGCCGCTTTATTTCGCCAGTCGCTATTTCTCGTTCGCGTTACTGACCGAGGGTGCAACCGTCGCTTGAACATCTTGAACTGTCGTATCTTAAACTGTTTTTTTTCAAAAACTGAGAATGTTTCAGCGTCAGATGCCATTGACTACTGCGCACGCCGAGAACTAACCGCACCTCTCCGACACCCGCTCGCTGTGTTGAAGCATCTTTTCAAAAACTGTATGCAATTTCGCAGGTCTAGGATCGATAAAAAACTTATGAAACATATCGCCAACGCACTATGCATCATTTTGCGAAAACACAAACCACCCATAACTGTTGCAACAAGCGTTCACTTCTGTTTTGCGAGTTGTCAGTAACAACAACCGACCCGTGGCATTAAAGGTTACTGGAAAGTTTCAATTGTTCAAAATAAACAAACCACGAAAGTTTCGTGGCGCTGCTTTTATACGAAAGTATGAAACATTTCAAAGTTGAAATGCTACATGCGCGATATTTTAATCCAAAATAACCACACCATTACTTCAACCTGTAATTGACTGCGTGGTGGAAACGCATACCGGGCTTTAATCTGATAAGCATATATTCACGTCCGCTTCACTTGAACATCATTTGAAGACCGTACAAACCGTACTATCAAAGCAAAACATATTCACAGATGACAACTTGCTAACTTATTCTACTCTTCTGCGTACCATAACCCCTGACCGTTTATCCTGTTTTAACAAAACCAAACAAAAACAAGTATTCCATCAGGTGAGCTTTCACAAGTGGAATATCGTAACAAGACGAGTTGAAACCGATAACAACGTGCTCTTGCGGGTAAGAGACGAATCGTCCTTCCACGGCCTAATGTTGATTGTTTTCAGGTTCGAGTTGATAAAGAACGTACTGGAATGTCTATTTCAAAATCTCAAAGACAGCATCGGCAATTGTTTCGAGATACAGCATTTCATCGTGAACAAGGCGCTGTGGGCTGGCGTTCATAAAACATTTCGCTTGTTCAAAGTTGGGCGCATGTGCATGGTTCTGCAACGGTTGCAGCGAGCGTTCAGCTCTATTTTGCTGGTTGTCGGTAACATCAACCACCCGCGATGTTAAGTTTAGTGGAAAGATTTATATGTGCAACATTTTTCTCCTATGCTATGTTCAGAATTTTAACATCACCACTATCCAATCTTTTGAAAACTGTGTTTACAAAATGCCGCACTGAAGGTTTAGCACTCACCTCTTTTGCATCACTTTGCCTTCGTACACACCCACTTCTAACCTTTATCGTGCGCTCGAATTGTAATTTGATTCTTTTTTGCTCTTTCTAAAATCATTTGGGTAAGGAAAACGCACGACAGTTAAAAAATGCGTTAGTTACGACTGATAAGTTTTCCATCAAGTTTTGTTCCGACCAACCCAAATGTGCAAAACGTTCAACGTTGTTCCACTCTCACTCACATGTCCAAGGAGAATCAATTTAACACAAACGAATAATTTCACTGTAAAATCTGTCGAAGGCGTCTTTCACAGTTTTGATTCGTTAACTGCGTGTCGGTGCAACTGCTATCGTCAAAATATTTGAAATAGCGCATGTTGACAACTTAACTCCACCGCTGTGACGCTGTCTCAACTTTTCAAAACCAACAGAACGCAACGTCACAGGTTTGGAGATTGATACAGTCATACGCACTCGCCATCAACGGACAGTGCATCACGACACTCTTTGTATCGCCTTGTTCGTCAAAATTTCCAACGTCGTCGCACTGTCGTCAGTAGTGTTGATGACCAGTGGCAAGCTGATTCGACTGACTTGCCAAATCCGAAAATGTTCAATAGCAGTCACACGTTCATGTTGATTGTCGTTGGAAAGTTTTCAAACTTTGCATAGGCTGAGCCGCTGAAGAACAAAACAGGCAAGTCTATTCTCAAAGCCTTTGCAAAACTTCTAAACAGAGGCGGGCTGAAGACGTTGTTTTTGTACATGGGGCGTGGTCTCGAGTTCACCAACAAGCTTTTTCAACGCTACCTTAAGAAGAAACGGATTCACTTTTTTAAAGTCACAAAATAACGATACAAAATCTTCCATCACCGAGCGAATGATCAGAACGCTTTTGTTTCGAATCTGGTGATACTTTACATTCAAAGACACTGAAAGATACGTCGATGTGCTTCCAGATTTTCACGATCCTACAATGCAACATTTCATCGCAGCATAAAACGAAGTCATCACCGACGGCTATCGCACAGCCAACTCGCGATTGTGCAGCAAATGGGTCATCTCTCAGCAACAGCGTAGTCCAGCTCACGTCTCGTTATAAACAAATTTTCTTGCCGCCTCTAATTTTTTTTTTCGCAACGCAAGTGCATTTTTGTTCGTTTGTTTCTTGAAAGTGCTTTCAAGTCTGTCGTTACATCACGTTAGACAAACTGCTGTTTCAAATCTGTGTAGTCGTACTTCATTTTGTTTAAGTCAACACGAGAATTTTTTGTAGTTTACCTTGGTAATGAAATGTCGCTTACTGTATATCTCAGCATCACTGACTCCATTTTTCTTACGAGGATCACAACGCAAGTGATTAATTTACGTAGACGCTATCTTTGTAAGCGTAGTCGCACCGATGTTATATACTTTAAGCCTCTTGACTCGGTTTATTCCGACTAAATCGATGGCAGCAACACAATTTCCTTTTTCCATGAACCGATGAATACCGTTTTTTAGAACCGAGAATGATAATATTTGTCTTGTAAACCTCCCGACGATGCACGGAAATGGTACAAGTTCATTTTTTTCTTGGATTTTTTTTTCAATTTTTAATTTTTGTGTGTTTTAAATGAACTTGTACCATTTTCAGAAACACTGAAACAAAGTTATCTTTAAAATGTGAAACAAATAATTAAAATGAAGATATTATCAAAACTTGAAAATATGAAAAATATTACCATAACGCGAAAATGTTAACAAAATCAAAAACATGTTGAAATATTAAAAAACTGGAAAAAAACGTTAAAAAACACAAAAAATATCAAACACAAGAAAAAAAATCAAAAACATGAAAAAAATATGAATGAAAATATCACCATCACGCGAAAATATGAAAAATATTACCATAACGCAAAAAATATGAAAAAGTGGAAAAATATCAAAAACAAAAAATTATGGGTCGGGGAATGGAGGTTGGGGAAAACCCCTCGCTACCCTAACCCGAACACAACTGAAAACCGTATAATATCTACCCTGACCCCCTTCCTTTACTACTAACGCTCTTGTTAGAACAAGTGATGAATTTCCTCTATTTATCGAACGTTAGCAAACGTGCTCAATTCTCGTGGTAAGGCTCTATATCTGCGCTCTACCATGGTCGTATCGCACGGCTGGCTGTACACAATGACGTCATAAAACCACTGCTTAGAGGGGCCCCGCGCCTAGATCTTGCATTGGGCCCCGCACCTTCCAGGGCCGGCCCTGTCTATCTTGACCAGCGCCGCACAATAAGCGACATATTGCAGAGGGCCGCACATTGAATGGCTTACTTTGATTTTAGCAAATTAAATTTAGCTTAAACTGATATACTGAAAGTGTTCGAATCCTAACTGCAATTGTAACAGACGTGACAAAGTGGCACTGAGGACCACCTGCGTCAAAGATGTCAAATTTAAGATTATCTAAACAAGGACAGGTTGTCAGTATGTAGGCTACTTTTACTGCAGCGAAAACCTAAACTGGGCCGCACGAACCCTTCGACTGGGCCGCGGGTTGGACATAGCTGAACTAGATGAACAACCAAACATTAAAAAAAGGGGGAACTGTTAGCGTTACAAAATTTCCAATCAATTGTGTAAATAATCGCCAAAATGTTTTCATACTATACAATTATTCGATGATTAATGTATGTTTGTTTCAGACAAACTGCAAACAACTACGTCATTGGTACAAAAATGTTCATGCGAACAAAGCAAAGTACTACATTCGTACAGGTTATACAAAAACATTTCAAATAATGTAGAAGCGTGGGTCAATTCAAAATCGTACTAGAAAATACCCAATGCACTATCTGAAGTTCTTTGCTAATACCCTTTGACCACTGTCATTTTTATTTCGATCTTGATTGAAAGAGTCAGAACAGTGAACGCTTTTGAAAAAGGTCACACAATATGTGAAATTGTTTTGCATGTGCAAGTTACTTTCTCACCAATAGCTTCATGTATTTCTTTGTGCAGTTTCTTTTGCATGTCCGGGTAGTGCAATAAGCAAAGTACTGCCCAGCGTAATGTACTTGTTGTTGTCTCGGTTCCAGCAAAGAAAAGGTTGTGACAAAATTTTCGAAGCTGATATTTCTAAAAAAGCTTTGTGTAAGCAAACAAATTAATCTGCTCTTTTTCGGAGGTATCAAACTGCCAAGCCCGCAATTCAGAAAAAGCTGACTCGCTGTTGATTTTCCCCGTTTTGATGTTTGGATCATGATCGATTGAAATTAAGCGATAATTTCTTCCGTAAAATTCCAAAATGTGTAATCCAATTGAAGATACAAATACTTCTTACAATTCAAAGCTGTTTTTTTCAAATCATGTAGTGAATTTGAATTTTATTTTTGCTGATATATAATCAATGAGAGGGAAAATCACCCTTTTTTCAGGCCCGTAGCCAGGGGAGGCGCAAAAAATTTTATCCCCCCTATATTTTCGTCTTTTTTTCACCCCCCTATATAGTTTGAAAATATTGGACATAGTTCAAAAAATTTGGGCCCCTATCAGAAAACTCTTCGCCCCACCTGGTGATCCAAACTGGTTACGGACCTGCTTTTATTTGTCTCTTTTGTACTTTCTAATCGATAGGTAGACGTAGTTTAACTAAATGGAGTTTAGAAACCGCTCACTGTAAATGAACTGTCGGAGCCTTTCTTCATTTCTGCGTAGTAAGCGTCAATGAAATCCCTTGGGTTTTCCATATCCATCGATTCCTTGTGGTCGTCGATGATGTCTTGCACCAAGTCTAAAATAACAGACGGACAGTGACTGAAATATGTGAAAGTTTTCTAAAATCCGTCAAGTATTAACTGACTGCCTACAATCAGGGACACAATTTTTCTCTTGACATATTGTTGCTCAGATGGGGGTTTTCTCTAAAGTTTGTCTTCAGAAAATTACAGTGATTTACTAAAAGTATACAAGTGAGAAGTTTAACATACCTATAAATAGAACGCAAATAATAATTTATGTCCAAAGCAATTTTCCGTGTCAATCGAATTTGTATCAGTCTTCTGAAAACTTCTGAAAGCATTTTTCCTGCTCACTATGCAAACACTGAGAGACAAAAATGACAAAATAGGATTGTATCAAAATGTTTCCTGCTATTAAATGGAAAACTTACTTTGTGAAGTAACGTAGTCGTTTATCGTTTCTTTCAGCTTTGTTGAGAAGGGAGGAAAATAAGACAGGAAAGGAAATAAAAAGGCAACTTGCAAAAAAGTTGTCGTTGTGGGATCTCCAATTCTGCAATATAAAAATAAATGAAAGCCCAGGAACACGTTCTTGTTTAAACAAACACTTGACCGTTAGGAAACACAGTACAAAGACGAGATCTAGTTGCAAGCGCAAAGCAGATCATATTTTTCAATTGTGTGAATTGCAATCTATGGTGATGACTTGTAAGGCCGCCAAACCTTTCTACAACATAAAAATGTATAGTGGACTGCTAATATTAACAAATTTCACGGGTACTGCTTTCGTCCCAGTCCTGATGTGTAAGCTGTCTGTTGCAAAGTGTTCGCTCTTGTTTGTGTTTCTATATTTTTCCGGTTTCTTTGTCGATATAATAAATGTGCAAATAAGACATGCTGAAAGACCTTGTTTAAAAACCCAGAAAGTATATTTGGTAAAGCAAGCTTTTACGTCACTAGTTTTGATAAAAGATGAACTCACTGCATCAAAAGCAACCTAGATTCGCTAAACTTAACTACGCTGGTCGATGAATATAAAAATAGTAAAAGTTGTCCATTGATTTCAACGGCAAACCTATGTGCCGAAAACAAGGCCCTTTTTCCAATGTCAAGACAATGGTTTGCTTGTTCAGGTAATGGCAGTTAGTGAGTGGCTTGTCTTTTGTTGAATGGTTGAAAAACCACCTGCACTGTATTGCAAGATCACTCAACTAATATTAGCAAACATCCAGAGAAAAAATTCAATATTTGCAGAGGTCCGCTGAGCAGTGGCGTAACTAGAGGTTTCAGCCAAGGGGGGCAAACTTTGCTGAAGGGGGCCCATTGGCCACCGTTTGGGAATGCAATAATTAGTTACCAAAAACTCACATACATTACATAAATATGGGCTTAGGTCTTCGCTTGCTCGCGCCATATTTATGCGGGCGTAAGTCTTCGCGCACACCCCGTTGTGGTGAATCGCACATTCAACGTCGAGCTAACCGAAATGGTTATTTATAGCGCAGTACAAAGCAGATGTTACATTATAAACACAAACAACACAGGCATGCGGGCCCGCAGAAAATTTTCCAACGATAGGCAAAGTCGACACAGGCTGCTGACGATGCAATGCAAATGAACGTTCACATAGTGCTTTACCCTGTTTGCACCACAAAGAAAATGACCCCCATGTTACGCCAACAGTCCCAAACACGTGCTTCGTTCGCAGATGTTTCTTTTCACATAGTATGAAAGTACGTGAATTACTGCTATCAGCAGTCATTGTCTCGCTGCATTTCCTGCCAGAGTTCTTTTAACAGTCACATGCGGCAAAACTCTTACTCACGTAACTTGAAGTGCACTTTTGTTGCTATGGCATTGCAACGAAACAAAGGCCAATATTAGAACTATCCGCTCCCAAGTTTCGCAACCTGCCTCTGCAGGCAATGTAACAGACATGGGTGAATTGCAAGCTCAAAAGTGCATGACACCACAATAGTGAACCCGGCTCTTGCGCAGTGTGAGTGTCATATCGGAAAATAAAACTGTCATTGCAAGATTTAAGCCAATTAAGCTGCTGACTTCAGGTTTTCTAGAAATTTTTGGTTCTTAGTCCCAATTTCCAGGTGGTGGCAAATTCCCATTTTGCCCTCCTTGCGGACACCCATGGACACAGGGGAATGCAAAACACTGAAACAGCGCACCAGCTATACCTACTGTCACTTATGATCAAATACTAATCCGGCAGTGGGAAGAAATGAAGAGATTTTAGCATGAGGTTCTGAAGTGAATGGCTAAAAATGTCGGATGGGGATGCTCACTGGCGTACAAAAGCATGTAAATTGTTTTGAATAAAGTATCAAACGTTTTTGTGAGATATTTTTAGCTTGAGGCGGATAAACATTTGTTTTAATTTAATTTGCAGCACGATTTGACGGTTGGCATTAATCATAAAATCAATTCAATTACGTATTTTCTTGCGCGCGTCCTCAACATGACGGGGGTGAAAGAGTAATCACATGAAAATGCAACTAAACACTGACTACTTTTCCAAGATATCAATTGAAGCTGTGCAATAGCGTTGAGTATACTAGTCATACATGTGAACTTTTCAGTTACTGCAGCATGTGCTTTTTATTTGAGCTGAAGTATAAACTGAACATCTCCGTGGACATAATTGTCGAAATTCGGATATCAAAATTGCTAACCTAGAACTTCTCATGCAGCGTCTATGGCGTTAGATATTTCCTATGTTAATACATGTGGTGTTTTAAATTGTCATTTTTTTGACGAAATATTCAATAAATTTGCAGCAGCAAAGGCAAGAAAACTTTGTCTTTGAAGTTGGATAATTACTAGTAAAACTTTTCGGACTGACCTGATTCAGCTAAATTGTTGTTAGTAGGGGTGATGAAAGCAGCAAAAAATTCTGTCGGCTTCCTGGAATTTACAGCAGAACTTTCAAGTTGCTATTGTGCATTCTCTTTACGTTTTTGTGCACCAGATTTCATTTTTACTCCTACTTTGTATATTTATGTTCCACGTATTCGCATTTCGTTGTCAAAACTGCAATCTGCACTGCACAATCAACATTACAAAGATCACTAAGTAAAGAGATGGGATACACACCAAAATTTTTGATTGATATCGTTAGTGTCAAACTGCCATGTAGAACGTTCGCAGTACTCAGAAAAAGTTGAGAAATGATCACGAATCCGGATGTGGGATGTTTATCAGACGACTCCGAAAAATAATTGCATATTGCTTAAGTAACCAGCGGTTCCAAAACTTTTTCGAGAGTGACTGAAATCCGAGTTTGGTGAACACCTTGCGACCCAAGCTTCAAACAGGGTATGTTAACATGACAAAAATGTTGATCGTGTGGATAATATTTGGAAGTAGGTTGCTAAGTTCGTTTTCAATGTCAGCATTCTACTCTTTTCTCAAGTACTTACGCTACACTACAAACAGACACAGGCAAATTTGAAAAAATACAACTCAGGTTTAGGTTTGATCGCCTCGGCAAGACCTATTTTCTGACCCTTTGTGAAATCGCAACCCTTGTTTGGGTCGCGATCCATACTATAGGAACCACTGGCTTAAACGCATAAACCTGTTTTAATCTGTAGATTTGTATCATTTAATCGCATATTTCACTTCAAGGTGTAAAGTGCACTGCGCAGATGAAAGCCACGGTACCCGCTGGGATGGCTAGAAAAACAGTTATCACCTGCAGCCGACATGCTAAAATCAATACCTCTGGTTCTACTTCCAGCAGTAAATTGCAGATAACTTTGTTAAATTGACTTTGCAAAAAAAAAATGAAAATTGTAGTGTCACTGCATAATATTGTCTTCATTCTAATCTCAAGGTTTACTGCCCAATCTCAAGCAAAAGTAGCCTACACGATAGCTTTCAGACATAAACGTATTCACAACTGCATCACACAGTCCAAAGCAAGTAGAAGTATAATGGCCGCAAATGCCGGCAACGTTCTACAACTACGGGCGATTCTTACATCACACACAATAGCACCTTCACGATGCTGTACTGTACACTGCACACCGCTGCAACAACTTTGAATTTACGATTCATTTGATGACTGTTGGTTTGCTAAACAATGCAGTATTTCAATATTTAAAATGTCAATACCAACGGATTTTCAAAACTTGTAGAAGCACTTTCATGTTCCACAGTTCATGAAATCTCTAAGGGGGGCCCATTTCTTACATTTAGCTTGCCAGGGGGGCAGCGCGCGCCCCTGCCCCCTCGTCAGTTACGCCACTGCCGGTGAGGCATATCAAAATGCAATCATGAAAACAAAGCTATTAATATGAGTGCCGGTCAATGGATGGCACCCGCAATGTTTTAGTTGAAATGGGAAAAGACTTGTTCCGTTTCACGCCTGTTTTTCCTTCCTCACGACGGAAAAGAGCGTCTGAAAAGTGGTGGAGAGGAAGCGTGAAGTGCAGCTTCAACACACAGAAAGTGGCCTGGTGACTGAAAGCACTTTAGACCGCAAAATATTGGCCCAGCTTGTGCAACATCTACTGTATCTGCAGGAGACTTTTTCATTATTTGCAGGAGCCAAATGGACTGATTCAGTCTTTGCTAAAGTAACACAATGTTCTGGGAAAGATAAACCAAGTTTGAGAGGGAAAAAATTCAGTGGAGGTCTGTGTTCTTCAACAGCAAAAGTACGTTTTCGCGTTTTTTCTTGCTCTCTATCACGATAAACCGTTTACCACGTCAAACGTGACACCACAGAACGCACTGTTTACACCAAATAAAAGAACCATGCACTGGCTTTGTAAAGTTTACATGCGGTCGAACTGATGTTTCGACCAACATAAGCATTTCCAAGGGGCCTTAACAATTAAACAATATTTATCCGCAAGTTAATGCTGTGGAGAGGTATCAACATGCCTTATCCTCTCTAGGGCATAGGCGGATCCAGGGGGGGCTAAGGGGGCTGAAGCCCCCCCTAAATTTTTTCAGATATGTTTTTTGATCGATGGTTACCGGCACAGAAACGTCCACATTGGGGTGATATTTTGTATAGCCTTGAAATAAACCATTTCTTGCACAGGTATAGAGACAAAAATATTAAATACAAAGCTTATTTTGCTGAATTTGGGCAGTTGGAATGTGTTAATTCGCCATAGATGAAATTTCTAATAAACAAGTTTTTATATAAAAAATATGGTCCCAATGTTATATAAATACGTAAGTGTTAACATAAAGTATTTCATTACATGTGCGTTATATAAACCGCACGTACATAAGCGTAGCCAAGGGAGGGGGCATGCCCCCTCCAAATTTTTAGAATATCTAGTCAATTTGTGCTTTAAGAGGCAGTATCTCAAACAAAATCAAACATTTTGACCCACCCACAATTTTGGGCTCACCAAGCCACTGCGCATGTAAGTATTTAAACTCTTGTTTCATTTAGGTAAGATTGGGCTTCTTGTGGACAAAAGGCAAGCAGCAGACTCAGAACCAATACTGGAAAGTTTTCAATAGGTGGGCTTGACATTCTATAAATTGACAAAACTCCACTGCTTTATAGTGTTTCCTGTTTCAAATTGGGGGGCTTGGAGCTTTGTTTTGAGGGGCTAAGCGCACCAAAGCTCCCCAGTGGCCACGGGACTGAACAGACTGTGGGCTAAAGTTGAATAAGCTGCAAATCATACTATTTTTTCCTACAAGCTTTTATGAATGAGTGCAGCTCATGTTATTAGTTTAGCGAAGGCATTAAAATTAC
>JGI24158J21664_10010983_pt1 | contig 12057 bp, 7 predicted proteins | sample Ectturendosymbi3_FD_21664 | JGI IMG/M metagenome (IMG submission 21664) | reverse complement strand
TCGAGTCTGAGTCTTTTGAGCCTTTGATCGACTTTCTAGCGTTTCTGGTTCAAAACTTATGATTTAAAATAAACAAATTAATTAATTAGCTAATTAGCTAATTAGTCAAATATTTTTACTAACTTTCATCATAACTTTTGAACCCGAAACCCCAGCAGTTCATCCAAAGTATCAAAAGACTCAGATCGTAGTCTAGTTTCCAGTAAAAACTTCAGCGAAATACTACCACCTAACGGTTGGCGTCCAGGGCCAGACAAAGTGGGCCAAGGTGGCCAAAAAGTCTTCCATTTATGACGTCACTCACAAAAAAACCTGCACCCCCCAACCAAAAATTTTTTTTCGAGTGCAATCTACTAGACTGGCCAATCCGTTTGAGCCGCTGAACAGCTCTCCAGCGCAATGGGCAGAGGAGCTAGGGCGTTGGTAAGGCAACCGAAAACTGCTGTTTGTTTTTTGCGAAAATCGCCGAAACCAGGCGGCTCTCAAAGTGTTAATAATATGCTATGTTTACCGTAATTGAATGAGACAGGTTTGTGTGTAATATTCACAGCACATGATATCGCTTTTCATGAAAGATTTTCATGCTAATGTTGTTTGTTGGTATTTGTATAAAAGCCTCAGGTTATTTGTGTAATTCACCTGCCACATTATGGCTCCTTTTGTTCTTCAGTTACATTACCTTTAAGTAGCTTTGGTGATGTAACTGAAATGATCAATTGTAAACCAGACCAGATTGAATTGAAAATTAATCTGAAGTCAATTTTCAAAACTTTCCTTTGCTGTGTTTTTATGCAGCTTTCTGTTAAAGTTGACTATGTAGTCACTATTATTTTCATGCCTATGAGAAGAGTAAAGCAGGCTTAGCTGCCATCCATCCTCTATTGATCATTACACTTTCTTGCCTTAAAGTTATATTTTTGTATTTTGAAGTTGTCCTTGGAAATCAATCCACTTACACTTTCCTATTTTTGTCTGTGGCTTTAAGTGTAGTGTCGAAGTTAAAATATGCTCACTGACAAATTACATTATTTTCAGGCTGTAAACAATATCAATCCTGTTGAAAATCAGTCATCGAAGGTGGGTTGATAGTTTTCATGACTTGTTTTAACTCATGCTTGGTAAGAACTCTTTCAACAAAATCATCAAACTGTTATCCAAAACTTCTATGTATTTCAGTGGGGTATGCATTTCTAATGCTGTGGTCTGTTTAAACAGAAAGCTTGCATAAAGTTCATTTAATTTATTAACTGTTTCCACCTGCTTACAGTGCTATATGGAAACCTATAACCTTGTTCAACTCTTNTTATAGACCAGTGGTTCCCAAAGTGGGTGATACCACCCCCTTGGNGGCGGTGAGAAACTCTAGGGGGACAGTAAAGCAGAAGTGGGTGGTTGGGNGGTGATAGGAAACCCAGTTAACTTTGAGTGACCAAATGTCATTAAAAACAGTATGATCAACAAACATGTATTCATNTAATTTGTAAACAAAAACTTAGCATTTTACTAAATTAAATATTACAGTGAAATGCATGAAAAACTTGTGTTATGTGTGCTAGGCATGATAGGGGGACGATAGAGATTTGTTTGTCAGAAAAGGGGGTGTTAGCCAAAAAAGATTGGGAAACACTGTTATAGACAGACGAAGTCATTGAGTGGTTTAAATGTAGGTCAAAGTGATTTAGCATTGGTTCAAGCTAGCTCAATCATTGGTTTATACATTTTTTTCAACCCAGATATACATCACTCTAGACAGAAACTAGGTCACATTGAAATGGATGAGCACTTATTTTTATAGGAAGTGTTTTATTTAAAGTAGGGCATGTAGAATTGAAGCTTATTGCAATCGTTGAGAAAGTCAACCTAATTTCAATAAATACAGTGCAAGTCACCCTAATACTTTGGCTTTCATTGAAATGTGATTAAGTAGTCTGTACTGTCATGTTTTTCAATTGTAGATAGCACTGTTCGCTTTCATAAGGCTGATCATAAAACAGTCCTGGTCTCTTAAGTTTCATCTCAGTTTAGGGGTTGTAGTTAAAAAAAACTTTGTGTTTTTTTCTGCACTGTAGAACACTACACCTTTCTCTATTCTCCTTCCTTTTTGGTCTTCATAAAATTGAAACTCAATGTCAGACATACGTAGTGAATGTTTCAATTCAAGTTATCTTCAGAGATTTTCATCGTGGCAAAATAATCAAACAGTTAGTTACTTGTTTCCATGAAATCACTGAGTTGCTTTTGGAAGGTAGGACCACGTTTCTTCTTCTTGTATCTTTCACATAGATTAAATGTTTGCACCACTGAATGAATTTTTCTGCAACTGTAGAACGGTGCAATGGATATACATTACAATATATCCAGTGCTGCACCAGTTCTGTAGCAACAGCATCAGTTGATTGTCATGTACGCTGATTTGGTTCAGATAGAACACGACAAATCACATCCTAAGTAGTTGGTAACTTCTTGGGTTGAAATATTTTTGTACAGGCAAATGCATGGATATCATGCAATACTATAGCATTAGTGCTTTTTCCTCTGGTCAACATGTTGATAAAGCAAGCTATGTCTACAAGTAGATATCATACAAAATTTAAAAACAGACAAAGACATTATGAAATTGCATGGCAACTCTAACAATATCCTGCTTGATCTTTGCTAACTAACTGTCCAAAGTATTTTTTAATATTTCTGTTTCTATGATATAGTAGTAATAATTCAATTTTTATCTGATCCTGTCCCTGTCAATGAGAGTGGCAGGATGTACCCCACTTTCGTAAGGATTTTTTGAGGCAGAAATGTTTACAGCCAATTGCCCTTCCTAACACCAACCTGCATCACAGATCAGGGAAGTGGCCCGTTAATTGCCTTTTACGACAGGATGGTCGGTTGCTCTACTATTCTCAATCCGACGGACCACAGTTGTATGCAGTAAAATATGTAGTGGTGAAACTTTATGGATTAGAAGAATGTTCCTTTGAAAAAAGTCAAAATTTTGAAATCACAACTTGAATGTATCTTCAAAATAAACTAGTTTATTCATTATCTTTGCAATTTATGGGAAAATGGTGTAAAAAACAGTTTTTCAGTAATAATTTCTTTTAGAATGAAGTAAGGCAAAATTTTCTTATCGCTAATGGAAACTTGTGTCCTCCGCATCTTTTGAGTCCAAAATCAGTTTTCTATCTCACCTAGAAGTTGAGTTATGACGAATTCATGAAATTTGACCCTCACATGACCCCAAGGGTAAGGTAGCAAGCAGGTTTTTGGGGACAAACACCTAATATCAATTTTAAAGTTAGTTTCAGCCATGTTCCCAACTTTTTAGACCACCCCAAAGTTTGTATTACAAAATTTTGAAAATTCACTCAACCCTAATAGAGTATCCTTCACCAAGGCAAGTATTTCCAGAAGCGCAAGAGTCAATTACAAAAAGACAACCTTTGTTTCTAACATTTCATCACTGAAGCAAATCAAGTTTTCATATTGTTAGGAAGTAGTTTACTTAGGTTTAACTTTATTTGGTTGTGTCACACATTCCTTGTTCCTCTCACCCTAGAAGATTTAATAATCTTTTGTAACAATGTTGCAACTTTTTGAGCATACTGACTTATCAAAAAATAATGTTCCATGCTTTACTTCTGTTGACTATGATACTCATCCATCATCAAAATTATTGCAGATCCATAAAATCAAAAGAATTTCAAGTCAGACTACATTCCCACTTGGAGTACAACAAAAATGCAAATCAACTTTGTAATCATGTAAACCAATGGTTCTCAACATGGGTGATATGTAGAGGGGAAATAAATTACGAAGGGTCCAAAAACACTAAATGGTTGTTTTATTAGCTTCGACAGACTCCAACTATAATACACACACTCAACTTTTTTGTTTCTTGATGAATCCAGCATAATGTTTTGATTAATTGATGGAGTTTAGTGCCAAAGCTATTAATTTTCCTGCAGATGGTCCATGTGGCCGAATTTAATTTGGTCATGTCGTAATGACATGTAATCCTAAGCCTTGTAATGTGATTGTTTGGCCTATAACACTAGAGACTGTTAACTAAGGCACCATGTACTTCAGACAAGCCTTGTACAGAATATTTGAGAGTCATCCTTCTTTGACTATTCAAACTAACATAACAAAAATGGATAGTTTATTACATTTGTACCACAACCAGGGTTGTTGTAAAAAAAAAACGACCCAAAAAAACACCTGTTTTTTAAAAAAAGTCCACTTAAAAAAAACACCAAAAACCCACTCTTTAATTATCTTTTGAAAAATCGACTAATAAGTAAAAAATAATCAGGACACTTGTACAGTTATCCATAATTTTTTTTCAATCAACAAAACAAACAGCAACAAAATTTAAAGGACTTCTAACAGTTTGAGTAAATTCAAATTGTTATCTTCTTCACCTCTGCACAAGAGATATATTATAACCAATTTTTCTGCCTTCTCTGCATCTAAACTTTTTCTGATTTTGGCATACCAAATCATATATTGAAAAAATACACTCTATAGATACTGAACTAGCAGGGCATGCACGTAAACTTGACATGAAACTGCAGAGTTTGTGTGGGAGTGGTTTTCTCTGTTTTCTGTGCACATGCTTGCCAAGCCTTACCATTCAGGAGAGAGGTGACCAACAACACATTGCAAAATCAAAGATGGGGTACTTTTCTTTACCCTTAATTTTGAATGCTGTAATAGGTACAAAAAGTTATTATTGTGTAATTCTGAAAATAGTCATATTGCATGATGGAATGAAAACAAATCAGAATGGGGTTTTTCTGTTTTCTTGAAAAAATGAATAAAATCTTGTTTCTTTTTAAAAAACCCAAAAAAACGTTGTTTTTTTAGAAAAAACAAAAAAGCAGGTGGGTTGAGTTTTTTGAAAAAAAACGGGTTTTTCTCAACCCTGACCACAACTGTGACATGTAGTACATTGCATTGGTACAACAACTTACAGTGCATTACTGAAATTCTGGAACAGGAAGTGTTGTTGGAGTTTCTGAGAGTGAAAGCTGTTTTGATAAGCTAGGAAGTAAGTTTTTTTGATGCAGCACAGTATAGTAAAGGCTAACTAACTTCAGCAAGTCATATTATCTTTCGGAAAGAACATGTTGGATTGTTGTATAGTTCTAGAAATTGTTGAATAGTTCAGCGTACATCTTCTGTCAATTCAGGGGTGCAAAATTGTGGTTGCACACTCGCGCTGCGCAACCAAAAACTTGGAGTGCACGTTTGTTTTTACATTTTATACATAATGCAAATGAATGCTGTATGGCAAAGTTTGTATGTGTGCTCTGCCAATGTGCACAGAAAATTTTGCACCCCTGCATTGAAATCAAGTATTTAAGTGTTTCCTCAGCATCATCTGAGAAACTAACTCAACCAACCTCCTTCGAAGTTGCAGGCAAAACGACAGTAGTTATTTGCAATTTTGCTTCATTGCATGACTTGACTCTAAATGCACCATGTATGTGGNGCTGTTTTATCTATTGAGGCAATGAAGTCTAGTCAGCTCTAAGGTCATGTCAAAATGAAANATCCAAACAAAATTTGGCAGCAACTTCCAGAAGCTTCAAAATGAAGAAAATTTTGATCTTAGTTCACCAAGGCAAACACAGGGTTGGAGGATATTCTTATTGCATCATATAACATCTCTTTGCTAATTGCAAAAATGGCCAAGCTGCACACTTTTGGAGACGATCTTGTGCCACCAGCCACATTAGAATCATTGAAACAGTTATTCAGCCCAGTGCTACTTAATTTTTGAATGCTGTTCCTCTAAGCAATGATACAGTTCAAGCATTGCATTAATGAAATGAGCGATGATGTGCTGAAGCAGCTGGGTGAGATTCTGCCCATGAAAACATTCACTGCAAATAGATGAATCCTCATTGGATGACAGTAGATCACTGATGTTGGGTAGGTGCAATTTGTGCAACTTCAAGAAGAAATTATTTTTGCAAGTCATCCTACAGCTGTTCAGGCATCAAGTATCTTTAATGCATTGGAGAACTTCTATGAAGAAAAAGAGATACCGGTTAGGAATATACTGCAATGTACAACAGATGGTGCACCAGCTATGGTTGAGAACCCATGAAGATTCATGGCACTTATGAAAAGAGAAAGTCCTGGGGTTTTGCCATTCATTACGAATTCACAGGCAGCATTTAATTGCATAGCATATCAGTGCTCAACTACATCACTCACTGAGTATTGGAGTAAAATTTGTCGACAAAATGAAAGCTCTTTAAGCAAAATATGGGTTGAAACCCTCTGTTGCGCTTTCCCAATCTCAGTGAATATGCTGCTACTGAAGAAGGATGAAATACTGTCTGCATTTAGATACGTTCCTGGGACATACGAAACACTTTTCAGATCTTGTTTTTGTTCTATTTATTTAACGATGAGCGGCAGACTGAAGTCTTGAATATGCCATTCATTGCATCATGTTGAGCAAACAAGAACATGAAAAACAGTTATTGATAAACGGGTGAATATACGGCTAATAGAGAAAAAAGTTTATCTAGTCAGGTGCCCCAATATGGTTTACACTTGTTTTTTGAGCATTGGAACTAACACCCCATGTGTCTGACCACTTTGCTGAAGTTAAAAGTTTTGAAACTAACACCTCATTGTCTGACCAATTCTCACTGCTAAAGTTGAAAGATCTTCTGAAAAAAAATTAGGTCCAGGTGGCTTGAGAACTTGGCAGAAAAATGCTAAGCTGTATTATTGTCAAATGGAGAAACAATACTGTCAAAAATATTGTTAATATGTATAAGAAAGAAAAAAGAGGAGTCTGAGGATGGATGCACCACAATTCGTGCAAAGTATGTCAGAAGTGTTTGCGTTGATGTGTACCACTTGAGATCTGTTTGCCAAGTAAGTAAAGTTAATAAAGATCCCATGATACCCATTTGCTTAAGCTTGAGTAGCAAGTTGGAGTGAACAGCATGATTAAAAGCTTTGGAGATATCAAGAAATACACTGCATGAGGACAGGTTGTGATTATGGGCCAGCACAACCACCACTCTGGGAACATGGTACTTATAAATGGAGTCGTTTCTGTTTATTAAATTATTTTTAAAAACTACCTTGTGTTTGCTTTATATGATGTGTGGGGCGATAATAGCATGTTGAGAACGAACTACAGGTGATGGGACAAAGGTTGAGAACCACTGAATTGTAAACCTAACCGCTTCAACTGCATGAATTTTGTCATGCATGTGCTTGTAGTCAACTGCTGACGAACCCATCCAACAACACCTAACAATCTGGCAGACATGTTGATCAACCTGTCTCTAACTGCATCTTCAGAACACACACAACTTTCATCTGCAGTGGAAATAGTCAGGTTGCATGAAGGAAACTTAATGTGTTTTATAGCACACTTCAAGCTCATTGCTTGTACCCACCTACAAGAAAGTTATGTGATAGTTAAAAAGTGATGCCAGTTCAATGATGCATGCTTTCAGTGTGTAAGTTTTCATACATACCAAGAGTTGTAACAAGTTCTTGTGTGAAAAATGTCACAGTTGTTATAAATGTGATAACACTGTGTCCGTCTTTATCCAGCATTCATAGCCAAACACAAGGTTATTTCTAAATCACACCATTTGGTGACCAATGATTTACTTTTTAAATTAACACTTAATTTTAGAGTTAGATCTCTGACTTCCTGTAAAAAAATTGTTTCATACAGAAATATTAACTTTTCTTTAAAAAATGGTATACTGTACAACTTTTTTAAAATGCATTTTTGTTCAGTATCTTAATGTTATAACCTTTGCTTTCTTTTTCATGATTTTTTCCTGTCTGTTGCATCATATTCTTATTCTTTATGATCACTTTGTTGTTGGTCATGTGTTTCGGTGACAAATGCTTAAGTGTTTCTGATGTAGTGTTGTTTTCATATTGTCATGGTTGGTGGCAGAAGCTGTTCTACCAGTCACTTTTTGCTGAGATTCTTCTGCGTATGTATGTTTACATGATTTTATGCTGTCTTTTTCAGTATTAAAGTTTTGTTTGTTAGCTTCATCTGGAAATAGTTATTATTCTCTTTCGTATTTTTTCCTGTACTCAATCCACAATTTATCCACAAAACTATAACTTTGCATTATCTGCTGTTTGCTGCAAGGGTTAATGATATGCTAAACCAGGGGTCTCAAATTCAAATTGCTCCAAGAGCCAAATGAGGACTTATAAGGTAACCTGAGGGCTGTATTGTAACTACTCGAAGGCCGCATTATGACAGTAATGCAACAGTGGTGTACCTGAACCTTGCTAGAATCAGCTTTTTCATCATATTACCTGTGAAAGGTATCATGAGTTACAAGCAAATCATTTCTAGCCATCTCTACATTCGTTTAAAAGGAACTTGTTCACTCACTAGCTGAGCACTTTTAAACACCAGTCAACAAACTAAATAATGTAAATGCTAATTATTTGAAAATTCCCAAAAAGCATTGTGAGCCACATGCGAGCCGTGTGTTTGTGACCGCTACACTAAACTGTTCTTCATTTACAATGTTTAAATCGCTTGAATTTTTAGGTAGTTTTTTTTCATTCTAAATTTTACATCGGCAGGGTAGTGACTAGAAACACCATTTTGACCTTTCATTATGTTTTAAATTGATTTACACACATGTGTTTACTCTGTGGTGAAAGGCTGGTCTACATCTTTCATCCCTGCTTAGCCTGGGAACATCCTTAAATCCTCGTTGGTCATGAAATTTTCTGGGAATGATTTGACATTTGAAAATTTTAGCTGCCTATTTTACACAAATTGGTAATTTCTTATGAAATTTTCTGTTCAGCTCTGCCCATGCACCATTGTACAAATGACCAATATTGACAATATCAGGTGCAGTATATGCTCATTGGGTCAATGTTTATAGGAAAACACAATTGGTTTCATAGCTCATGCCATGAATTTGTACTAGCAGGATTTTAGTTCATCAAAAAACTGGGATGGTGGTTGTAGTCATATTAGTCAGTCTTTAACTTTTGTTAAACCATCAGCTACATATTTCTTATGATGCCTATCTAGTCAATTCATAAAAAATACAAGCTCTGACTTCTTTTGCTACTATTTTCATCATCTAACTGGATTTAAGATGCTAGAGATAGGGGTCTAAAGACTGACAAAAATTAGTTTTGCATTTACAGTTTTTTATTACTACCAACTCAATATTTACTCTTATCTGAGTGCAAAATCTTTCCCTGAATCTTAACAGTTTTCTATTCCTAATTTTTGTCTATTTTATAAGTTTTTGCCCACCTCTTATTTGGGGAGGTGGAAAAGTTGTTTGCCATCTTTCATACTCCATTGCTTTTAATAGTTTAGGGAATGTGGGAATTACTTTGTATGAACAATCCAATGCTCAGCTGAAATCCTTCATTTTAAAGATTTGGATTATCTCTTTTTGAAAGAATGTTTTGAACATTTTGTAGATTTGACAGATGTAGCTAGTGTTTCTTGCAGTACCCATTGTTGTTGTTAAGAGTCAAGCCATTGTTCATGAATTGTGGCATTGTTAACACTTTCGGTTTCCAGGTGTTTTACCTTGGAAATCCTGTGATTTTTCTCTGTTTCCACCAGTTGCTTAAAACATGCAATTGAAGTTCAAGCAAGCCCTTCATTTGCATGATCTGCTTTTTCTCTTTACAGTCTCCCTACTTACATTTATGAAATTTCAAGGGAAAAAGATTGTGATTGGCACCTGAATGAAAAAATTTCAAATAGAAACATATTGGCATGGCACATATCCCTCCCTGTTCTGTACACTACCCATTATTTATGAGTATGTAACCTGGTACTGAAAGCGATATTGATGATATGTTTTGCAATGAGTGCTATTTTCAGCACAAAGTTCCTGATAATGCTTGAGGCATTGATTTGATTTACTATTCTGAGAGCTTTTGTTTTATAAAAACTTAAACATAAATACATATCTTCTGGGAATTTTGTATAAACATTCTGTAGGCATCTTATAAATTCTGCTAAGAAGCACAATTCACCATTTTGATTTATCATGAACTGATGACATTGATCAGTCTTCGCTCTATGACTGTTCTTAACCTCAGCAAATGTTTGGCATGTCAACAGCGATCTATGTCCCGAGAGAAATGTTAGCCTGTGGTAATAAAACTATTAACATTTTGCAATATGCTCATGTAGTAGGGAGTGGAATAGATCTGTCATAAAAAGATAAACAATTGTTTTGTGTTGTCTTGTTTGTTGTTATACCATAGCATGATAAATATGAACATGAATTTGAGTAACACATTTATTGTTACTTCACTTGTTACTGCTTGATTAGTTTTTGTGCGTTTGTCAATGTTGGGTTTTCCTTAAATAAATTAGTACTAAATGTTTAATCACATTCTGACTGCTTGTTTAGTTTTTGTATGGTTGTCAATGTTGGCTTTTTCTTAAATAAATTTGTACTAGATGTTTAATCACATTCTGTCTTTTTGTTTCCCTGTTAGTTTTTCTCTACATACAATTAAAATTAAAATTTCGTGCTGAAATCTGTGTCATGTGAGTGCCACCACTAGTAATCATGCTTTCCTATTTCAAACATGTTTTTCATGCATCAGGCATATTTTCATCTACTGATGCTAAGATGATGCTCCCTTAAAGTAACAACAGCAATATGTTAAATTTGTCATGATCATAATATTGACATGTCCATCTTATTTTTATCACATATGAACCAGGCATGTGGTTCCAACATCCTGTCGTCAGAGCCTCTCTTACCAAAGGTAGGTAATCACATTTTTAAAAATGTGATGTAACAGTGGTAAAAGTAGGGTGTCATGATTGACTGCAAAATCAAAAGAAATTTGTGATTTGTCATGTTTTTCCGGTGCTAGTGAAGTTTCACACCCTGCAAATATTACCATTAGCCCTATCACAAGGTTAATCTTCTGGAGGTGGTGTTTTCTTTTCTATGCTAGTTTTTCTTTTAGTTGATGACCATTGTGTTATTGCTGCTTGCTCTATTTTTTACACTAAAGATCTTACGTATTACCATGATCATCTTCTGACTTTGAAAACGCCTCTAGATATCTTCCAGAGTTGAGAAATTTAAACCTGTGCATTTGCACAAAACTTCCTAGTAGCAGGGCTACTTAGGCTTCTTTGCATATTGTGAAGGAAAGTGCTGACAACTTCATGATGAAAAGCACAGTTTAAAGTGCTATGCAATATCAAAAGTGCATAACTGCATTTTTTGTTGTATTAACATCAGCTCAGTATGTAGCACCATTTGCCATTACTAAATGCTGTTAAGGAGTGTAGCTTTTTTACAAGTTTTGAAAACACTATTCCTACATTTTTTTCTGTCAATAACACGAAAAACCTTCTATACTCATAATCTGCAATGTGATAAATTGATTTCACATATTTTTAGTATTCTATAGGCAAAACCACTGTATCATCACTTACACATTTTGCCTTGTATGGCTGGAACATATGTTAAAATTCAAAACTTTTTTTCAGCATGTCGTTTTGTGAATGGCTTTGTTTGGTGCATTAAAAGTTTGCCTTATGATTCGTTTGCCATTTTAGTTCTAGCAACTTTGGCAAAGTTAAGATCAGTTTCCCCGTTGGCATTAATTTTAATCAGGGATCTCCGAACTACGGCCTGCTGGCCGTACAGGCCAAATCCGGCCTACAAGGACATTTTCTCAATAATGAAAAAATGTTATTGGTACAAACATTTGTTGATTTGATAAAATGCAATAGGCCTATAGCGGTCACATTATGTAGAACGTCTGTCGAACTTTTGTGTAATAGCTTATGTGGCCCTCGAACAAAAAAGTTTGGAGACCACTGATTTAAATGAATCCTCAGAGGCACATTTGTTAAAACAAATTACCGTAAAACCTCTATTTCACCGCCATGGCACTTTTTTCAACCCTCCCTTTATAGTGGGGTTCTATTAGAGGTGGCGTTCAATTAGAGGGTGGTGCTCTATTTTTTGACTAGCTGGTCAGAATTTTGAGATAAAATTTATTAATGAAAAGAAAAAA
>JGI24158J21664_10010982_pt1 | contig 12057 bp, 8 predicted proteins | sample Ectturendosymbi3_FD_21664 | JGI IMG/M metagenome (IMG submission 21664) | reverse complement strand
TCAAAGTGCGCACCGGAATGTCATCGTGACCACATGATTTTTTAGAGTCTAATCCGTTAATTAGTGTAAGTATTTCTTCAGGAGTGGTTCGTGATACAAAGGTAGAATTCGCTTTGCGTGGCAGAAGAATTTTTTAAAATTTGTATCAGTATTTTTAGATGGTGCAGAAGGAGTGAAATTTGATTGAGCCAAAGTAACAAAGCTATCATTTAATGCATCTGCAATTAATTTTGTGGATGTGTAAACTCGTCCATCAACTTTTAATCTTTGAGGAAAACTAGATGGTTTAGTTTCCAAAAATTGAACCCCAAGATTTGAAACTCGAGTAGCTTGATTGGGTTCATGCCATTTAATTTACTAACTACAAATTTACTGCGAGCAAATATATTTATTATTTGTTCAACATTTTGAAATAAACACCTAATACTGCATTTATTCAGGTTTTTATAGATTTACGAAAATAAGAACTTTAAGCAAAAATATTTTTCACTTTATTTTCTAAAACGTGGTGAACCCATAACATGGTGCCAAAACGTATATCTTTAACATACGAATATTTTACATTAACCAGTAATTTGAAATATTATGTATGCCAATGCATAATAAGCAAAGATGGTGAAGAAAGAATGTATGATGACAAAATTAGTGGTCTGTTGGTACTACTCCTAAAGCAGGATGCTCCTATACATACTTCTAACTTACAAATATATTTAGGCCGTCTTCACCAGAGAGTTTGAAACCGGTGCCAGAGAAAGATAATGCTTCGTCTGGAACACCACCAGCATCAAATACTACGATTTCAAGTACCATAAAAAAGCATATTACAGCAGCTCTGACAGTTTTTTTGCTTGTGATAAAGTCACCATAACAATGACTCCAGATCCATTTAAAAAAACACTGTTGACATTGCCATTTTCAATGACATTTCTCTGAGATTCTTTTCTCAACCTGAAGTGTTAGCATTGATTGGCGATTTGGCATGAAAACTAGGAGTGTCTCTAAACAGAGATAACATAAAGAAACTAGTGCTTGACGAATATGAAAGCCAAAAGGAACACTGAAGAGCAAGCTAAGCAACAAATACGTTTACTTGAAAATGGATACATGCACACGCCACCATGTCAATTACTTTTCCATTGATGCCAGATGTGTCTAGACAAGGAAAAAAATTATACCCAAACCTTTGCTATAAGAGACACTGAAGCCCAACATTCCAGCAAGTTCTTAACACAATTGGGAAAAGATGTGTTGCAAGACAATGGCATACAGAAAGACCATGTATTATGCATTGTCACAGATAATATATCCATTGATTATATGGTGAGTACAGTCAAGCAACCAAGAAAAGGGTCAAATAATACAGAAGTACAGCAGAAATTCAAGAACAATCTGGGGCTAGTCACAGCAACCAATTAATTTTATGTGACGACTTGACTGACATGACTATTTAGTTTTTATTAGTAAATATTCTTTAAATAAATTAATTAAACAAAAACCTTAATTTATGTATCAAGCAACAGCAATAGCAAAATGCTTATTTAATGTTTACCTTGCTTCTTTGCCATTGTTGACAGGCAAACTTTATTCACGTTATGTTAAGGGGTCAGAGTTGGGAGTTGGAAATTTTGGAAAGGACAAGAGTTGGAAAAATTTGGAAGATAGGAGTCGAATCAGAGTTGGACATTTTGCCTCTGACTTTGCAACCCTGACCTTGAGTCACTTTGCAAAAAGCTGACACCATGCGTACGAGTAAGGGTCACCGGCATCGGTACCACCAGCGGAGGGTTGTACCTCCAGGGTAGGGGTTGATCCAGAAAGCAACTGTTTGTACCTTCAGCGTAGGGATGCCTTTAGAAAGCAACTGTTTGTACCTGCAGCGTAGGGATGCTTTTAGAAAGCAACTGTTTGTACATCCAGTGTAGGGGTTGATTTAGGAAGCAACTGTTTGTACTTCCATCGTAAGGATGCCTTTAGAAAGCAACTGTTTGTACCTCCAGCGTAGGGATGTCTTTAGGAAGCAACTGTTTGTACCTCCAGTGTAGGGGTTGATTTAGGAAGCAACTGTTTGTACCTCCATCGTAGGCAGTGGCGCATCCAGCATGGAAAAAAGGGGTCTGTCGTGGAAGGGCAGCTTTTGATGTCATTTTTCAGCATAAAACCACATTTTCTCTATAGACTAGAAATCGACCGATGAATTTTACAATTTTGCCAAATTTCGGAAACCCAAGTTGCTACTTCGTCTCTGATTAATTAATGCAAATTATCTGTACTCTGCCTTAGGATGCGCAGCCCTCCGACTGCATCAAGTAGTGCGCAATACTCCTACCACTTCACAATAGTCCCCCTCTATGACGTAACATTCGGTCACAGGTTTTTGCGTGCGCATTAAGCACCCGATTGCCTGCAAACAAATCAGGGTAACTACCGCATTTTTTGGACAATAAGGCGCACTTAAAATCCTTCAATTTTCTCAAAAATCGAAAGTGCGCCTTATAATGCGGTGCACCTAATGTATGAATCTGGTTGTGCTTTTTCATTTAGAACCAGTTTTATGTGGTAAAGAGTGCTACTTTTTTAATTGCTAGTTGCGTTTTTTTTGTAAACAGATATAATAAACCAACAACTGCAATGAGAAGTACACGAGAGTAGCTAGTACATACCACAGATAGTATAACTCGGCGAGGCTCCTGACGACATTGGCGCGCGCCGAATCAAACACGCGTACAACTTTTATTTTATTCTAATTCGTGTCGAGCGGATTAGGCATGTGTGACAGGTTAAACTCCTCGTATATAATGACAGATTAAACTCCCAGTGGCAACTCAGGCACGCGGGCAAATCTGGCACTCGGAGTTATTGGAAAGAGTTCAATACAGTTTGACTTGTATCTAAGTTTAGCTTCATTTAATGAGCCTTATAATCTGGTGCGCTTTATGTATGGAAAAAGAACAGCTAGAATTCAATTTTTGATACAGCGCCTTATGGTCCTGAAAATATGGTAAATACAGTCAGACCTTGTTTATCCAAACTACTTTGTTTCGTGTCGGTTTAGCAAGGTATCCGCAAAATCGGAATCAGACCTGTATCCACGGCGGGCATTCTGGGGCAATCCCCCTTACATATTTTGTGCTCCTTCAAATTTTGTTTTGCCAAGAAAATTTTTTATTAAAAATATAATAAAAACAGAAGTCTTGACCCCCTAAAAATGTTTTGTTCCCCCCCAAACCTTTAGACCTAGGCTACGGGTCTGGCCTAAACGAACTTTCAAAGGGGAAACAGAAACAAACTGTAGAGTCAGACGAACTGTCAACTTAAGCAAATATGTAGACTGCATGTGAAATGTGACTAAATGAAACTCTCAGTTGTTTTTGTTTATTAGCAGATCTGTATGCATAAGCAAGTATGCATTCAGAATTTTATTTAAACGCGAAAAAAACTGCACAGGAGACCTATAACTGCGTCCTGGAAGGTATGCCACTGTTACATTCATTGTGCGTAGAAAATTGACTTTCACCCTTCCATTATGATTAAATGAACAACTGAGTAACAGGAAGCGTAATCGGGTTTAGCGGAATTTTTCTATTGATATGACATATCCGTTCCTAAATTTCCAAGCCGGTTTCAGACAGCGAGGTTTCCGAATTAAAGGGGTGAAATGCATTGGGAGAAATCTGTTCCTAGCAATTTGTTTCGGATAGCAGGGACTCCGGTTGATCGGAGTTGCAGCAAACAGGTCTGAGTGTATTTGGAATATCGTGTTATTGATCTCATTGTCAAAACACGTAAGGAAAGGATTTCCTAGTTATCATTGCTTTCGGCCATAGCGCATTTATTACATCATAATCACTGTTTTTTCCTACGAATATGGTACTGAAAAGATACTTAGCTTGTCGAACATTCAGCAAATGTCAGCCATACAACAATGAGAGCTGTTTATCCAAACGCACGTACACTTATAAAATCAAAGCTGACAGACAACTGCGTCTGTAGAGCGCTGTCTATTAAAGATGGCGGTGTTATAAATATACTTGCAAAATCACTGCGGAGAAGAACGATTGAATTTCAGTTGCTCTGATTACTTTGCATCGTGATGTAAAAGTGAATTTCTCAAAATCTATATAGGACTTCTTGCACAGCAAACAACATTGTCAACTGCTTAATTCTAAAAAGGCTATTTTCGAAATACGATGCTTGACTGATATTTTGTTCACATAATTCAGCCACAGTTTTTGAGGCTAGCTGTCATGCCTTTCAATATGAGAAGTTGCTTATAAAAATGTAGTTTCAGTGGAAACGAACCCACATTACTTGGCGTGACGCTGAGGAAAGCCTAAACTTACTTAATTTTGTCGTAACCTAGTAGGCGTAAACAGCAGATAAAATTAGCCCCAAACTGCAAAACGAAACGATCGTGATTGGAGACTGCCCTCTCGTCATGAACCGAAATATTACAAAACAGCTCCTGCGTGTGCGTGGCAGTGTATGAGATTCTGACAGCATTGGAGCCGGCACTGCCAGAGTAGGAAATTCAGAAACACGTGAGTTCGACGCAATATCAATTTAATGTGTTCAAAAACGTGGATTGTTTCATGTTACTGTGCAGGCACTGTTTAGACAAGGGAGACGTTGGTGTTTCATAATAGTACAGTGCAACGTTACAAGGGAAATGTAGGCTGTTGCCTGTTCCAAAACACCCGCATTGGAGACCTGCAGTGACAGCGTTTGATATTTTGTAGGCTTTAATGCTGAGTACCTGCGGTGCAAAAGGGTCTGTCATGACAGTCAAACAGACCCCCTAGATGTGCACCTGATCGTAGGGATGCCTTTAGAAAGCCAATGTTTGTACCTCCAGCATAGGGTTGATTTATAAAGCAACTGTTTGTGCTTGCAGCGTAGGGATGCCTTTAGAAACCAACTCTTTGTACCTCTAGCATAGGGAGTTGATTTGAAAGCTACTGCTTGCACTTTCAAAACCTGAATAAAGCTTTTATGATGTCAAAAAAGCAAACGTTGAACTTGAGACAAGCAGCAAACAATACTATAGATATTCCACTAGCCACTCTATGTCGTTACAACCCATCTAAAACATTTGCACAGAGTCATACCTTTTCTAGAGGTACAGTCAGTTCTTTTCTAAAGCCATCCCTATGCTGGAGGTATAACCAGTTGCTTTCTAAATCAACTCCCAACGCTGGAGGTACATACAGTTGTTTTCTAAAGTCACCCCTACGTTCCTAGTACAAACAGTTGCTTTCTAAATCAACCCCTACACTGGAGCCTGGAGGTACAAACAGTTGCTTTCTAAATCAACTTCCTACGCTGGAGGTGCAAACAGTTGCTTTCTATAGCCATCCCTACACTAGTAGAGGTACAAACAGTGTACAAACAGTTGCTTTCTAAATCAACCCCTACACTGGAGGTACAAAATATTGCTTTCTGAAGGCATCCTTACGCTGGAGGTACAAACAGTTGCTTTCTAAATCAAGTCACTACGCTGGAGGTACAAACACTTGCTTTCTAAATCAAGTCACTACACTAGAGGTACAAACAGTGTACAAACAGTTACTTTCTAAATCAACCCCTACACTGGAGGTACAAACAATTGCTTTCTGAAGGCATCCCTACGCTAGAGGCACAAACAGTTGCTTTCTAAATCAGCTCCCTACGCTGGAGGTACAAACAGTTGCTTTCTATAGCCATCCCTACGCTGCAGGTACAAACAGTGTACAAAGAGTTGCTTTTTAAATCAACCCCTACGCTTGAGGTACAAATACTCACAGTTGCTTTCTAAAGGCATCCCTACGCTGGAGGTACAAAAAGAGTTGTTTTCTATAGCCATCCCTACGCTAGAGGTACAAATAGTGTACAAAACAGTTGCTTTCTAAATCAACCCCTACGCTGGAGCTACAAACAGTTGCTTACTGAAGGCATCCCTACGCTGAAGGTACAAACAGTTGCTTTGTAAATCAACTCCCTATATGCTGGAGGTACAAACAGTAACCTTCTAAATCAGGGGTTCCCAACCTGGGGTACATGTATCCCTGGGCGTACATTTGCCTATCCAAAGGGGTACATTTAAGGTTAGCAATAGAAGTTAAAACTATATCTACATGTTGTTTATTTTCAAATCTTCATACATATATCACTTAAATTAATTTCAAAAGTCGTTATATGTTTGTTGTTAAATATATCTGTTAAAAATCATGAGAAAATATTTTGTCATAAGGAGTTTTAAGGGTACATGTTCATCTGTCAAAAGTCTGAAGGAGTACATCCTTATCTGTTGAAATGCTATATAGAGGTACATGCACATTTGTCGGAATGCTGAAGGGGTACATGGTAAGAAGAAGTTTAGGAACTCCTGTTCTAAATCAATCCAACACTGGTGGTACAACCCTATGCTGGTGGTACTTATGCCGCCGACCAATCCTCATGCTTCCCACTCTCAAAGCAGCTTGCTGGCTCCGGCTGGAGCAACAACGCTGCGAATAGCCACCTCAGCTCTAGTCCACTCAACTGCAGAGTACTGCGCTCCTGTTTGGTGTCGCAGTGCTCATACCCACCTCATTGATCTGCCATCAACAACTCCGTGCTTGCATCTTGCAATGACTAGATGCCTGCATCCTACATCAGGGAACAACCTTTCTAATCTCGCAGGCATCCAACCTAGTACTGAGCTTCGTCGCAAAGGAGCCTTTTTTGCTATGATCGCAGTACTTTGGGAAGTTATTTGACTTTTTTGCTATGATCAACTTCTTAGTAACACTAACAGTGGTGGACCGTGATGCAACTAGGGCTGCCAGATGGCTGGCATTTCACAGGCCTGGCCGGTATTTTCCTGCTGATTTAGCTGAGGCCAGTATTTTAAAAACCAGTGCCTGGAGCTGGTATATTTAATAAATTTGCAATAACTGCAAAAAGAACTAATGCAGAACCTCTCTAATTATAATGACTGTAGCAGTGGATCGTGTCAGGACAGTTACTTCAGGAAAGTTCAAGAGTGTAGTGGGTTGTGTGAAAGGAACGCATGCGCCATACCTTTTTCTTTTAGATTACATTAAAACATGGCTGCAATGTCACAGATGTGCTAGCGACACGTGGATTCGCACTGCTAATCAAAAATCTATAGTGAAACAAGAAGATCCAGTGTGAGTGTGGAAATTCTTGTAGGCGAATACTCACTTTATTCTAAATATTCTGCGCAGTCTTAATTTTTATTTGGTGTGGGAACGCCGTTATTATTTGTTTAGAGTTTGAGAAATTATTTTTTTAGAGTTTAAGAGAACACCTCAGTCACATTAAACATTGCAGTTATCGTTTTTCATTTAAAATAGTTTGCTAATGCTTAGCATAAGGCTATGATCACAAAGCGTACGTTTGTACACTGGTTCAAACACCTTCAAATTAAACATTGTATAAGCTTCATAAAACTGGAAAGAAAATAACATGAAAAATAAATGCATTGTCAAAAAGCATTCTTTCAAACATTTTATTTGAGAATCCAGTGCCATTAAATATGCACTTACAAATGCAGCCTAGATCTGCCAATGTTGAAAAAATGTCCGGTATTATTACAAAACGCATCTGCCAGAGATGCAGATTGCCAGATGATTTGGCAACCCTAAATGCAATCCTTTTGCTATGATCAGCTTACCAACAGTGGTAAACCTTTATCAAAGCAGGGGGCACAGGTGCACGTCAAAAAACTATGGAATTTTTTTCATTAACCGTAACAATGTACCCAATACTGATTGCGTTGCTTAAACATGTTTAAGAAAAATTAGAAATGTAAAAGTAGAGGTGCCCCTCAGTTCCATCACCCTTGATTACCAATTAAAAGATGGTAGTGTCTATTTTACCGCCAATATTCTGGCAGCAACTCATCGGCTAGAGCTAGGATAACACTAAACGGAGGGCCGGGCGGGCTGGAGGGCCATGTTGCCAAATGAAAAACATGAATTTTCTGTGGACTAGCGAGCTGCACAGAAGGGCGGGCCGGCAGGCTGCACTATAGGATGGGCCAGTGGGCTGCATATTAAGCTGGGCTGCCGAAATGGGTGGGCCGGAGGGCTCCCTTTTGTGCAGACCGCCGGACCGCCTTTTTGTGCAGCCCGCCGGCCCGCCCTTCTGTCTTCTGTGCAGCCATCCGAAAGTTAACGTTTTTCAATTGGAAACACGGCCCTCCAGCCTGCCGGCCCTCCAATTAGTGTTGTCCCTAGAGCTATTGTGCCGCCACTCAAAGATTGGGTCTCGTGGCATGACACAATTCAAAGAAAAAGGTCACTCTGTCAGGGAAACAGTGTCCTGCTCGTGGTGTAACGGTTGTGTTATAGCTACTATGCCGATAGGTTTTCAGTTCTACTCTCACCTTGCTGACTTTCGTTTTTTTTCTTTACTTTTTTTCAGGATTAGGTAATACATTTAGGGGTTGTTGTTAGGTTAGGGTTAGGTTAGCGTTAGGATTAGGTTAGGGCTACAGTTAAGATTAGGTTTACCTTTTACTATAGTTACATTTACTTTGTTTCTGCCAAGCCTTTTGCTGCTGCCATCTCTTGGCAGCAACAACATCGACACTGCCTTAAAAGATAAGAAATGATGATAAATTTAGAAAAGCATAAGCTCGTTCACGATTATTACCAATCCCACATACTGTTTCACTAAAAGCTTGAAAGCTTTTTTTTGTTAACATTTTAGCAGTATTTTTTTGAAGTTTTCAGATGTAAAACCAATAAATAAATCAATCAATCTCAGACATCAGTTAATATAACAGAAACACAGAAGAATAGGTGACACTTTATACAAATAACCCAGAATTAACATTCATACACAAACCAAAAAATTGCACATGACTAAAGGTAGCTGCTGGCTGCGCCTGCGAGAAAATCAGCAACATGTACTCACTGCATATTGAAAATTTTACGGTGCCCTGTATAAAGGCGGAGCTCCGTAAACAGCGAAGCTTGGTTGGGAGGTTTGATGACGTAATCGGAGTCCCCAAAATCGATGTTTTGCGTTGAGCAATGAGAACTAAGCGGTAGTAAAAATGATTTTATTCTAAAAGGTGATAGCACACTACGGTAAAAGTAGTTTATTCTGAAGTTTGATAATTTTTCGTTATCTGAGTTTCACAACGGTTCGCGGACAAAAAAATAAGTTTGAACAGTTGTGAATGTATAAAATTTTGAACATCGCAAACATCCATGCATTACATGTTTTGGGGAAGCGCATATTTATTTGCAATAATAAAATATTTTTCCTTTGCTTTTTTCCGTTTAGTCCTTTTGCAACGCAACTTTCTTCCACTTCGGTTACGTCATAAAAGCTCCGCTATTTACGGAGCTCCACCTTTTACAGGGCACCAAATTTTTACAGCTAACAGTGAGAAAATCATGTTAGATTTAGCAGCAGACCAGGTAAAATGGCAACACTGAATCAGTAGCCTCGATTGATCCTACAACTTGGAAGCAGAGGTGGTCGGTGTCAAGCGAAATTTCTGACTTCACGCCATGAGCGTATGCACAGAGCAATATTCTACATATCAAATACGCTGAGAAAACTAATGAATAGGGCTTACTGGATTCCTTTTTAGGTACTAGGTAGGTGTGTCGGGTTAAGGTTAAGGTTAGGGTGAGAAAAAATAATAATTGAAGTCTAGGACTAAGTCCAAAATTTTTCAGTGCTTAAAGTTATTCCCGTACTATAGCTTGTTGTGGCTACCTGACATCTAACTAAAAAGTTTTAATTTACACAACACACATCAAAAAAGTAATTATCAAGCTTGAAATTCTTTATTCTGAGAAGCATAATAACTGACAAAAAATAACAGGTCAGAAATTTCGCAGAGGTCAGAAATTTCGCTTGACACCGGAGTCACTTTTTCAGACTCTGACTCCGCTCTTGTTCCAAAATTTTTTAATCCGGATCCGGGTCCGGTAAATTTTCAAATTTGAGAATCCGACTCCTGTTCAGACTCCGGCTACGGTTACCTTCGATCCAACCGAAATTTACCCATATTTTTTACTTTAGAAATGACTATGCAGACTCCTGTAGAACCAAATTTGAAAAGTGGCTCCAGATCCGGGTCCATTTTTTCACAAATTTTCGACTCCGGGTCCGAAAAAATTGCAGAATCCTGCCGAAATCGACTCCGGGTCCATGGCCACCTCGGCTTGGTAGCCTATGGCAGTGCTTCTTAACCTTTTTTCGGTTTCGTTCAACCCTTCCATCGATTGTTGCATCCCCATTCACCCTTTNGTTAATGTATGGCTGATGNGACAATGCTCATGGTACAATACATCGAGTGTTNATGGTTAAACCACGGTATTTGCTGCACTTTATCATCAACATGCTTTCATCCATGCANCAAATTGGCTACCATCTTCCAATATGGTTTGATTGGAGACTCAGCTTCGCAAAATGTTTTTTTCGTTTCATCAGTCCATGTGCAATTTGAAAAGAGGAAAGGAGAAGAGGCTTTTCACTAGCAGATTCATTTACGACTGTTGAATGGAGGTGTTGCAGTTGACTGCATCGCCTTGAACTACTGAGGTAAGCACAAGAGAAAGATGGTAATTTGGGGCATTAAACTAACGGGAAAGCAACCAGCAGCAATAGAGCTCCCTCGACGATTTCACTCTACTACTACTAGGCAGGGGCGCAGCCAGGAATTTTGCTCGTGAGGGGCCAGTCACTGACGTCATCAGATTTCAAACTTTAGCTGTTTTGCACAAAGATCATTTTGATGTCACTGGTCAATTTCTGGTCTATTACAACAGGATATGACGTCAAATATCTTCTTCTAGTCGGCATCGATAAATTTTAACAGGGACAGGAAAACGTTTGCTTTCGCAGTGATCATTATCAAGCAGTTGTTTACCAAACAGTTTTCAATTAACATTAAGGGTAGCGGAAAGCGAAGCACAATGTTGTCCTCGAGAATATCGCTGATTATGCCTAATGAATAAATCAAAATAAATTAAAAATATGTAACGAATTCATAGGAATAAATCAGAGGATGCCAATGGCCAAATTTTGACTACAAAATACCTGCGAGCATCATTAAAAGATAAAATTCAGTCTGCGTTTATTTTTGAACAACTCATCGATGACCATCTCAGGATCAATGTCACATCACCACTATTCGTCACTAAAGCCAATCCACCAGAGAGTTTTGCCCAGGCCCGTAACTAGCATTGGGACACCAGGGGTGACGAAGAGTTTTCTGAGAGGGGCCCAAATTTTTAATCTATTTCCAATACTTTTCAACTATGCCCAACAGATTTTTCCAGGGGTGGCGAAAAGTTTTCAAGGGAGGCTTCGGCCCCCTTTCCCCCTGGTTACGGGCCTGTGTCCGATAGTTTTAAAGCATGTCCAATACATTTTACAGGTGGGCAGAAAATTTTTCTAGCTAGATACGGGCCTGGTTTTGCCCCATAGTGCTGCGTAGATAGGCTAGCAATCGTTGAAGCGTTGAAAACCAACGTTCATCTGTTGATTTTGTGACTGGCAACGTTGAAAATAAGTGCAACACTGTGTGAATGTTTGAGAAAAAGACACAATTGGAGTGTCTCCATAAGGTTTCACTTGCAGCTCAGAGTTTGGGTTACTGGCTCAGGGGTTATGAGAGGGGGGTCGAGCAGGTACATTGTGCCGGGGCCCGACAGCTACGGAGGGGCCTGAAACAGAAGGACAGTCCCGAAACCAGCTTGAGACACCAAGGGGGCGAAGAGTTTCTGAGAGGGGCACAATTTTTTTAACTATGTCCAATAGTTTTAAGTTTGTCCAGCACTTTTTTCCAGGAGGACAAAAATTTTTCTAGGCGGTCATTCGTCCCCTGATACCACCCTATTTACGGGCCTGCTGAAGGAACGATTGAGTGTTTGTTACTAACACACTAGGAATAATGTAGCGAAATTAATCCCGCCCGGTGATAAAACTGGTTCGGCCTAAAGGATTTGGTAAGATGTGTGATGTATTTTAATGTGAATTGCTGGCAGTGCATTTTCCTGATACGATGTATTGATAATTATTAGCAGTAATTATTGTTGAACTTGAAGG
>JGI24158J21664_10010981_pt1 | contig 12057 bp, 6 predicted proteins | sample Ectturendosymbi3_FD_21664 | JGI IMG/M metagenome (IMG submission 21664) | reverse complement strand
TTTTTAATTTTAAACTTTAATAAACAAACTTCACTTTGCAAAAAACTGTATGATTTTATCTACTTTAGTTACTTCGCAATTACATTTTGAAGTGTGTGCAAGACTTTATGGACACCCTGTATATCTTGAAAAATTTATTTCGACGCACACCATTTCAATTTCGCGCTATACCACTGCGCGACCAGTCTTTAAGCTGCCTGTGCTGCAAACTAATAGCATAGCGTAGTTGGAGGAAAAGTAAGGCAGCACCGGCCTCCGCCTATTTTATCAGAGGAAACGTTTTCTCTTAATCATTGCGACTTCACGGATCGGTGCTTTAGTTTCCATTTTTGAGTGGAATACTCGTTGGTAAAGCAAGTCATCTTGGTATGTTGGCCACAAAAAAAGCATGTCTTCTATTTGAAAGAACATTTCTCCGCTTCTTGATTGTTTTAACGCTGCATTACACCATTACGTTTACACAATGCAAAAAACTACCTCTAATTCGTTTGTTGATTGTGAAGCTGATACGAGAAAAAATTTCTGCGCACATTGCCAAAAAAATATTTGAGTCCAAAAGTTTACGCCGAAGTTATCTAGATTGTACCTCTTGTCCCAATCGTCTGCCGAGAACAGGTAGTCTTAGTCGAGATCGTTCACTGCCTTGATCAGCGCTGACAGACGGACGGCGACAGCACCGGCCTTGGTTGAGGTTAGGCAGAACACCTGTTGATAAAGTTTATCAGTGTTTGTGATTACAGACAGTATAGGGACGGAAAAGTGTTAGAAGTTCCGAACTAAGTTGGACTTCACTCGAAAAAATTGGGCCGTTTCTCTATATGGTCTTAGTTTGGTGTGTGACATATAAACAAAAGAAAAGTCAGCGTCCAAGAAGAGAAGTCATTTGACAAATGATAGATGAATGAGGTATTAAAACTAATCGAAAATTATGTAGAAAAAGGTCTGTGACATCTGACCAACAAAGCAACGTGCTGCGATAAGATCGTTTCATTGATTCGCAAATCTAGTGCATCAGGAAAAAAATTGCTTCAATTAGATACTTCAATCACAAAAAAGTTATTCGTGCTCGTGGCTGTAGGAGAGCAAGTAGGCTAGCCCTTCCGCAACCAAAATTTTTGCAAAAATTCGAGAAAATTTTTATATAGCGTAGAAAAGTTTGAAATCCCATCTATTTTCAAAGTAAAAAAACTGAAACGGCACGCCGTACTGTTGTCACTTCAGCAGATCTAAACAAGGTAATTATCACAAAAACCTACGGCAAGATGTTAAGCTAATATATTTTATATTTTTGCGCGTGATGATAAGGTTTTGATGGCCCACTTTGTTTTTTAGAGCACCAGATGTCCACATGTCAATTTTTATCAGTACAAGCAGTAATATTAGCATGTCTGTAAAATTTAAATGCGGATGCGTCAGGCAACTGTGGTCAAAAGTAAAAAAAGCATTTTATATAAATCAATAAAATCAAGTCACAGCATGCAAATGGAAAACAACACGATTAAAACATCCCTTTGTGATGAATCTGTAGTTAGAGTTTTTGGTTAAAATTACCAAAGAATTGATGAAAATGTAGAATGCGTGCAAAAGCGTCAAAGCCACAAAAGTATTGATGTTACTAGCAAATAAATCTGTTTATCGCACTTGCAAACTGAGAAAAGCATTAAAAACATTGCCAACGATTCTGAGATACAAAGGATACAACAAATTGATTTAAAGGCGTATTGTGACTGCCTGTTAGTGAAAAAATACGTTTAAATTAACAAGAATTGATTTTGGTTTTTGAAAAGCATGTGGCAAGAATAACATTGTTGGCTACCTGCATTTACTTTTCCGCTTTTTTAGAACATAAATTTTATGTGTTAAAAATATTTCTCATCAGGGTTTCGGTCCACTGACAAGCAAATTGCATCTTTTGGTAGGTATCGAAAAATTGTTTTTAGTTATCAAATTTTTCAAGGTAAGAATTTTGCAGACAAACCTTTTTGCAGGAAAGTCTTGATTTCATGCTAGGTATGCCAAGATATTTTCCTGTTGCAAATACCAAAACGCGTAACATACACACACTGTATACTCAGAACAAGAACCCCAAATTTCCTATTTTAACCGCAATCTTACTTTGGATTTCAATCGACCTCTACAATTTTTATGCAAATATGGATCCGTTTTTATGATGATTTTCGTTGCAATCAAGCTAAGGCTGGTTAGTAAATGTTTAGAATTTTCCTATTTTTAATACCAATACCTACTTTCGAAGCTGAGAACACCAACTTCATTCTTACGAGTCTTGGTCTTATATTTTGATTACCTCAAGATTTATGTATTTCATTCACGAAACTCATTTATTATGTTCACTATTCATTTGTGAAGTTGTGATTTGCTACAAAAACTGCAGTTGTGATCATCGATCCTATTTGAAACAGAAAATGATCAATATTTTGACGCCATCACTTTTGGGGTAAGTTCCCCGACACGCAGGTTGTTTCGTTGTTTTCTTACCATATGCGTTGCGTATGAGTTTTCTCCAAGTCGAGTCACTTTAAAAATAATGAGATCCGCGTCGAGCACTTCATCGACAAAACAGCGCGAAGCATTTCAAGTTCCCAAAAAATGCTTTACAGTAACATGGTTTGTGGATTACGCAAGCAAACAAGCGTGGTTGTTCTTTCGGCTTCATTGATATTTACTTTCGTTTAGGCACAGCGACAGTTTGGTTACTCAGGATTGTACATGGTTTACATACCTTTCTGATGCGCAAGGCTATACAGGTTTGTTATTATTTTGAGTCAATATGATGTCATCACATAACCCTGATGATTTCACACAAAAATTAAACGTAAGCCCCAACACACATAATACCACAAAAACTAGAACGCCAGGACAAATTTTTGGTACTGCATTCATTCACATTACTGTAGAATTTAGCAGATGTTTTTAGTGACGCAACTTCAAACTGCAAATGAAACAAATTCAGCAAATGAAATGCACTTCTTCCAGCAACGAAAAGTAGTATAAAAGATTATATATTGTTGTATTATTGTGAGGGAAAGGTAAAACCAAAAGAAAATGTGTGAGCACCTCGAGAAGGTTCTTTGTCTCATACTTTAACTTTCACAAATATTTTCTTATTCACAAGCACCAACGCGCATGTGCATTTATCTGTCAAAAGCTTAGAAGCAATGGATCTTCAAAATCCGGTTGTTCAAAATTTGAGGGTGCAAATTTGTAGTTATTATCAATAAAACTTAGGTTTCGAAATGCAGTGAACAATCAAGTCAAATTTATACTAGAAACAGAGAAAAGGAAGCGTCACAGTACGATTTACAACCATGAGGCAACAAATGCTGCTCAATTTCAAGTTTGTACTGGAGAAATGTTTTACCGAATGACAACAAAATATATTCTCACGTAAGTTAACTGCACTATTTTACCTTTGCTTTGAACGTTCAAAGATCATTTCTGAGAGCAACTCTGCGACGGTCCTAATTTAAATGAAAAGTAACTGCACTTACCTGGCAAAATTTGGTTATCTGTGATGGACGCTTCGTTGTTTTTATTCTGCTCAACAGTGTCTTTGGTTAGTTTGCTTACTGCTGTTGTTGGGCTGTTGGAATGAGAACGTCTACTTTCTAGTTCATTTTTTTCCTGCTGCAGTTCGCAACGTCTCTTTGCTTTGATGATAACTTTCATCTCGCCCTGATGTTCTTCGGGGTGGTTGCTTGTGGTTGGGACTTTCACGAAATCAGAATGTGTCGTATGCAAACCTACACTTTCCAAGTATGTTGTAGGATGTTTAGAATCACTGTGTATCTTGTCAACTTCATTCCGAGCTGAGTTCCTGGAGTTAACACTTTGAATGGGTGGCACTGAAACAGAAGACACAATGCCAACAATTGCAACACAGGCACAGCCACGAAGAAATAAAGCCTTTAGAGGAGTTTGTCTCTTCTAGTGGGAGCGTATTGACTAGAAAAAGATATTCCTATTCGACATTTTTTATGCTCAAATTGATGAATGCTCGAAATCTCCTCATGCATGCTCAAAAAATGCATCCCCCAACACTAAGGCACATAACAACAAGTTTAAAATTGTCGAATAAACAGGCGATTTGTCTAAATGTAAAAAAGAATTTTATAAGTTTTGAAAAAATCTGAAAATTTTCTTTCAGTCTTCACGCGAACATGAAGATGCCGCAGCTTCAGGGATAGCCGTAACACAGAGGTATGCTACCTTTTTCAAAAAGGGCCAAATTCGATCATGTAAACTGTCAGGGTGCACTTGATCCAGCAATCCCTTCCAGTATTTTCTAACCGTAAAACTTGGACGCAAATATACAGCGACACAATGATCTTAATTGTCACAGTTATCTTTTTCATGTTTCCAATGGAAGTGTAACCCCACACAATCTATTCAGGCATACAACAACTCTGAAAACAGTTGTGCTTTTGTTTTTAACTGGGAAGTCAGACAACATAGAGCAAGCCCTCTATAATAATTCATACTGGCATGAAGCGGACAAATATAGTTGTGATTAGTACGATAAGTTACGATAACATAGTATAAATACGATAGTTGCAATTAATAGTTCGCGATCATTTTAAACACGTGTTTTAAGCCTTTAAGTCAGTGCTTCTCAACCTTTCTGAGGTCGCCGCCCACTTTTCGCCGAGACTTTGATTTTGGGCCCACTTCACGAAAAATTTGTTTCAGAACTCATGACTAGGAGTAATTATTGCGTTATCTCGGAACATTTCGCGGAACACCAGTGGGCCGCGGCCCACCGGTTGAGAAGCGCTGCTTTAAGTAAAGCAAAGTTGCAGCATTTTGCTCTTGCACGTAATTGTTCAGAAACTTCTACAAACTTTCAGTACCACCAATAAACACTATTGTTGCTAACATTAGTGAGAAGGGTGATTTTGAGGTTTGGATTTCATTAAACAAGCCAGGTCCGGTTGGAGGTAGTGTTGAGATTCTCAAACCGGCACGTTAAGTGGGAGTCACTTAGACTTGGCGTTAATCGGTCCTTGTTTAGTTTGATCACTGAGAATGCCTGCTCACAAAATATGTGGAGTCGAATCAAGTCAGCATCATTTTTTGCAGATAGTCGTATCACGTCTGCCTTTCGTTGCCATGGTTTTCGTGCTCATATTTGCTCTCAGCACATTAAAACACGACGGGAAACATTTTACGTAGCGAAAAACTTCCGTCGCTCCAACATAGATACGTAATCTAAGCTTTGGCTGGCCGTTATAGGCTACAACACACTCTGAAATCAAAGCTGCGGGTCATGTGAATTGGCCCGCAGGCAGGGGCGTAACGATGGGGGGCACATATCCCGGGCGCTGAATCACTGCGGGGGGGGCGAATGACTGCGGAGGGCACCGAAAAGTCCCAACAATGTCACAAGTACTTTCTTCAATACAGGGCATTTGCTTCCGAAATACCTCAGGTTCGAACATGGGGGCGCCAAACTTACTTCTTACCCCGGGCGCCATCTAACCTCGTTACCGCCTGCCGGCGGGTCGAACTTTGGACACCGTGCTGAAACAGAAGTATCAAACTCGTTGCCCGCGAAGAACTTGCGGCGTTTTATTTTAAGCTACCTTTAGCGTGAGCGCGTAGTAAGCAAAATGCAGAGAGGAATCACAACATAAACATCACGAATCCTCATCACGTACAGAATGTGACGATCGTATGAAACCACATCTCAGAAAGCTTCATGCACCATTATTATCATGTTGCGCTACAAATGCGCACAGCAGCAGCGAAGTGCAATCTCTTATGTCGCTTCAAATAGATGAAAGATTGTTGTAATGGCGCAACGTAGCCTATGTATGGCGTAGCCTGTGTGAGTAAGTTAGCCTGCAGCAGCGGTCAATTTTGACATTACTGAGTTATGCAATTATTGCCGCTTTCCATAAGGCCTACAACAACAAATGCTTGACTGTTTTGTTGTTGTTTTAGAATAAGTTCGAATTTTTGTGAATATGTTTTTAAAGATAAAATTTCGTCATAGCCCATTGCGGCATGTGGTTTATTGTAACTTCACTCAACAAAAATTTTCAACGTGTTGTTCACTGCTGTTACAAAGTTCTTTTAGTCATAGCATGTTTGGCCCTATTTTTGTGTTTTGTATAAACTCACAAGTAAGTTAAATATACTTACGTTTTAACCATTTTCCAAAATAAAGCCACAAATACTGGCCACGAGGCAAAACCTTCACGGTATTATCTGGACGTCAGAAGAGCCAGTGAGCAAGGTGCGCACATCCGTTAAAATATTTTTCTGTATGGATCTCTTCAGATTAAGTGCCACTTAAAATTGTATGAGATTTCTCAAGGGTTTCTGTCTGAACAGCTTTCAAGCGCAAACCCTGTAACTAGCCAACTTGCCTGCAAGACGAAGCAAACATTGAACAACAAACCATTGTATTAATTTTAGATGGCAAGCTTGCATAATTCATTTTTTGGTCGGTTACCATAATTCGGAAGATATTTTCTTTATGTTTTTAGAGGCCAGTAACTTACGAGGTTTTGAATGAAGCTTCTGTGCCAAAAGTTGTTTCCTGCCATTGATAAATATGGCATCTTGTTCTTCGTCGTGTTTTTCAGAAGGTTCGCTGAAGTTGGATAATTTGTGCATGAATTTTCGAACAGAATCAGCATGCTGATACCACACTCTCGGATTAGTCAAATCGCTCATAGTGTTTTCATTTGTTCCACTATGAACTTCTGCGAGAGCTTCTTGTACCGCGCTGACATCTCCTTGCTGTTGTGCAGCTCTTGTTTCACCGTTTGGAGGTCTAAATATGAAACAAAAAGTTGTTGAAAACCTCAAGTGCATTTCCGTGAGTTTAAAAAATTAAAAATGGTTCATTGTAGCATTTCCTTATCATAAAACAAGATTTTCCTGGTGTAGCGATTGCTCAAACCTTGAGCTTCAGAAATATCAGCGAAACGTATTACTAAGTTTTACAGATCTGATCGTTAGACAACGGATTAACAGACGTATGTGCTTATTTAAGGAGGGGCACTGGCAAATTTCTTATATTTTTGTGAGGAGGCTCGCATATCGTGCTATTGGTTTCTGTATTGAAACTGCACATAATGTACGCCAGGCCTGTAACCAGGGGTCGAAGTCCCCCTAGAAAATTTTTCGCCCCCCTGGAAAAAATGTGTTGGATATAGTTTGAAACCATTGGACATAGTTCAAAAAGTTTGGGCCCATTTCAGAAAACCCTTCGCCCCTCCTGATGTACCAAGCTGGTTACGGGCCTGATGTACGCAAAAATGCTTTTCACCATTTCAACATGTAGATTTCACAACCCTTCATTTTCGAAAAAAAGAAGTCACACCGCATCGCATTCTAATAATGTCCTTCCAGTTCTTAGAATGTAAGATGTGTTAGTTCTTTATTCAGCTATACCAGGAGTCTCAAAACTACAGCCCGGCGGTCAAATTCAGCCTGCGAAGTCATTTCATCCTGCCTGCAAAGATACTTCATCAACAGTTAGAAAACAACGTACTTACGAAAAATTTGTTGATTTGGCAGAATGTAACATATCCCGAAAAAATGACATTACGTAAGACGGACACATGAATCTCAGTTGGCTAAGTAATACTGCGCTGTAGGCAGGCCTAGCTGATACATTGCCGCTATCTAAGGTCTTTGTCAATATTAGCTACATCCTATCGTAAACCAGATTTGCCCACAATTTTAAGATCAATGACGTCATTTTACCATTCGCATTGATAAATATACTTTTATTATATCACATTTGTGTATATGCATACACGCCATCCATGCTTTAACATTTTTCTATTTTGTACCGGGAGTTTATGTCCAGCCCTCAAAGTGTTGTGCAATAGCTCATGGTCCTCAAACAAAAATGTTTGGAGTCCCCTGGGCTAGACCAACAACATATCAGCAAACTTAGAAGGGTTCCTTAAATGCTATACTTGCTATAGGACAACATTTTTCTAAACATGATTCGGTGACCTCTATTGCCAGAAGCACCGTAGTTAACAGAAATCTCTGTCAACGTCTACGGGTGTTGCTCGTTTAATTAACAAGCGAATCTTCATGTTACTGCTGAGTGTGCCTAACTCCAGTATACCTGGTTTTAAGCATCTTGACTTGGCATTTTCCGCTTGTCACAGAGTATTTTTTTCGCCTTGCATGCAAAACAAGAGCATTTATACACCTAAGACATATTTGCACTCTTAAAAACTCGTGAGCTGTTCAAAAGCATTTTGGTTGGGAATGATAGTAACTGTCCTGGCATCACGATACGAGGTATTTCCGAATTTCGTTCCGCAATTCTCGGGAATGATGCTTACTTATCGTGGCTTATCAGCAGCTTCTCGTTTATGAGGACACGAATCTGAAGCTATTATCGCAACCAATTTGGCTTCGCACCACAAAGAAGCACATCGCCCTCTGTCTTTGCGCAACAGTCAACTTTAATTACTTACACATGTGCACCACCCACGATACCTGTAATTGTATTGTTCCATTGTGGCTGAACGGCGAATAGGTGTGGCTCTGCCCGGCGCGTGCGTGAACCAAACCTCAACTGATACAACGGTGTGTAACTAAAGATTCTACCCATTGTTTCATGTGAGTTTGATCGAATTAGTAATTGGCATCACTGAGGGGAAAATACCTCTTGCTTTGAAAGAACCACGCTTGCTGCGACGTTTTCACGAATATACATACCTGATGCCTGGTCTGTCCCTTGACCATGCGGTGTATGACCTTCCTACTCTTAACTGTTGCAGAATAAATCTTCGGTTCTCGTCAAACTCTGCAGGGGAGTTGGAAATACCCCAAAGTTTCCGTGCCAGGATGTAGATACTACACAGCCTGTTGAGTTGTTTTAACGTCACAGCACAGCAACGGCGCTTGAAACTCCCTGAGAACTGGTAACAACGCTTGAGAGGAGTTCAAGACGTTTTTACCCAAGCCGGACAATGGTTTTTAATCTTAAGAACCAGCACTTCGTGTTAAAATGCGGAAGGCCAACGTACGGACTTTTCTTAAGTAGTGAAAACATCTGTGGATTAAAATGCTTTACTATTTGTTTACTGATACAGATGCAGAAGCAAAAGGTTCTTAAATTTCCTTATACACACAAAAAAGAAACGAGTTGCTTGCAAAATATTTCAAGAAAACAGCACTATTTTTTGTCTGAAGATCATACTCTTCTCAGGCACAACTTTATAATTTTGCATAATGGACTTTTGCTTGCACGTGAATTTGAAAATTCGCTTTATGGATCTCCAGCTGCTGTATAACTACAAGTTACAACCATAGGTGTAGGAGCAAGAAAATGTTTGGGGGTGCGAAGGATTTTTGCCAGAATTTTCCCAAACTTGCCTAAAAAGTTTTTGTGCGACTTTGCCCACAAATTTTCTCCCACAAAGATCATGAAGACCTTTTTTTGGTATGAACTCCAAAAAAAGGTCTTCATGCGTTTTTCAGCAAACGTTGGGTGCCATTTTGGGCGCCAGGGGACAAAACACATTTTTAAGGAGCAAGATTTTTGTTTTTATTACATGTTTAAAACAAGTTTTTTATTATAGCACAAAATTTGGGGCACAAAAAATTAGGGGCGCTCTGCCCCCGAAGCCCCCGTGGCCATGGGTCGGATATGTTACATATACTGATTGTGTAACCAGGGCCGGCCCTAGCAGGTGCGAGGTTTAATGCAAGACCCCTCTGAACAGCGGCGTTATGACGTCATCATGCTCAGTCAACCGTGCTACCACCTTATTGATGAAGATGCTTTAGCAATTTGGCCCATTTGAATTAAAAAAACGGCAAATTATTGTAGTTGATCTGTATGTACATGATAAGGATAACACAACAGTTTCTTTTATTTGGAGGGGCGTGAGCATAGCTCATGTGTCTCCGAGCGAAGTCCATGTTTATGACTAATAGCATGTTGCTGTGGTGGACATTAGACAGTGTACCGCTACCACTCGTAAAGACAACAGTTGTAAAGGAAGCTCTGCAATGGAGATTCGAGCGGCAAGCGAAAGTTACGTCAGTCAAACCGAACTGACAAACGAAGTGAACTCACAAGATCAACTATCCCGTTTATGACGCAGTACACGAAAAAAGCAGACTTCACAAGAGAGCAACCCATGCATCCTCCCAAAGTTCCCGCAAAGCCCAATCCAGTGGTGGTCTTAGCAATTTGGGGGCCCCTGTGCTGAATATTTTGGGTGCCCCATGCGTTCGCATTAATGAAAAATTGAAATAGGGTTATCGTTTTCAAAAAGTGGGGTCTGCATTTACAGCAACGCTGATATCTGATGCAGAATTTCACATCAACTCCTATACCTTCTTTGGTAATAGTTATCCTACCCAAATGTGCACCATGATCCACTACACAAATAACGCAATTACGTACAAAATACAGCAAAATATAATACCCGACTGTTGCTTTACTTTAAATGGGCAGAAAATACTTCAGCACATTGTTAGAACTTGGCCTTTTTGCGGCCAAATTATGAAAATTTGAGAAGTCGTTTGAGCGTTTTCACAAGTGGTTTGGCCGCAAATATTTTGTTTGGCGTTTTGTGATTATTTTTGGAAATTTGGCTTAATTTGAATGTGGTACGAGCGACCACATTCTGGAATCAAAATGTCACTACGTCCTCTCTCACAAGCACGCTTCCCTTCCTGACAGTTGAAATTTTCGAGGCTATAGCATTCCAAACCAGCAGGGTTGCCAGACACCTTTTGAGAAGAAAAGCCGAAACCATGTCTAAAAAATCCGAAACATATCTAAAAAAAGCCAAAACCGTGTAACAAAAAGCCAAATTGATAAATTACATGAAATTTAAAATTCTTTATTAGTTGTACGATATTTTAGAAGAATAAAGTTGTAGCATTCCTCTTTTTCCACAGTGTTTCCACTCGAACCTTTGGCACTGTGGGTTGCTACTTGCCAGATATGCTACAACTTATGGGTTGCCAGATGACTTTTGAGAAAATACATTAAGCACTATCTAGAAAAGCCTAATAATACTTTCAGCAAAATATTTAAAAAGTCAATACACCAGTCCAATAATATGTGCCAGCTGCCTCCAAAAAAAGTCAAATATTGCAGAGAAAAAGCCAAACAATATTTTTGACGCAGAGTTTGCACAAAATCATGAAAAAATGTAGATTCAACTTTTTCAGCAATTTATTGTTGTTTACAGCAAATCAAACGTGACAACTTGTATTTAAATATGACAAAATGTTTCGTGTCAAACACGAAACATTATGTTGCTAAAGTTCACGATTTGATATAATTGTTCAGCAATTTCGTTTGCTACCAAAATGGTGAGCAGGGCCGGTTTTAAGCCGATTTGACCGATTTCTTCTAATCGGGCCCCGCGCCGAAGAGGGCCAATTAACCAACACAGATTTGCACTTTGCATCGAAGCTGATAGTGAATATTTCCGGCGCGGAGCCCTGTGATTTTCCAGGGGTTGTGAGAGACCAAAATGGTTCTTAAATTATTCCAACGGCCTCTCAAAACAGTTTAAAGTCGTTTTAATACACGAAAACCTTGCTTTACAATCATCTCAGTATTCAGATAAAACAGTTGCAGTCTCTTAAATGTCTTTGCAGGCAGCAAGGTCAAATCTTTAAAAAATACCTGGCGGGGCCCACAGCATTTTGCAAGCTTGGGATCTATTGCCAATCCAAGTAAACTGGGCGGTTTTCAATGAAAATCCAAGTGAACTGCGCGGTTTTTAACGCCCTCATCAAAGTACTTTAGTAAGCATCGTCATTGTTTTTAACACGTTCCGTTCCGGGGTACGAGATACTCGTACTTGCATGCCAACGCTTGCTTACCGGTGTACGAGTATACTCGTACTTGCAATTCCTTGCCAGCAGTTGCCTAGCGCGAACTCCTGCTTGCACAGTGGGGTGACAGAGATTGCCTTTAGCGAACGCAAACTCGCGTTTGGCAGAGCGGGATGCCAGAGGTTGCTCAAAATCTCAAATCACAAACATAACTTTCATCATTGGTATTCATAGCCGAAGTGGCCAATAAAA
>JGI24158J21664_10010979_pt1 | contig 12057 bp, 4 predicted proteins | sample Ectturendosymbi3_FD_21664 | JGI IMG/M metagenome (IMG submission 21664) | reverse complement strand
GATCAATCAATTTACCAAAAAATATATTTGCTTTTGCAAATTATTTATTTCCAGGGAGGTTTAAAACTAAGGATATGTACTTAAGGGAGGCGTGGTAAAGAAAAGGTTAAGAACCACTGATCTAACTGCTGATAAACGACAACTATTTGCTTTTCTAGCATTTATGATCACTTGCTTCGAAGTTAATTTGCATCAAAGAGCAGTCTTAATAAACATTTTATTGGAAATATTTTCCATCCGAGTTTGATGCTAGATTCATGTCGTATCAATGTAAACTTGGGTGAGGAATGTATTTCCGCGGGAATGAAAGCACAAAAGACGACTCTTTAACCGTGTTTTAAGCAACATCGACAGACAACAATGCACCTGCAGTTTTTCAACTATTTATATTTGATGTTTGCACAACTAAAATGATCATCTTCAATCCCTTCAAAATAATTTCGAGTTTTTTGGCATCCATGAGCAAATAAAAAATGTTCGGTTGTATTTGCAAGCTTAAAATCATATTTCGTCACAATGCCAAGTCCCACAACGCAAACTGCGGTTTTCCCATCCCACATTGCTAAAGTGTCATTTTTACTCAGGAAAATAATTCACCAATTTTGCCAAAACCTTAGCAAGATTTTATCTGACATATTTCAATGGTTACCAGACAGCGGATGAGTATGGTCTTCGTCTTTGAAAGAAGTGCTGCAATAGAGTTTTAAGATTTTCAACTTCAGTTTGGTGAAAGCGATGTTTGAGCTTTGAGAGGTTTGACACCAGTTTCTATCCCAACGAACTAAACACGACAGGCATTTTTATACTTGATGTTGTTTGTTTTTCAACAGCTATCGCTAAAATCACAACTTTGACTCAACGAATAAAACTTTTGCTTAAGGATAATTACAGCTACCGTTATTTCAACTCAACGTTTCGAATAAAGAAAATGACACTCACGAAAAGAAATTTCTGAGATAAAGATAGAGACAAGCCATAAGCAGTGTGGAGACTGCCACAGTCATTATTCTTCCAGTCTTAGGACGCATCATGGTTTGCAATATCTTCGCTTTGAAAACGCGTGCCAGAAGCTGCGTGTAAACAATTTTTCTGAGTGTTGACCTCGGCGACACGCAAACACGCAAAAGCGTGTTCCTATGCAAATATATAAGTGCCAAACTGATGCAGCTTGTGTTTTAAAACTTTCAAATGCGATTCAACAGGATCTATTTTCTGAAGCGTTTTTCATGCTTCCAAAGTTTGTTTGAACGTGCAGCTGCAGCATTTCTTTGTCAAATTCAACAGGGAAAAATAGAGACAACACGTAGTCTAAATAGCCACCTTTTGGTTGCTTCGAATATATTTTCTCCACGATAAGATAAAAATATCTGAAAGCGAAAAGTAGAATTTGAAGATAATGCCTTTCCAAACCTGCACAGATGTTTACACCGTGTGATGATGGCTGTTAATAGTTGCTGATTTGCTACATTTTCATTTTATTCCCACACGTATTGTTTAATCAGAAAACATTGTATTCCAAAGTTTAGTTTTTGGCCGCCAACAAACAAACATACCTTAGTCTGCTTGTTTTTCTCGTTCTTTCAGTCTCACACCTCTGTTGGACTGTGAAGGTGTTTCTCACATTTTTGATGCGCAGGACGTTTACGAGCAATTACATAACTGCATTTTCCAACTACAGTACAGCTCAGATTATAAACGACTACAGTTTTTCCTGAGCCACCATCAAACACACTTGCTATCACTTATACTTTCAAACCAAAAACACAAAATATAGTTTTTAGACTGTAGTAACATTCCGATTTTCCAACAGTTCTTTTTATTTTTGCTCACTGCAAAGTTAGCCTACCCTTGATCTACTGCTATTGCTAACCTCGCTCAATGATTCTAAAACTTTGTTGATCTGTTTCTAAACATAGCTGTTCAGTAATATCGCTGTTTCCATCTCCATGGTTACAGAGAAAAATTGCCTACCCAGGTTGAGCTCAAACCATCTGCGCAGGAGCCAGTAATCACAGGATATTGCGGCGAGGCTATGTCTCAAGGTGGCCGCTATGCATCAGTGAACACGTGCTCGCTCGAGTGCGGCGGACACAAAAGCCTCATCCTTGCCTCCGGCGATCTTATGGGAACGCCTTGTAATCGTAATGGTAGGTTGACGGAGCGCGGCGACAATCGCGAATTCACAATAACGCGTAAATGGAACGGCATGTATTGCATTTGGTTTGTTACGTCATCTTTCGGTTAAAAGAAATATCGTAGTTGTGAATGTTTTGAACATGGCGCCTGGTACGAGAAGAACAACAGTTGCTATCATGAGCAGCCTACGGCATAATCTGAAGTACCTTGGTTTTTAACGTATTTGCTCCAGGATTTTAACAAAAGGATCTTCAGCACACTCAATTTCTTGCATCATGCCCATCCTAATTTAAAACACATCGCCTCCACTCATTTTTATAATGTAATTGTCTGTTCAGAACGGCTTTGTCATGCTTGCTACTTGTTATGCTCGTGATCCTCCATTATTCGTCACTGTTGTTGTTTAGGCTACATGCATTCAGTTAGTGTTTGCTGAAGCCAGTGCTAGCGGAAAAATAGCAAACAAACAATCATAACCAACGCAAAAGTACAAACTCAATGCGTGCATATTGGCTACTTCAGGTCTCGTATCTATTTTAAATTTATATTTTCATTTTTTTCTAATGTCTTCAATCTTTGGACAGTTTCGTTTACATGGAGAAATCTGATAGTTGGTTTCACATGCAGTATTATGGTTTTCGTGTTAAGTGGCACTCTGTAAAGTCTGTTGGAATAACAACGCATCATTCGAAAACCAATTAGAGTTTATTATTGGCCTAACTGAAAATGCCACTGCCCACCTAACAGTAGCAGCCGTGGGGATTTTGGATATCAGGATGTGCAAAACTTCGTCCACTCTGCTCTAATCTTTGTTCTGTAACATGTCGCGCTTTCCTTTGTATTTAGCAAATAAACCTTAAGTGATTGCTATGTTTGAATGGTTTCGCGTAAAAATCGACCTTATCTACTGCCCGCGTATACGTAGACCCCATACCATAACACTTTGAGGCGTCCTATCATTGTCGAAAGTTCCTGTTACCTAAGTTGCACCGCCTATCATTCCATCATTGCATATATCCTCATCACACATCACCCTTATTACAAAATACCGTTGGTGCTTTTGCACATTTTGGGGCATCAGCACAAAATCAATGTTGTGGTTTACAAAATTTTGTGTACAACTTACTTAGCATTTCGTACTGTATTAGCAGGCAGCTCAAAGACATTTCATGGCGTAGGCGGAAAAGCCAGAACAGAGGAAGAGCAGGAAGTGTATGAGAAAATTGATGGGAGCCCATAAAATAATGTCAAGGCTAGTAAAGATTGCTCTCGTTTATTTGTGTTTTCTTTAAATCCATTCATGGATTTGCAATTGCATGTCCTGTTAGCAGTTTATTGCATATCCTGTTAGCAGTTTATTGCATGGCCTGTTAGCTGTTTACATAGCCAAGCTACTTATACACGGTTATTAGAACTTACCGTCAAGGTTAATTTCCAGTGGGCTGCAGATTTACTCAATCATACATTTTCAGACTTGAATTTCCCTCTCTGGAGCAGGTCGCTGGGGCAGCAGCTATAAGTCTCAAAAAAACTATGTATTTCATCACCTTTGATAGTTCTGTAGCCACAACACCAAGGGGCGACAAGTCAGTTTGATGGTACAGTCGCAATTTCTGCTTCTTTGAAGGTCCCTGGACGGCNTTCCCGTTGGTGCAGCCAACATGTTCGTAAGCGAAAACAAAGAAACACCAAATCTTGAGCAGGTAGCAGAACTACAAGCAGAAAGCAGNGAGTTCAGCGGTAGGCCTATTGCAGATACTAATGCATATGAAATCCAACTTCTCATCAAAAACATTAAAATGAAATCTAATAGTTCTCCCAATGACATTCCATCCGAATTTTTGAAAATAGCTAGTTGCATTGTGTCAGAATGGTTGTCTAATTTCTTCAACAAATGCATGGCTACTCGTGAATTCCCTGACTCCTGGAAAATTGACCACACTCCAATTCCTAAAGTTCACAGCCCAAGTTCCTCATCAGAATACAGACCAATCTCTGTTCTTCCAGTATTGTCAAAGTTGTTTGAAAAAGTTCTTTATCACAGAATATGCTTATTTGACAGAGCACAAACTAATTGATAAAAGACAATACGCTTTTTAGAATATCCCTCAACTGAACTAGCCATTGCAACTATTTGTGATGAACTGCCCAAAAGCTTTGATAATCAATACCATCTTCCTTATTTCTAGACTTATCAAAAGCATTTGACTGCTGTAACCATGAAATTTTACCTGATAAACTTTATCACTATGTATAAGAGGTGTTCCTCATAAACTATTCTCAATTTGTTTGCACAGTAGAATGCAGTGCACTAAAATAGGGGCATTTAAATCTTCATACAAAAGGATATCTTGCAGAGACCCTCAGCGTAATGTTATTTCGCCTTTGATTTTCCTTATTTACGTTAACAATATCACAACAGCTTCCTCTTTTCATACTATACCTTATTTGCTGATGATATCAATCTCCATATGTCAAACTCCTGCTTTAATTTTCTACAGACAACTGCTAACCTTGAACTGTGCAAAATTGACCACTGGTTGAGAGCCAACAAGCTTTCTCTTAACTACAATAAGACTAATTTTATGCTATTAAATTCTCAAAAACACAATCCTACTTAATTTAAATTTATTATAAATAACCATAGCATTTCCCCTGAAGATAATCCAAAATACCTAGGTGTCCTTCTTGACAATAAGTTAAGCTGGAAACCTCATGTACAAAAGGTAAACACTCAACTAGNAAGAGCTTGTGAAGTTCTATCCAAACTTAAACATCATACGACACAGTTTGCACTGAANGTTGTCTACAACTCATTAATCCATTCCTACCTTAATTACCCAATCCTCAATTGGGACGTGCTTCAAATGCAACCATTCAGCCTCTCGTTAAGCTCCAAAATGAAGCTATAAAAATAATAAATCCAACCAACACGGGATCTCTACAACATTTCCAGCACAAACATCTTATGCCTTCCCAAACTATATACTTCATCAGTAGGCAATTTCATGCACTCTTATTACAACGAACTGCTTCCAAATCATTTTGATGAATATTGTATTCCACTCAGCTAAATTCATTGTCACTCCACATGACTAGCAACCTCTAACAACCTGTTTTTACCTAGAGTTAACTCTTCCTCAGGAAAATGTTCTCTTACATTTGTTGGCCCAAACGTATGGCCTTCAATACCAGACGATATTAAATTTTCAACCATCTTTACCTTCAAATGGAAACTTAAGAAACACCTCCTACATGAAAATGATCCATAATTATGAACTTTTGCAACATTTCACCTGTCCAAAACAAAATACTGTGAATTCTAGTATTTTGTAATTCTGTTTATTTTCCATATATATTTACTTTTTCGGATTTTTTTCTTCCGTGCGCACATCCCATGCTTACCGGCATTATAGGACACTCCTTAGTTTTTTCTGTTTTGCTTTGTTTTTCTTTTGTACCTCATTAATTAGTTTTTGTTACATTTTTACTTGTAATATTTTTACTTTCTAATTTTTATGTGTTGCTAAAAATATTCTTACCACACCAAATCACTCCACTTAAATTCGATCCACTCATCTGTGCACATAGGCATGCGGTTTCACCTGTACATTTTCTTCACCATGTTCTGCGTTTGTTCAATTTTTTTCATGATACTCATTTCATCTACAACTGTTGTTTTTCAACACTTTTCAAAAAGTGACGAACGGGATTGGTTGACTAGATGATCACCATAGTCCTTCACCAATCCTATGTGACACAGCACCCCTTTTTGTTTACATTGATCATCTATTGTGCCACTGCGTTTTCATTTGCTGTAATGTTCGCTAATTGTTGGTTTACTTAATCCGATGGCTTTTTATGGTGCTTCTGCTTGTTGTTGGCTGAAATGGTTTGTTGATATTAATTTATTTTTATGATAATGTTTTACTGCTGGTCACGAACAGCAGATTCTTCAACATGGTTCATAGATAGTTGTGCATGTTTGAAAACTCAGTGATCAGGTTATTAGTGAAGAGTCAGCACAGGTTGCAGGCGCGCAACCAGGGGGGGGGCATTTCTGGCATTTGCCCCCTCGAAATTTTCAAAACATTGCATAGCAATTTTGACATTGTAGAAACTTTCAAAGAACAAAGATGAAATTTTGTACTCTAATCATTTTTAAGAAATCTTATTGGGATTTTTCTTTGTCTTGCTCGTTAATCATCTCCTTACAAGATTTATCTTGAGACAGATTATCTGATCGAAAATTTCGTAAATGATTGGTATTCAACCAAAAATATGCTGGAAGTGCCAACTTGGGAGATAGTTTAAACTGTTCGTATTTTTAAGGCATTTTTATCTGTTTGTTCGTGTACTATTTTGTCTTAGACAGGCCTCAGTTTATCCCCATGAAATTTATAACCTTAAGGTACTGTTGAACCGTGCACATTGCTGAAACTTTCAAATTGATAAGAGAAAGCTTGACATAGCAGTTAGTGCCTCGTCAAACCGCTTGTTCTTCTGCGACCTTTTGGTTATTATTTTTGTTAGGAGCAAAGCGGATCACCATTATTAACGTAGTACATTTCTTAAAAAAGCGTTCTTCAGCTGCATTTTCGCTTTGAAACTTGATAGTTTTTAACTAAATTTAGGTTGAGGACTGTTTCACGTTTAATGTCTTTCTGGGTTGATCCCAGCACCACGGCTTGGGAAAAAGGTTTAGTGAAGTTTCATATTAGTGCTAGTCAAGTGTTGAACGTTCCTTCCTACCAGACCACTTTGGCTTCAAATGACGCTTTACAAGACCCTAACTTTTGCAACCAGTGCAAGTCCAGAAACTCATAGCTCCAAACGTGCTTCTAAATTCTTTCACACAACTCATGGATGCCAGGAAAAGCCATTATACCCCAAACACACCTGATCAGTTGTGCTCCAAAGGCACAAGACACCTGACCCGTTTTGCCCGAAATGGTAGCATTCAAAGATCCCCTCACCCTTGACACAGGCTATCTTTCAAGTGTGGGATCTTCATTTGTGATAGAAATTCAAGCACATGCTAGAAGAATAGGGCTATAGAACGAATTTGCTGAAACTAGAAGAAAATTAGGCAGGTTTACAATTGTAGTAGCCTATACATCTGTCACACTAAAGCCATGACTGCACTAGTTGAGTACGGAGCCAGGTGTTTGTATAAGAATACAAATTTTTACTCTGTCCTGATCGTTCGGTCTGCATCTTGACTAAAACTGAAAAGTACTCATTTTCGGAAATGTTGCGAAGAGAACTTTTATTTGTGTCAGGCTTATGCAGAATCACATGAAAATAATTTCAACTACAGCAAAACTGTTTGTATGACGTTTAAGGCTAAAAGTGCAAAAAGCACAGTCACCCCATTACTGACACATGGGTGGTAAAAATTTAAAATCTGTCAGCCAATACAAATATCTAGGAGCTGTACTGGATACTGAGCTCCCAGATGACAAAGACATTCAGAGGCAACAGCGATAAAAATTTTGTGCAGCAAACAAGCTGCGAGCCTCTTCTCCCGGTGTTCAAATGCAATGCTTTTGTACCCCAATGTATGCATCACAATTACGATGGAATTTCAGAAAGTCATGCATGCTAAGATTGCGTGTGGCCTATAATTTTGGATACAGAGCTTTATACAACCTGCCGTGGAGAGCGAGTGTTAGTAATCATGACTCATCAGGTTCAATGTAACATTCCTACATTTGATGTTGTATGAAAAAGTATGCACTTGTTTCTCGAACGATGCAGAAGGTCAAATAACGTAATGGCTGCCTGCTTTGATGCAGTCAGATTGTTTACATTCCTCCTTATTCTTTGGACATTACAACCGCATTTTATTTTGTGACTGAATGCTCGGACATTGCAGTGTTTGTTCGTTTGAGGGTGTGCACAATGCATTTGTACTTTACCTGCGCTTGACCAGCTTAGGAATTAGCGTCCCACTCTGCAGTAGTGCTGTACCAAGTGAACAAATAGTGTTGAGAATGCGTCTGTAAACCTGAGGCTCGGCCTCCAACGCCGTTACAAAACGTTCTGTTAAATAAGTTTCTGTAGCCCGGTGTCAAGCGAAATTTCTGAACTCTGCGAAAGTTCTGACCTATTATTTTTTGTCAGTTATTTTGCTTCTCAGAGTAAAGGAATACAGTTTGGCGATTACTTTTTTATGTGTGTTGTGTAAATTAAACTTTTCGGTTAGATGTCAGATACCCACAACAAGCTAAGGTACGGGAATAAGTAAAACCAGTGAAAATACTGGACTTAATCATAGACTTCAATTATTTTTCTTCTTCTAACTGGAACATAAACCCTAACCCGACACACTTATCTAAACACGAAATCCTACGCCGTAATCATCAGTTTTTTCAGCGTATTTGATATGTTGAATATTACTCTGTGCCAGGCCCGTCGCCAGGACTTAGCAGCAGGGGAGGTCAAAAACCAGAAGGAGGGGCCAAAAACCGGAAGGGGGGGCCACATTTTGTAAATGCAGTATTGGATGTATGCCACAACCGGGGGGCCAAACGTGAAATGGGGGTGGCACCGATTTCAAATGGGGGGGGGCCGGGCACCACTGCCCCCCCGCTGGCGACGGCCCTACTCTGTGCATGCGCATATGGCGTGAAGTCAGAAATTTCGCGTCAGAAATTTCGCTTGACACCAGTGATTCAGCCTCCAACGCTGTTGCGAAACGTTCTATATGGTCTGTTTTCATTAACCAGCGTTGTGCAGAATGTGTGTGTTTGTACTATGGACTTCGTGTCTGCGGGAAAAAATACATTATTATTATTATTATATGTGATCGTTTGCGAAAAAGTTGTACCACGGTTTAATAAGCACGATGACGTCATTGAATGAAATTTCATGGAATTCCCCCCCCCAAAATGAAGAGCTGGTTGGGCCCCTGATAGGTTGTATTCTTCTGAATCAGGCACTAAGTGGTAAAATTCGGTCCAGGCACGATTTCTGTTGGTCTTGGCGTGTACGCTTTCAAATTCGACAGGGCACAATGACAGCCTGATGAAAAATGAAACATCTTTGACTAAACATGTAAACACAATTTATGTTTGAACATATTTGACGATTAAGTTAATACAATATACGAACAGCTTCAGAAATAAATCAATGAGGGCAAGTCTCGTGTAAACATTTCTATTGTGTGGTGGGGGATGCAGGGACGCCGGAACAGCGGAAGGGCAGAGTGGCAGTAAAAGCGTTGAGGGCAATGGAAACTTGCAAAACACAAAAATCGTAACCAATTGTGCTTGTTTTTGGCAGCAGCAATGTTGCCCTCAAAATAATATCAGAAATTATAGAAAACCATTCTGAATTTTATGGGTGCACCAATAGCTGTAATAAATTTGTTTGAAGTTATCTTGAAAACATAAAATTCTCTGCGATTCCGTTATGAAAAGGCACCTCCGCTCCTGTTGTCCCTTTTTCAAAAGGCCAGGGGCAATACTTCCGTCATTTCACCGCTCTCTGGCGTCCCTGAAATTACCTATGATGCTGTTATGTAAGGGCACTTGTGTCCCCGTTGCTCCCCTTTTCAAAGATCAGGGGGGCAGTGCCCCCGTCATGCACCCCCGTTCCGGCGTCCATGGGGGGATGCATGTGCATCCGCTGCATCTCCCTTAGTGCCCGGACTTGTCAGTTTGCCAATACTTCGGTGCCATTACAGACCACCAGGCCACTTGACACACACGAGTCATCTCAATAATGTTTTCTTTAATCAACGCTAGCATTGCAGCCCGGATTACATCACATCCTGAGGCCTTCCAATTTCATTGTCTTGGCAGCTCCAGTAGGGTGATTTCGATCACATTGTTGAGAGTCTCATCCTAGAGATCTACCAGCACCTCCTTATGTCATTTTGCTTGATAAAAACTGTTATGTTGACTAAGTTCTAGCATGGGTGCAATTAGGTAGGGTACACGGGGCACGTGCCCCCAGGGGCGGATCCAGGCAGCATGGTTAGGGGGGCTATTTCAGTAATTTTCGGTAGTTAGATTTCATAACGTCTTCGCTACTGTAAGAGAAATGAAGTAGGCCTATACTTCACAACACAACTGTGACAAAACAATGGGCGGCAAAATGACCTTACATCCCGAATGTTGTTTTCCGAATTGTACAAAATCAAGGTGAATAAAGTTATTTTCGTTGGTTTTATGGGGAGGGGGTGATCGCCTCCCTGGATCCGCCCCTGCGTGTCTCCCCACGTTTTCAGACGGTGGTTACACAGGCCTGTAGCCAGGGGGAGCGGGAAAAATGTTGGACATAGTTTGAAAGTATTGGACATTGTATAAAAAATATTTTGATCCACTCTCAGAAAACTCTTGCCCCCACTGGTGCTCCAAGCTGGTTACGGGCCTGTGGATAGATGATATGCCATGTACCCCCACATTTTTCTCTTTAGGGTTTTGTTTGGAGAGGTTTCAAACTAAATGTGGCGTTTGTCACGTCAAATGAAGAACTTTTCATGTTAGATGTGATACATAGCCAAGTTGATGTTGAAATTAGAGTCTGGTGTGGCATCACTGATTCTGATATTTTTATAAATTTTAGCTTCGATAAAATGATTTTTAACAATTTGCAAGTTTCTAGAGACCGCGGAAGATTGTTAACTGCTTATGTCCAACATTTTAACTGTGTGGTATACTGCAAGAAAGGTCATTGTTTTGAAACAATGAGAGTTTAACAGCTGCACGTGCGAGAGACCACGGTACCAGGGTTGCCAGATTGGCCATTTCATGGATAATTTTGAAAAATTTGACCATTTGTAAGTGCGCTGGCCATGAAAAAACACATTTGGCTATTTTATAAAAGTTGGCCATTTTTCAGTTCGCCACTGTAAAATGATATTTTCAGTAAGTATTTTGTCTTTGTGAATTTTTTGGATGGACTTCGTGCCATTTTTACGCCGTAACAACATGGTATACTTCAAACAAACCTTGTATTGTTTTAAAGTGTGTAGTAATGATTTTATTGTATTGTATTGAGTAACGTCTTCACTCCCACATGCAAGGCGTTTGAACTTAAGCATGGATCGCAGTAACATCAGGGCCGTCGCCAGTGCGGGGGCCAGTGGTGCCGGGCCCCCACATTTGAAATCGGTGACCCCCATTTCACGTTTGGCCCCCCGGTTGTGGCATACATCCAATACTGTATTTTAAAAATGTGGCCCCCCCTCTGGTTTTTAGCCCCTCCATATGGTTTTTGGCCCCACCTGCTACTAAATCCTGGCGACGGGCCTGAGTAACATGGAATACGCAAATACATGAAGGAAGACGAGGATACATACATGGCGGTAGTAGAGAGTAAACGCTTGATGGCGCTAATACATTTACTCTGATGAAACACAAGCATTTGAGACATACGCATGAATGACGCCATCATGCTTATTATAATGTAGTACTGCGATGACTTCCAAGTACATCGATTTAAAAAATGCCTGAGGGAGTGGGAGGCTGCGAAGGACCAAGGGTCATCTTATGCTGCAGACCTCCCAAGGGCGATTTAGCCCAGGGATGGGAAGCCTGCGGCCCGCGTGGACATTTGATACGGCTCGCATCAGAATTTTCGTTACCAAGTAAGTGTACAAAATCCTGTCAAAACAAAGCTCCATAATAACCAGGTACTTAAACAGTAAGTCAAGAGGCAAGGGCGTACGCAAGGGAGGGGGTTTGGGGTTAAAACCCCCCTTGAGCTTGATATTTTACGAAAACTTTATTACTTGCACAAAGGAGATTAATTTTTTTCGCATACATTTTGCTTGTTCATTTGTCGACTTAATGCAAATACCACGGAATGGAATTAATTTGCATGCAAATTTCAAGGAACATTGTAAATGGGCCAAAAAGTAATAATTAGGTTTTGGTGGGAATCTGGGTTATCGTCTGCGTCCAGAAACCA
>JGI24158J21664_10010978_pt1 | contig 12059 bp, 9 predicted proteins | sample Ectturendosymbi3_FD_21664 | JGI IMG/M metagenome (IMG submission 21664) | reverse complement strand
CCATATGAAGGGGTACATTTCTGGGAGGTGTTTTTGAGCTTCTTGAAGAACGGTGTCTCGGCGTATGCTGTTGAAGGCATTTTTAACATCAAGTTTAAGGAAAACTTTGTCATTGTGGGGTTGGTCCATGAAGTAACGGGTTGCGTGGACTGCAGCCTCACACCCCAAGGGGGTGCCTACCCCTACTTGAGAGGGCAGGAGGAGGTTACGGAGCCTTGGAATGAAGGGTCTCAAGCAGACTTTAGCGACAAGACGTCGGTAGGTGCATCCTACGGCAATGGGTCTGAGGTCTCCGTTGCTTTTGCAAAGCCCATGGAGTTGGGCACCATGGAGGAAAGGCCTGAGGTCAGTTGGCAGATGAACATTTGCTAGGTAGTTGACTAGTTCCGTTAAGCTGGTGGGTTGAGAAGTGCTGGCGTCGCCTGCTGTGATGGAGATGCAATCTTTCAAATGTTGTGGCCGTAGGCCGGCTAGGCCTGCCCCTGAATGTGGGAAGGAAGAGATTGCAACACATATTTGGTCTGCACTAAAGCAAATTGATGAGGTGCCAGCATCTGGGGGTGGTAGCAGCTTGAGATCATCTGGGGCTTGGGGGTGTTTTTGTTGAAGGGTGTTGAGAGATTCTTCATTGGGGGTGGAAAACGAGCTATTGCTAGATAAAGTTTGAAGGGCGCCTTTGATATTGAAGTCAGATAGTTTCTGATGCTTTTGGCTGGGTCATTGTGGGTTTTGGTTGGTGGCGGGGTTGCTTGTCTCGAACGAGCTTCAGGGACAGGCAGGCCATCCGATTTGACGTATGTGTTAATTCTTGATTTGACGGAAGAGGTCAAGGAGACCCTTGTGATCGGGGGCCTGATGAGAGGACTGAAAGGGGGAAAAATACCAAACGATGGCAATCAAATAGTGAGTTTGAAGAGATGGCTTTGCTAATGAGTTTGCTAAGTTCTGAGGCAAAAGAAGGGCGTGCTGCCTTGGGGATGCGGTGGATAGGGTGGTTGACAGATCTTAGGGATTGAGTATAAGCGCCAAAGGAAGCAGGGTCAATCACGGGGGGGCTCATAGTTGTTTTTTTTCGGGGATGTGGTGGGTTGAGCACGGGGTCGTAGGTGTTGCAGTACCAACCAGGAAGTTTGTTGGCATGTTTTCTTGAAATTTTCACGCAAGAGAGGTGAAAGGACCGATCACACAGTGAACATCGAATTGTCTTTTTTTTCCTTGAGCCTGTTTGACTATGACAATGGTAACATTGGGTTGGGTCTTGAGAGCTACAAGCCTGTTGCCCTTCTGTTGACAAGCATTGGCTACAGTAAAAGGGTACAGATTCAAACTCAACGACATCATCACCGGCAGACACACCAGCACAACTGTATGGGAGCCATTGCTCACAGGAACTGCATTCAATTACTGTTGTTTCTTCGGGTTTATCACAAGAGCTGCATTTGCTATTTTGTCCAGGCATTGCAAAGCATGAAGCAGATCATTCATAATTTCATAAGTTCAGCAGGGTCCACTACTGGTGTCGCTGCATCCATAATGGTGACACCGGAGTTTAAACAAATAGGTTAATAATACTACACGCTATGCATTTCAGCACTTAGAAAACCTTATACAACTAGAAAGCCTAAGATATTTCTGAAACATATTCAAATAGAATTTCATGTTTACTTAACAATTTGGCTTTTTTTCACCCGGTTTGGCTTTTTTTCAGACATGATTAGGCTTTTTTTCTCAAGAGATGTCTGGCAACCCTGATTTCAACCGGTTTAGTAGTTAGATCTTAGATGTCGAGCCGACTGCACGTGTCTTGTAATTATAACAAGCATAACTGAGCAAGCAAATCATAACTGAGCATTCCACCAACCTCAGTTGAGGCGGAACGAGCTTTCTCTGCTGCGGGCTTGTTTGCCAACAAATGTAGGCTACCCCTTCTCTTCGGCCCTGCTCACAAGTACAATACAGAGACAGTAAATGCTTCCAGATTCATCAAGTTTGATCACTGCTATGTTCAGACAGTGTGAGTCACAGCATGTGTCGAAGTCAATTGTCAAAAGAAGCAAATCTACTGCTTAAGATTGGCTTTTCTATGCAGCCGTGCATTAAATAAAATCTTTGTCTACTGTATGAGGATACTTAGTAGAAAGGCGGCCAAATAGACATGTGGAAGCAGGCTAACTGCAGTGTAAAAGCAGAACAAGAAGCAATTCAAAAAAATAACATATCTTACAGTATGCTCACTGGCGGCTCGTAAAAACCTGTTGTGATTTTCTCGTAAAAATCACAACAGGAAAAGTCAGTATTAATTGTACAGGCGATAAGGGCTTTCACATACTGCTCCAGCATTCTGCTTCTGTTATCAGACTACATGCCATTCATGATGGAAAAATTCTCTTAACAGGAGCTGATGCACCAGGTATGTAAGAGTACGACTATGCTGGCTCCCTGAATGCGTAACCGGGACTTTTTGGTTGACTGACCGGGACAAAGCCTTTAAACCGAGACTTTCCCGGCTAAAACGGGACGTATGGCATGCCTAGTCCAAGATTTTCAAACACTTCGCACAGCAGTAGACACCCAGAGTACCAGAAAACGTAGAAAAATGAACTCATTGCTGTCGATAACGTTGTGCAATTGTTCTGCGTGAAATCATTCTTCACCGTGTGCACCCACGCAGTCACTAGGATCGGATGAGTGATAAACAATGCATTCGTACTGCGATAAAGCCGTGCGTCTGGCGAAGATAACTGCATTTTAATCTTGGCGTATCCGCGCGCAGTGAAGCAATTCGTCAGCTTGTCTAAATGTGAAGTGTAGAAACGTGCTGAGATTAAACTGCAATTTGCCCAAAGTTGAAAAAAACTTTTAGGAGCGAACTGAGAGGCCCCTTGCCACATCTCTGCATTTCTATTAAGTGACTTAAATTTTTAGAAAGATGAAAGTAGCACCTAGTTTTCTGCTGTTGACGCATGTTCTTGTTATGCACGCTTGTGTAAACAACAAATACCTTTCTCCGACGCTGGAATAACAAAGGAACTGGATGAGAAGGGGCAATTCATTTTACCTTTCCAAGCCAGGTTGAGCGCAGCTTAGGAGAAGCTTTCAATTAAAATTGATAGCAATTCGAGTGCCTTTCGCATCAGCACAAGGTATCAAAAATCTTTTGATTTCGTGTGAGAACTTTCCGAAGGTCATTTCTGCTCCTTTTTGAAACAGCAACACAAATTTTCACAGCTCATTCCTGCCATTCCACTGCGCCACCCCTACTTTTACTTACGTCATGTTTACAGCTAGTCTGGCTCTTTGGGACAATCAAGACAGGATACAAACACCGGGAAGTATGGTCACCCACCGCAGATAGACGAAAGCAATGTAGAGTTTAAACAGGTCTTTATAAAAAAAAACAAAATTTGGTTACATTTCCGAGATGGGTGCGGAAATCGACAACACGCTTACACTGCAATGTCTTTCAATCAGTTATTCCGATGCAAATCGTTGATGGATTATTTGCAGGTTTTCTTTTTATCTGGTGTACTTCTGGGGTAGTGCCATCATTAGCGATTGCACTGGACTGAAGTTAACTTTTTTTGCGCGAGATCCTCGCTATTTCCAAAAACGTCACAACCAGTGGCGTAATTGCCGGGGGAAAGGGTGCGAACCGCCTCTCGTAGCGTATATTTCGGTATTTAGTATTCTTTTCATTTTCAGTAGGTTGTTTTGCATGTTTTTCCGAGTTTCTTCCCGTGATTTCGTGATTTAGTATAGAGTTAAACATTTACATCCGGATTCACTATCATTTCGAAGCTTCTCTCTCAGTGTTGGTTAGTGGGCTCCCTACGGTGGACACTGCGGCCCTTCAGCGAAGGGGAGGACACCAGGGGAGGCGAAGTTTTCCCTCTGGCTCAAATTCAAACCTCCAAGTTACGCCGCTGTTCACCGCAAATTTTCTTAAAATCACCAGTCTGATCCAGTCCTGATCAGGCTCGTAATCGATGGGGCGCAGGGCCCTGTTTTTCGCCCCCCACCTGGAAAAATTTGTTGGACATAGTTTAAAACTATTGGACTTAGTTTCAAAAATTTGGACCCCTCTCTGAAAACTCTTCACCTCCCCTGGTGTCCCAAGCTGGTTACGAGCCTGGTCCTGATCTACCCATGTAAAACCATGTATGTTTTAGGCAGTGTCTATTTTGCCTCATGAGGTAAAATCACTCCTGGACTTATTTGCCTTTAGCCAAACACGATTGTTTGAAGACAAAATAGCTTCAGCAGTGCTTTTGCCTTTCACGGCAAAATAGACGCTGCTTTTTTTTGCATTTCGAAAATTTATCAAATCTGTAAAATCGGATCACAACCAAAATTTTGATATGGTTGGAATAATCACTTTTATGCAATAAAAGTTTTCTCAGTCCGATCCAGGCCTGATCCATGCCCATCTCTGCCCAGATGGTTCCTCGTTGTACAAAGAAATCCCCAAGAAATTCATTTTCTGATCACAAAGCCTACTTTTGCCAACTCAAACTATAGTCTGTGAGCAGTGCCTTGACAAGCATGTGGTAAATGAAAAAGCAAACGAAATTTTAAAACTAGAATCTATGCCTCAATTGATTCAGTCACAGCAAACTCATCAGCAACTGCTCAATTTGAATGCATTTGCATCTAACAAGCCAAAGGTCTAATTTTGCTGCAAGCTTTCAAGGAATCAGGCGACTAAGCTTTGCATTCATGACTTTGCGATAATTCGGACTTGCACATATGTTCAAGTCTCAGCGAAGGCGACGCAGTCGAATCAATCAGCAAAAATTTTTGGTAAGAAATTGATTTCACGTAACTCTTATGGAATCATTCTATTTGAGTGAGATTTCATGAATGAGGATGCACGGCGTTACGTGAAAGCGAAATTTGCTGATTGATTCGACTGTGTTACCTATGTGGAAACAAATTATTTGAACATTTACAACTAAATTACATTTGCTTTAGCCAACTGTCATTTATTACATTCAATTATAACTAACTCGGTTACAATTTGGAATTGCATTAAGTTATATTTTTGAATCGAAACCCTCAAAGACAACATTATTATTTTTCCTTCTTACAATTCACTCGTGCCATTTTTAGAACTCAGCCTTCAAGAATATCAATTTGGGGCAAAGACTGTTGTTCACTTGTTCCAGAGAATAAAAGCTATTCACAGATGCGGGTTAAGTGAACAAGCAAGATGTTCCTGACCGGCCAATTTTTCCGAAATCGTAACCGAAACGAAAGATCACGACGCTTCCAGACTTAAATCTGGATCAATGTTTCCTCTCGCCAGGCATAACTCCAGAAAACTTGATTAAAACATCTTTTACGCAGGGGCGTATACATGGGCGTCAGAATGGGGGTAAGGGGTCAAGGCCACCCCTGGATATCGGAAATTTAAGCAAAAAAGGTGTTTTTTTCATTTCGACTGGGAAAAACTAAATTTCACCACTTTTGCCCCCTTGGAAAAATTTTGGAAAATCCCCTAGTGCCCCCCTGGAAAAAATCCTTCCGACGCCCATGGGCGTATACTCCGGGTGTGCTAGGTGTGCGGCGCAATCCCTGTGACACTAAACATTACGTGACATTTTCCAGATCGTGCGATCAAGTGAAGAACACAAAAAAGTTACAAAGATAATTATGTACATTCCGTGCCCGAAGGTGAGTGCCATCTCAGGCGCACACCTTGTGTACTCGACTGCTCTTGTATTCGAAGAGACATTTGCGCAAAATGCTTTTGCAGTTGTGAGCTGCGCTGTTCCAGGGCTAAGTGAATTTTCCTCCCCTGCTTGTTTCTAACTTTCTAGCTGACAACTTTGGGTGTGCTACATTCCAGGCGCACACCTGCAGGGCTCGAAAACTCGTAATCGACAAGACATTCGCGCAGAGTCGCAGCTTATTTCTGCAGTTGTGACCTGCACTGTTCCAGTGCTGAGTGGATTTTGCTTCCTTTTTGTTTCGATCTTGCAACCCAGGGTGTGCACTATTCCAGGCGCGCACCTTCTGGACTCAACTGCTCGTATTCAGAGACATTCGTGAATCGTGCAGACTGCTTTTGCAGTTGCAAACTTCGCTGTTGGAGGGATGAGTGTGTTTTACTCCTTGGTTTTAACGAGCAGTCTGATAGTTTTGCAGTTATGATTGGTTGGTCGTAGCGTTTAGTGTATTTTGCACCTACACTTTAAGTTGGAGCGCTGATAGTTTAAAGTCAATACAATGACATATTAAGTTATACAACAGTGAATAAAGAGAGCGCGTATATAATGATATGCATTGTGTCAACAAACTTCGACAATTCGATGGATTTGAAACATGAATTTGACGTCGCCGTTTGACGTCACAAACAGCGCACTTTCACGACTACACGTAACTTTTTTCGTGTTTGCCGAAATAAATTGCTTGACGCAATATGCAAACGCTTATGAAATCAGTACGCAAGCAAGTTGCATTTTCCACAATATTGTTTATTAACGATGTCACAGTTCTAGATGAGAGACCACAGCAGACTCGACAATAAGGTAATCGAACTCGTACTCGAAGCATTTACGATTCGTTGGTTTCGGTATTGTGCACAACGCCGTGTACGACACGGCGGTTGGTCTGGCCTACGTTGGAATGTACTTACTGCAATTAAATTAACCTGCTTTCGACACAGCTAGAGAATTTGCACAAAGAATATAAGAGGTGTCCAACTTTTCGAAAAAGCTACGCAACTGAAAATTAAATATTTTTGTCACGTTCAGGAATAGAATCCAATAATCTTCATGTGTTGCCAATCTCAAGATTTCGCCACGTTGATCCACGCGTCAGACAGCTTACCAGATCCATCAAGCGAAGCGAAAGCTTTACGCTATGAGGCATTAACTTTGCATTGCAGTTTTAATTAACGGAAAGCCCTTCGACTTTCAGATCATAAAACGCCATCGTTTTTTCGCAGCTGAGTGACGTCACGCCCGATGATAAGGTATACTATAGCATCTGGTGTAGTTGGCTGCAGGTTCCAAAGAAAATCTTTAAAAATTCTCCGTTTGCTTAATACCATAAAATATCGGTTCTACTGCAAAAAAAACTTTGGTTCACTGCAAACCCAACCGCAAAGGGATTAATACCAACCAATTAAAGCACTGCTGAGAAAGAACAATAGCGTCAGTGAGTTTACCGAAAACGCGTTATTAAGAACATAGGCCGCTGTACGGTCTTTGGTAAAGAGTTAGGGAGCATGAAAAGCGCAACAAATCGGAGTACATACGCCACACGAAAAAGCTCATGAGAACTTCGACGATTTTCTCGCTTTTGCAAACGAGGAAGCAGCCAGGAGACCTGACCGCGGAGAGAAGAGAAATGTAGCAAATGCACAAGAAAAAACGTCGCTGCAAAAGTTTTATTATACTGGAAAAAAATCGAAACAAAATAGTATTTATTTTTTCTTTCCCTTTTTTCCACCTTTCTTGCCCTTTTTTCCGCCCTTTTTCTTCTTCTTGCCGAATGGCCCAAGTTGCTTCGTAACCATCGTGCCTCTCCACCATGCTTGCAACTATAAAAACCATCAACTTGTAAAAAATAAGATCAGTGCGAAACTTCTCGTACGGCTGAACGCCTTGTTTGAACGCACATCAAAGAACCAATTATTGCAGATGACCGGGAGACAGATACTGCCAAACGGAACGAGGAAAAGTTAATGGTTGAAAACCTTTTCGACTTTTTGTAAGGTTTACATGGCGTCGGCCAAGTTGGGCTCAATATTGTTGGAGGAAAAACGTGAAAAATATATTGCAAAGTTCGCGCTTCATTTCACCAAAATTGACTGAAACCAATGTCAGAAAACCAAGTTAAACAATCTACTTTTTTCGTGCCCGTCCTGCTTTCCAACGCCTACAACTAAGTTACCTACTCTGATAGCAGAGTCAAGTTCCAGTTGTTCTTGTTCTTTCCGGCGACGTTCTTTTTCCTTCTCGATGCGATCTTCTACCACGACGTGCTCGTATTCTGCGTATTTTCGCGTCAATTCCTGGACAAAATAAAGTGGTAAACTTTTTTCTCGCAGGCAGCTTTGCTACGCATTATGAAATTTCTTCACGAAGATACAAAACCTGCAAACGTTCCAGGTCGTTTGCTTTCGATGTCTTTAAAACAGTGAGCTCATGTTGTTTAGCTTCCACGTCTTTGTCGTACTTCTCCATCCAGAATTCAACTTTACTTTCCAGCTCCTTAAAAGTTTAATAAAAAATCCGAGCAATCAGATATAGTCAGTGATAGCCGCTATAGACACGCGCATGATTCGACAGAACCAGATGTGCTCCTTTATCAGAAAGCTTAATGCACCGATGTTTGGAAACATTACCTTTGAGATTTAAATCTGACATTGCATTGCGCTTGTGTTTCATTAAGTTTCTTTTTCCATCAACCAGTACCGGGAACAGAGAACGAAATCTGTTATTTATTTGCCACATTGCGAAGGGCACTTAAAGATAAAATCTGCATCCATCTATCTAAGCCACTTCACACAGAGTTTTGACTTTTTACTAATTTATTTTTGTAATTTCAAAGCCTAAGCTGAAAGTGAACACCGCTATTAAGTATCAAATCGTTAAGTAATGGCTGGACACCAATAAACGATTGCGATACCACTGTAACTTCTGGGACTCACCGCGTATAAATTGCGTTTTGGCCGCAGGTTGTCTTTAAAATGTCAAGTTATTTCTGGTTTTTGGTATAGCTCTCATAATGCAAAGAATTGTTGACCAACTTTCGTGGTAAGTTTCTCACTGGTTGGTTAGTTATTCGGCATAACGTATTCACACAATTAGCTGAGCATGCATCTTGTCTCGTGGAAGTTTTGACGACGTCTGCGTCGTGGTTCTGCTTCCAAGTATGAAGTTGCAATGCATTTACAGCAGCGATTAAGATCCAAGACATGCAACTAACTTAGATCGATCGTTAGGGTATCACATAGCAAGAAACCCAAAGATGTAGCGCTTGAGCTAGAACCCGGGTACCGACATTATAAACCTTGCCCTATAGACGTTGTTTCAACCAGCAAACTAGTTTCAACGCAAGATAGGCTGTTCTTGTTTTGAAGCCAGAATCGAATTCATCGGCGAGCTTGAGTTAATCAAGCTGCTAGTCTACTGATAGAGGATAGATGTTTCATTGAAGACCTTAAACATCACCTCTCAGTGCAATCCACCCCCATCAACCTGCCAAACAACGATTCCGACTTGGCAACAACTTCGATTGAAGTGGGACAAAATTTCTTCCTAATCGCTAATCTAAATCGATCAACTTCTTCTGTAAGTTCAACTAAAGGCAACACCAAGTCGTCGCAGTGCCTCCCACAACATAACTGCAACAACAATTCTGCCAGGCTTCGCTACAACATGGTGGCTCAGCCCTATCAGCAAAGAAGTGGGTCCAAAACTTTTTTCAGGATTAGCACTATCAAATGTCGTCCTAGCGTTAGCGTGACATTTTAACAAGCCATTCAAACAAGCAAGAACGAGAAGATCAATGTCAAAGCATTTTCAAACATATCTTTTGCTGTTTAACAAACGCGCATATATACTTTTGCAAGGGGCGTTTTGTATTGAAAAAAAACTGCTGCTTGGCTTGGTACAGTGTTGATCAAGAATCGTTACATCACAAAAAAGAACCACCCAGCACGATAGTATAGTGCCATTCGCTGAGAACCAAAATTGCAAATGCACTTAAACAATTAGAATTAGGCGCATGACAAACAGCACCAAACATCTCAGTGTTCTTACCGCCTGGTGGAGTTTCAAATATTGTTCGATTTCACTGTGAGTTCGATCTTCTTCGTCGATCTTCAGCTTTAGTTCCTTTAAAAAAACGAAAAAATGCCAATTAGTGTGAAACTCAGAAAAGTGTCACAAAATGTTTCATTAGATATCTCTACTTTGCGTTTCGCCGAAATAAACAATAGCTGAGTGGCACAGAGGGTTGAGAAGACGCCTCCCAAGCTAGTGCACTCTTCCTGGTCAGGTCACATCGAAGACTTGAGAAACGGTTCATGTGACCTGTCCAGGCTCGTGATCGGGTCAATGGCTGGGTGCGAGGGAAAGCTTCACGTGCGGTGTTGTCATTGGCCTGCCACCAACGCAACATTCACTGCGAATGTAGTCACGTGGTCCCAGCGTAAGTGGAGGTGGGTGCCCATAATCCACTAGTGACACTTCAAAGGGAGAATAACCGAGCACGATGAAACTTTTCTTTGAATGTAAATAACAAAAACTAAGCTATCACTCACAACACTTATTCTTCGCCATGGAATATTTAAATGCCGTCCCTTCAACGGCGTCAGGTTTCGATTAACCCTCAGACCCCAAAAGGCTGACAGCTAACGGCGTAGTATTTCAAAAGCGAACAGCAAGAGCCGCACGTCCTAATGAGATCTTGCTTGGTCTTACTTTGCATCAATAGCAAGTGGTTAAAAAATAATCCATTGTAATTCAGCAGTTATAGAAACGAAATTACGAAAATTGAAAACACAAAAGTTTTTTATTAAAAATGGTATCACTCTTGATTCATTCAAAAAATGCAAGACCAGTTGGTGACAAGCGTGTGTCGTGCTCCAAAGAAAATTTTCAAGAACACACAAGGGCAGAAGCGAAGCTGCAACATAAGATAAACGTTGGTTATTACAATATTGGAAGTAGTAGAAGTATACAACGTTGGAAGTAGACTGGCAAAATGAATTGCAGAACTGGATTCACACGTTTATTTCTTCTACAAAAGAATTTTTTTAATGATTTTAACAATGTTGGCCAATCAGAGCATGCTGGCCATCTACTAGCGCAAGACCGGTCATAAAAAAAGCCTGCCACAACTTTTTCAGCGGATTATCTGAGTGTGCACCTACTGTTTAGAGACAACGAGATTACTCAGGAAATCTGAGAAAAAACACGCATCTTCATCTCAAGTAACTATGAAAAAAGTGTGAGGACGCGTTCCCGCCCCACTACACCCCTGGGGGTAACTAAGAGCATTGCTGGATCTTTCATCAATCCATTTAAAATGCGGCGTTGCTCGAGATATTGATCCTATGTATCAATCAAACATACTCCGCAAATGCAATAGAATACAACAGTTCTACCGGCAAACGACCACGGTGGAAACCGATAGAAAGTTGTGGAGCTTTCAGATAGCTGCTCTAGGATTTTATTCAAAAAAAATTGGGCGACGAACACCAAGACATTTTGCAGTTTATATTCTTTTTTAATTACAAACTTCCCGATTTTCAAGCTTTCGAGGCAACCACATCAAATTGTTGGACGCAGAGACCTCACCTCAATCTGTTGTCTCAGTTTCTGTTCATTCAAATGGCACCTTTGTTGGTTCTGATGTACTTGGTTTTCAGCGTTTTTCTTGACATACTTTCCTTCCATGTTGCTCTTTGCTTTCATTTCCTGACAATATACGCCACAGAAAAGCGTAAGCGTCGGATGTGTCATACATTTTCATCATTTTTGCAGAAACTAAAACCTCACAGTTTACAGCTTCTGAAATTTATATTTGACCATATACAAGTCTGCATTGTTTAGAAACCAATACAAGTGTAACGATAATTACCCTCTTTACACTGCTCTGTTATCGCATTCGCGTTGGATTGGGAATCCCATAAATCATTCAAGCACGACCGTGAGTTGCTTGAGCACGCATCGAGCTGCTTGAGCGCGCATTGTTTCAACCACATGCGATTCAGCGAATCCAACTAGCAGAGGTAGGTTGGGAATCCGATGATAAGGGATTCGAGAGGATAAGAGGTTATTGAATAGGTGGTTTGTATGAAGTCTTGTGCAACCTTTTCTGTACTTGTTTGATGCTAAAACCACTACCGTGGAACAGATCAGCCTATTCAAGCTAATCTGTAGCAAAAATGACGGATTAATTTAAGTTTTGCCTGTAGGCTAACTACACCTAGCTAGGGAAACAATCAGCAAAATTGAATCGGTTGAGCAAACTGGAAGATCATTCGGTAGGTTACAGGACATCAGATATTGGGCTGAAGGACTATTACCCCAATACTGATT
>JGI24158J21664_10010977_pt1 | contig 12059 bp, 5 predicted proteins | sample Ectturendosymbi3_FD_21664 | JGI IMG/M metagenome (IMG submission 21664) | reverse complement strand
ATAGGACGATAGCTCTTTGGGTCCCCCAATGGCTTCTCTGGCTTAGGGATCGCAACTACTAGTGCTCTTCTCCAGATCTTTGGAATTTTGAGTTGGCACATGCAGGAATTGAGGAAGTCGTGGAATCAAGATTTGAGAGCCGACCTGGCGTGGAGTATAAACTCTGTGAAGATGGAGTCTAATCCCAGAGATTTTCGTGGCTTCAGGAGTCTGAGGGCAGCAGCAAACTCTTCCAGCCTAATAGATTCGGAGATACTGTGACCCTCAGGTGTTGGAATCTTCCATAGGTCAGACAGCACCTTGTTGATGAGCCTGGTGGGCTTGCGGCCGCTAGTCTTGTGTGATCCATTCTTCACCAATTGCGAGGCGATGGAATTTGCCGAGACGGGGCATATGCGGGAAGAGAGTCCAGACCTGTCAGTAAGTTTATTGATGGTTCTCCACGCCTTGCGGCTGGAGTGCGAGAAGTTGATGGAGTTGACAGCTTCCTCCCATCGCTCCCGCTTCTGTTGTAGTCGAAAGAGTTGGGACGAGGTGGCTCTGTCAGAGGCAGTCTCCACTGGGTGTCGGATAAAGGAGTGATAGAGGGTCTCGCACTCTTTGTCCCAGCATGGCACATAGTTCTTCTGGCGACCACGTTGGATGCATTGTTTAGCCGCAGAAAGTAGGCTCTAGCAGAAATCCTGGTATGCCCTCTCAATATCCGGAGGTGGCAATCTCTCGACGGATTCACCTGTGAGAACGCAAAAGCGCTTCCAATTGACCTTGCGAAAGTTCCAACGCTTGACCGGATCGCTGTAGGCAGAAACCTTGAATCTTGCTGGCGTTATGAGGGAGGGCCGATGTTGTGACTGCGAGAACTTTCCTAAGACCTGTCTGTCCAGCAGTCGGCTGTCCTGGCCAAGGCTCGCGAAGGCCAGGTCTGGGTTGGTGCCGACGTTCCAACGGCGAGAGAAGAAACTGGCTGTTTCCTTTAGGTTGTACAACAGTTCAAGGTTTTGGATGTTGCCCAGTGATGTTGTGTTGTAACCCCAGTTGACGTGCTGGCAATTGAAGTCGCCAACGTACAGGCTGGGGTGTGGGAACGTCGGGATGGTTGTTAGAGTGAGTCGCGAGTGTTGAAGTTTGTAGACGATCTTGTATCCTGCGACGTCTGCGCACAACTACCCAGTCTCTGATTGCTTTGGAGACTGATCGACCAGTGACCATTCCAACCGCTCGTGGACAAACATGGCAAGGCCGTGATTCCTGCTCAGGATTGACCCAGCTAGTTAGAAGTTGGGAATCACTAGCTTATCTGCAGTTGTGCAGTGGGTCTCCTAAAGAACGATGATGAAAGCCTTGTTTTTATAGGCTAGCTGCTCAATGACAGAGATCTTGTCTGCAGTAAGCCCCTCAGTGATCAGCTGGAGTATGTTGGGTCATAGGTCTTCGGCAGCATTTCTGCTGCCGCACCCTGAGAAGGGCGTTTGATGACCCACCCCATGCTGAACACATCCAGTATGGGTAGCAGCGGTTGCTCTCAAGTTGACAGATTTAGTAAGCATTTCGAGAAATGCCGCAACTGGGAGGGCCACGTGGAGGCATCTGTCTTCCTCCCCGGCCAAGGTTAGCAATGGTGAAAGTTTTAGTTTTTCTTGGTCTTTTTGGCCAAGGTGACCAACGGTGAAAGTGTTTGTTCTTTAGCCTTTTTGGCCAAGGTTTCCAACAGTGAAGTTTTAGGTTTTCTTGGCCATTTTTGGTCAAGGTTACCAATGGTGAAAGTTCTGGTTTGTCTTTTGGAGATTTTTGGCCAAGGTTACCAATGGTGAATTTTTTTGTTTCTTTAGCTTTTTCGGCCAAGGTTACCAGCGGTTAAAGTTTTAGTTTTTCTTGGTCTTTTTGGCCAAGGTTACCAATGGTGAAAAGTAACCTTTTCTCTGCCACACCCCTTTTTTGTTGCAAGCTTCCTGGCAGTAACTAAGTTGTAAAAATAAATGTATTTGTTGGTAAAGTTATTGATCAAACTTTCCATGTTGTAGAGCTCAAAAGAGCTCGCACTGTTATCAAAATTTATTGACACACTTCTGGGGAGGCATGCCCCCTGGTTAAGAACTACTGTTCTACTTTGTCCAAATGCTTGCTATCTGACATATCTGGTAGCTTGAAGCCAGTATGGTGATTGCTAGAACTGTGGTTTATGTGAAATGCTTGTAGATGTTCTAAAAATCCCATGGTCCTGATACAAAAAGTTCTGAAATTCTTCAGTGTTGAGCAAACCAATGGTCATCAATTGCAACAAAAAGTTGCCACGGGGCCATACACAGGATGCTATCTTAAACATGCACACTGTGTGTGTGACAATCATCTGCATCAGTCATGGAACATTTCCCACATTTGAGGCCATTATTCTTCTGATTGTTTGTACTGTGTAATGAAGTTGTGAATAGGTTTGTCTGAAAGTTGTCATGTACTATTCCTTGAGATTGGACAGTGACCTTAAGAGCACAACAAAAGTTTTGTATTGACACTAGAATCTCATTTTTGTTCTGTAAGGCCAATTAGTTAGGAAAATTGCCATCTAATCATTTGAATCTGCAAATTCACTGTTTGAACCTGCAGTGTTGATTTTAGCATTTTGGCCAAAGGTGGTAACTCTTGGTTTCTGGCCATCCACATGGGGCAGTTGCATAGTCTAAATGGCACCGCAGCTTTCATTTGCACAGAGCACTTTGTACTTCTTTGAAGTGAAAGATGTGATTAAGATATACAATTCTACAATGAAAAGACTGTTTCTACGCAAATATACAGTTTATGCAATGAAACGTAATGCAATTAACCTGAACATATATGTTTTTCATGTATGAATGGCTTTGGTTTGGGATTATAGAATCCTATGCAATAAAGCACTTTGTGCATTAACTGAAACAATTCACTGGAGTCAACTATATTGATAGTTTTTCCAATTGGAACGAAGATACACCTATGCGTGAATTGACATATTGGATTTGCACTTTAGCTGATAAGAATGATTCATGATGTTACTCAAATTTAATGAGCTGTCCAAGTTAAATAGGATTTCATCATCTTGGTAAGTTTGCTAATGTTAACTGGCATTATTAATTTTCATGCTTTTAGATTGTTGGCCTTGATGAAGAAAGGTCAGAGTTTAGAGCACGCAGCATATTTGATCATCCATACCCTTGCACAAAAATCATGTGGATACCAGATAGTAAAGGAATTTATCCAGATCTACTGGCAACCAGTGGTGACTATCTGCGTATATGGCGAGTGGTAAGTTTGAAGGCTTCGATGTAATAGTCTAATTGTCAAGTCCATAATTTTGACATAAAGATTGCAGCTGCAGAAAAGTTATTGTGATTATTAACTTAACACCTTCGGTGCCGGTGTATGAAATATTTGTACTTAAAAATCACACATTGAGCACCATATTTTTGCACTATTTTCCTGTCGCTTTGCAACTCCATAACTTGCCAGACGATTGTTCTAGAGAGCTGTTCAAATGCTCAAAAGATGCAGCAAGTCTTCTAGATTGCAATGAATAACAAATTAGAGAGTTTTGGATTCAGGATTTTTTGTGGGTGACGTCATAAGTGGTGTAGATTTTAGGCCATTTTGGTTCAGGCTACCTGGCTGTGGTCCCCAACCACTAGATGGAATTTTTTGACTTGAGTTTTTATTGGAAACTAGGTTAGAATCTGAGTCTTTTCAGTCTTTGCCAGTCTTTAGCGTTTCTGGTTCAGAAGTTTTGGTCTAAAATCAACCAAAAATTGATAATTAATTAATTCCCTTGGGGATTAATTGATTATTTTGTTGTATTAAAGCCTTAACTTTTCAGCAAAATTCCGCTGATATATAGTGGCAATATTTGCTTATAAAAGTCGCTACGTTATTCTGCACGGAGTGTTCAGAAACCCAAGTTGCCGCTTTGTCTCTGATTGCTTAACACATTATCTGGCATCCTATGGGCTGGCTGCCCTCTGACTGCACCAAGTAGTGCAGTAATATACAGACTATTGTGCAAGTGTCCCGATAAAGCACTCAATGACATAATATTCCTTTGTAGGTGTTTGCAACTCCATAACTCGCCAGGCAATTGAGCTAGAGAGTTGTTCAAACCCTCAAAAGATGCGGCAAGTCTTCTAGTTCGGATCTGAAAAAAACTGTGGAAGTTTTTGATTTTGGGTTTCTTGTGAGTGATGTCATAAGTGGAGTTTAGGCATTTTTAGCTGAAGTCATCTGCCCTGAGCCCCAACTACAAGAGCCAATTTTTGAAACTAGGCTATAATATGAGTCTTTAGAGCCCTTGGTTAGGTTTCAAATGTTTCTGGTTCAAAAGTGATGGCCAAACAAGAAAATTTGGAGAAAATAAACCAAGCTTGGGTAAAGAGATTTTTAGAATACAATTCTTTTGAATGTGCATAAAATTGCTACAACCTACATTACAGTCTGCTGATACCAAAACAATAGCAGTTTTAATCCAGATTGTTTTGTGGTTGTTACAGAACATTAGTTGGCTTTTTACCACAGGGTAGTCACAGACACTCGATGATAATTGTTGAAGCTGATTTTTGCATCCTTTCGAACCAGGTTTTTTTTTACTGAGACATTTTGGTCAATGAAACATTTTAGTCATTTGTCTAAAATGCTGCATTTTCACTTAGAGCCAACATGGATACAATGTTGCAGAAGTGGAAAGGACATTAAAAAAAAGCTGTGAAAGAGACAGTACCATAGTTAATTCACAACACCACACAGTTTGAACAACATGGCCAATAATATGAGGTCGGGGTCATATTGACTCCCTTGCTACCACTGCAGGGTTAAACAATGCTTGTGGGGTGAATTTGACTACAGTGCTATTGATTTGTAATTTTTGTCTGAACTGCCTTGTGCATGAAACTTAACCTATGCTCTTCATAAACTGTTGGGTTTGTTGCATACGCATGGTTTGATATGAGCTCATCCACAAAACATCACTTCTTATTGTTTGAAGGTTAGTGACAATGAAACACGACTTGAATGTTTATTGAACAACAATAAAAACTCAGACTTCTGTGCTCCGTTGACTGCATTTGATTGGAATGAGGTGGAGCCGAACCTGTTGGGTAAGTATTTCACTGCAACCAAAAGTGGGGAACCTATTTAATTTCACAGGCAGCATAAATCACAGAATGTCACGGTCATCTTGCAAAAATTTCATATTTTGTCTTATTCGTACATGTGTTCTTTTGCTTTGAAACAAACACAAATCCAACATACCTAGTTTACTTCAACATGCAAATCAAACAGAATTTGGGTAAAGAAGTTTCTGACTTGGGTCACATCAGATCGGTGGTTCTTAACCTTTTTGGTATTGTTGCCTCTGAGAAGAACCTGATGGATTTCAATCACCCCTTTTCAAAAAGTAGCAAATTATTTCTTACAATTAATTAATAATAAAACACAAATGACGTCTTAATTTGTATTCAGATGTCAATTAAAAATGTAATCAATGGGAAGGCTGATACTGTCTTTGCTATCAAGCGGCCAAACCTTATCATTAACACTTGTAAAACCAAACTTTAGAAAAGATTCTTTGAAGCTATATTTTTGGAGGCATCTAACAGTATTTAGCTTACACTAGACTACACTACAGCCTGCATTGCTCGCAACTACTATTAACTAGACTACAATCTACCATACATAAAAGGCCTGGTACTATTATATCAAAAAGACATGGTGTTGTACATGAAGCAAAACAACATAATGAATGTGCATGAAACTCTACATTGTACAAAGTTGAAAATATTTTATTACGACGTAACCAAAAAACAATGATGTATATTACCTCCCAAAAGTGCCAAATTATCCCTTTGGGAGAAATTACCCACAGGTTAAGAACCACTGTGTTATATATATGTGTGCTCCAGGGGTTACAGGTTTCTCACCTCTGCTTTAAATGGCTTGCTTGTGAATCCAGGCCAGGTTGTTGCACCATATGCAATGTAAAAAATTGCTAAAGCCTGAGTGATTTTGAACAGAGTGAAACTTGAAATTCATGCAGAGTTTTACAAGAGACAATAATTTCACAATCAATTATGTAAATAAAATCATATATGGTTCATTCAGATATTTTGTTGCCTTGCAAAATCATAATCAAAAATGTTTTTGTATCTCATGTGGTCTAATGCTATTTTATGTGGATCTTCATAAATTATCCAGATGCACAAAAATTGTTTTCTTGGTATTTTTACTTTTAAGGGTCTTCTTGATTTCTGCCTTATGGATGGAGAGCTTGATTACATCAATTAATATAATTAAAATAATTGACTTAGAGCTTCATTTTCTGTAAACAGGATGGCTTTGTTGCCAGGAATTCTTTGCTTGGGTGTATCCAACAACAGATAGCCATTGGTCCTGCTACACTGCAGGGATCTATTTTTCCACAGTTGCTGCTAAACACCATGCTCGGTCTAAAGCAAGTCTGGTTCAGGTTCAGTCTTTACTGAGTCGGTTTAAAATGACAAAGCGCCATGTGCAAAAACTTACTCAAGGCCATCTGCTGTTCCCTTCCTCAGTTTTCAGTGAAGGCTTATCTTGATGATGACGTTTCTCTATTTATTGTAAAAAAGCGATATCCGGCTTGGAAAACAACAAAGCAGCTGAGTCTGATGGACTTCCCCCAGAGACCGTCAAATGTAGTTGATATGTATTGGCCATTTTGCTGCAAAATGCAGGGTGCCAGAGCTGGACACTGCCTGGAGCTGGAGCTCAGATTGAAAATCAGGAGCCAGAGCCGGAGCTCAGTTTAAAATTTAGGACTGGAGCTGGAGCTATGGCCATTTGAGATTTTCACAGTTCTTGACGAAAGCCCAAAATGCAACATGCAGTACATTTATAGGACAATGGGGTTGATCATAAATACGTACTCGTAAGTATACAATACAAGAAGTTTGTAAGGAGGGAAGATTCATAAAATTTAATACCACTAGACAGGCCATATAGTTACTACAAATTTGTAAGAAGGCGGTGGGCTGGATGATTGTGCTTGGCTTGTTGTAGGTTGCCGACCCCTGTCTTAGGTGCTATATGTCCAGGTGGAGATTGTTATATGTTGCAGTTGTCTGGGTTGGTGATTTTTCTAGGTGACAGTTGTCAAGGTGGTGAATGTCCTGTGTGACAGTTGTCAAGGTGGTGAATGTCCTGTGTGACAGTTGTCAAGGTGGTGAATGTCCTGTGTGACAGTTGTCAGGGTGGTGAATGTCCTAGGTCAGGGGTCGGCAACCTTTCCCTAGATGCGGGGGAAAAACAAGCACTGCAAGGTATGGTGGGCCGTACTAATTTTCACTGCAAGGTATGGTGGGCCGNACTAATTTTCACTGCAAGGTATGGTGGGCCGCACTAATTTTCACTGCAAGGTATGGTGGNCCGTACTAATTTTCACTGCAAGGTATGGTGGACCGTACTAATTTTCACTGCAAGGTATGGTGGGCCGNACTAATTTTCACTGCAAGGTATGGTGGGCCGCACTAATTTTCACTGCAAGGTATGGTGGGCCGCACTAATTTTCCACCAACAATTCTGTTCCCTTTGCTGTTTATGATGTTGATAAAACTTGCAAATTTTTGGAATTTTAATCAGATAACTCCTGATTTTCACAGTTCTTAATGAAAGCCCAAAATGAGACATACAGTACGTTTATAGCAATGTGGTTGATCATAAATACTCATAAGTATACAATACAAAAAGTTTGCAAGGAGGGCAGATTCATAAAATATATTGCCACTAGACAAGCCATATAGTTAATACAATTTGTAAACAAGCTGTGGGCCGGATGATTTTGCTTGGCGGGTCGTAGGTTGTCGATCCCTGACTCAGTTTCCAGATGGCTATAGTCTGGATACCTGAAGCAGCACAGGCTGTTCTTCAAGTCTTTGGCATGACCCCAGTAGGAATTGAACCCAACCCGCCAACTTTAGTGGTACAGCTTGTATGTGCTCAATGCATCATACCACTTAGCCAGTTTCAAAACCACAATTCCACTGGAAATTTATTTTGTTCGAATCATGTTAGCTAAGCCAAAAAACGACTGTTTTCATCATAAAAAGCATTTCTTTCACAGCATTCACCATTATTTCATTTCAATTTTTGGTTTTATATTGTTGTTTGTAAGAAAGTCTATGGCACAAAAAATGTTCAAAAGCATTTTTTCTGTGATTAGAAAAAAGTCGTATCTCTCGTTTGTCTCAATACTGTTGATTTTCACATGTCTTTGACAGACTACTGCATCATAGAAGGTTGCCATGGGCTGCAGTCACGTGTACTGTCATTCACAGAAGATTATTGTACGAAATTTGGTTTGCTGTGCAGGTACCAGCAGCATTGACACTACTTGCACGATATGGGGTCTCGAAACTGGCCAAGTACTAGGAAGAGTGAATGTGGTGTCTGGTCATGTGAAAACCCAGCTAATTGCCCATGATAAAGAGGTAAAGAAAAAAGTTATTTGGTTTGTGTTTTCAGTTACTGCATTCTTCGGGAAGGTAAGTCCGTTGGTGTTCAGCTTTCCAGCAGGTTTGTCAATCGAGTAGAACCACTGGTTACTTTATCAACAAAGCTGTTCAGTTTTCCTATTCATTTACAACTGCAAATCATCATGCATTTTTCAGCAGGTTTATCGATTTTAAATAGGACCAAGTTTTGTGGTTTCCTTGTTCGTTTAAATAAAATAGATCAGATGAATGCGTGAAGCTCCTATGACTCCTATGAAGTTTATTTTGTAATCATTTATTTGAACCAGTTGACCTTGTCCAAACCAGCTATTACTAATATGAGAACGTACATCACATATTGTTATGTTCTTCCCTGCAAATCCCACTAAAACGCTCTACATGGAAAACCAGGGTTTAATTCACTAAAGACTCTTCCACCATTAGAAAGTGTCTTGCACGAAAAGATACATATGAACAGAAGAGCAATAACAATAGGTGATGTACAAATAAAACCCTTAACAACCTATCTTATCGATTGCTTCCCATAACAGGCATGCTTCGCAAAAAGAACACTTTACTGTATTGCAATGATGAAGTTGTGAGCACAACACAACAGCCGCAGGGCGAAACAGAGGTGCAGGATTGCAAAACCGCTGGCGCCACAACGTGACAGGGTACTAACAGATTCATCACAACTATCAATGAACTGTAAACAACTAAGCAAGAAACCAGAATCGAACCATCCGTACAGTTACGACAACGCTGTTGCAGAAACATCAAATCTGACTCCGGTCAAATTACGCACCGTGCCTTTTTGTCGGCGCAAACTTATAACCTTTGGCCTGTTACTATCAATCGAAGTAAATTTTGCTTAAAATCTTGCACACAACAGGGCTTGTTATTGGTCGAAATACGCATGCTTATCACTTTCTGGTGTTAAATAGCCCTCGATTCAATCCTCTCCTGCAAGGCAAATGTTCAGATTACTAACCTATCATAAATTTTGCATCGCACGTACAAGCTATAAATATCAACAAATCTAAAATAAGGTCTACGTGGACGGAACATGTCATCTGCAATTCACTACATGAATTACTCTGTCGGCATTAGCTTTGCAATTATTGTTAAAACGAACCGCGTTACACAACTAACTCCACCTAGCTATCTGAACGGCAAGCTGTGCAATGTTAAAACTTTAGTCATAAGCATTAAACGTATTTTACTTTTGTGCAGTATAAAATACGAGAAGACCATCTGGGCAACCTATGATAAACTTTGCGCAAAACCTTCCCTGCACTGATTACAGTGATGAAGTACAAGTCGCAGTTTTGTGCTCCCACAACTCGGCATGTAAGAAATTTTAGGTTAAACACTCGAAACAATGAATGCTGAGGCTTTGCGTTCAAACGCGTTTATTACATCACAACCGAATAAAAATGACCAGACAATGTAATTCCGGGTCAAACAGGAAAGCGTGATAATCTCTGTTGCTCCTGTATTTTTCCTGCAAACTGCGACGGTATCGCTGTAACCCGATTTCAGAAACAGTATGAAAAAAATAACAAGCGACTGAACAGAAAAGGCGTCGGCGGAAAAAGCAACTGTGTTCTAGTGCTTCCATTTACAGTTTAGGCGGGTTGAAACCTAGTTTGGGGATTTTAAGTCTTCCAAACCTCGCCGTGGTGACATATTTGGTGATATAAACTCTCACATGTATCTCGCAACACTGGTTCCTGGGGTTATGCTAGAGATTTTGCAGCAGGTTGCAAGTTTCTTCTGAGCTGATCTAGCTCAATTTTGGGGTGGGTGTTTTGGGGGTGGCTGGCAGGGTGTCCCACCACTTAAAATGTCTGGCATTGGTCATTTCTGGTTCCTAGGATTATGCTGGACATCTTGCAACATATTTCAAGTGGTTACCTTTCCAGCTGATCTAGCTCAATTGGGGGGCACCGTTAAGCACCCCCCATGGCCACACCCACCAGCTGTGACACGGCAGACCACCAGTTCCTTGTACAGGAAACCGCACCAGATGATGTGATACCATTAGCAATTGGTTACCTTTCCAGTTAACCTGGACCCTCTGTGCTCTCAGTCTATGTGTAGACAATGGAGAGAGGAAGTAAGAAGTTACAAGCATATATGAATACCATAGTTAGCATCTGGGTTTCTTTTTTCACTGAGACATTTCGGTCATTATTCCCACAATAGTATTAAAACTCACCGTAACAGTATTCAGTAGCCTACCTTTTCAGATATTATGACCGAACTGACTTAATTTTTTTCGGTCATTTCAAAAAAATTTCAGTCTACGACCAAAAAATAAACCCAGGTGCCTTCGTAGCAAATATAGTGTTTTCCTCTTGCAGCAGCTTCTGTGGAATATGCTTGTAGCAGTAGTGCGTATTTTTTCGTGCGAAATTTCAGAATCTTGGTGATGCTGAAAAGTAAGTTAATTGATTCTAAGTCACTGCGATACGCTTCAGCCAGACATTGCCTATTAACAATCGTAAGCTGATAAATAACAGATTCAAAGGGTACAGGGAACACTAGACATTGCCTATTAACAATCGTAAGCTGATAAATAACAGATTCAAAGGGTACAGGGAACACTGGTGTAAGAATGAGGCACTACAAATTTGTATTTTTATAACTTGAATACAGGGAAGTCAACCTCTTTGTGCTTGTGGTTTTGGAACGGAAAAAGTAGTGCTTTTGATTTTGATCTTTGTATTAGTTTTCGTCATGAACTGAAATGATCAAGTAAATGTTTTGAATCTTCACTCAGGTGTTATGCTTTTTGTATGAAAGGTATATGACATCGCGTTCAGTCGTGCCGGCGGCGGCCGAGATATGTTCGCTTCTGTTGGCGCTGATGGCTCTGTCAGAATGTTCGACCTGAGACATCTGGAACATTCAACAATTATATATGAGGTTAGGAGGCGTTGTTTGTTTGTAAACTATATAGATAAAAATACGTTATTTCGTGCATTGCTGTCCAATCCAGTAACAACAAGGTTTCTTTCAGGAACTCATAGAATATTCAGTCTGTTCAAAGACCTATCCTGATCAGTAGCTCTCATAGTTCCTCTAATCCAGTGCAGTATTTTGGTTCCTTGTTATATTTCAAGACGCTTTTTCATTCATTAATTTATTGACACTTTTGTATGCATTTATGCACTAGCTTGATTGCGTCACGATGAGCTTATCAAAGTAACGAATCATAACAAGCACAATTTGAAGATATTGCAGGATTCCAATAACATATATACAGCAGTAAAAACAACATTGAAAGCACAATTATAGAAAAACCAAATGTGGGAACAAGCGCAAAAAATCATTTTGTCCCATAAATCCAAAGGTCAGATTTGGCAAAACATTACAAACACTTTGAAGAAGTGCTTCCTTCTTCTTTGTTTGAGCGAGTTCTTCTTTTATCCACTGCTTGGCCGCGCTAGATTTCAGGGCAGGTGTTGAGCAGCCATTAAGTTGTCTCATCGTCCAGAACCGTCAGGCCATGCAGTCCATGGGGAGGTCGATGGATTGGACATTGGAGGACAACATGGTCGACGGTTTGTTCTGCGCCAC
>JGI24158J21664_10010976_pt1 | contig 12059 bp, 13 predicted proteins | sample Ectturendosymbi3_FD_21664 | JGI IMG/M metagenome (IMG submission 21664) | reverse complement strand
GGACTGAAGATGCCGTATGGCGAAATCGATTTCCATTAAATAACATCAATGCGTGCTGATTTTTGTTACTTGTGCAGTGTGCACAGACAGTGCTTAAGAATGTGCAAATATTAGCAAAACAGAGCCCGTAGTTTGCTGGACAACATTTGAAAGGAAGTTACCTGGTGGAGGCCCAAGATCGGGACGTCTTTGACAACGGTTGCGTCCTGGGCCGTGATTATCTCGGCGCCCTGGTCTTTCAACGTCTGCCTCATGACGATGGATCCCTGGAAAGAAAGGGGCGATTTCAAGGAACGAGCTTGGACGGTTTCGCTGGATTGGCCAATCAAGTAACAGAAGCTCTAGTGAAACTTTAATCGTGCTACTATAGCGTGAGGTCCTGGGTCTTTTTCCGGTCATGGACCGAAATGTTTTTCAAATGACCGGAAAAAATTTGGTCATTTCGGTCAGAATGTCTGAAAACATAGGCTAATGAACATTGTTGCGGCGAGTTCTGATACAACTGTGAGGCAAATGACCGAAATGTTTCAGCGAAAAAAACAGGTGATATTTACAGCTCCATTGTCCATTCATACATTTTTTATTTCTAATTACATTCATATAAAAGAAAGGTACAAATAAACATGCCATCATATATTTCCATGCACTATTCTAGCGATACGCACTTCGTACATATTAAGAATGACACAAATAGATCATTGGAATTTTTTCTCATCACCTTTCAGCAAAAACGATCAGGATTAGGATGTCTGAATGTGGAATGGAAACTGACCAAAGAGGCCACACGGTAGACCTGAGGCTGCAGCTGGGTAGTCGATATATGGCAGCATGGACGTCGGAAGGGGGGCGGGTAGGGCCCCAGGATTTTGAAAACTTAAGGTTGTTTTCTTAGTTTCGAGTGGGAAAAAACAAATTTCACCACTTTTGCCCCCCCTAGAAAAGTTTTCGAAAAATCCCCTAGTGCCCCCCCTGGAAAAAAATCCTTCCGACGCCCATGTATGGCAGTAGACCGACCGCTACAGAAGCACCACTTCAATTACGTCGTCAAAAAGACCAAACGTTAAATCGCGATGAGCGTCAGGCGGAAACTACCGAAAAGCAAAATCGTGATGTCAACTGCAGCTGAACGTACTTTCGGCAAAAGAGCGATCGACGTTCCTGACGCGTAATGCATTTCGTGGTTGGTGAGGGTGAACTCCCCCTCGAAGACGCGGTCCGACAGGGCGACGCCGAACGGCTGGAGCAAGGAATTGAGCGCCGGGGTGTTGCAACCCCCCGTCTCGGGCATCCACCAGCGCCGCGTGTTCTCGTCGTAGAACTTGACCTTGGTCATGACCGACGTGTTGTACCACTCCGCGAAGACTGTCACGAGCAACAGCACAAAGGTGGGTTACGAAGAAGCAACAGAAGTTAAAGGATCAGTTTCAAATAACAGAAAAGCGACTTTAGACCTGAAGAATAATAAGGAATATGTCATCGCTGAACTTGTTATCAGTCCCGTCGCCACGGGGGGACTTTGGTGGGCTTAGCCCTCCCAAACAAAGCTTCAAGCCCCCCCAAGTTGAAATATGAAACACTGTAAATCATTGGAGTTTTTACCAAATTTTCGGATGTCAAGCTCTCCTTTTGAAGACTTTCAGGCGAGGGATCTGCTTGTTATTACTTAATAATGAGGTGAATGTCATCGCAATACTTAATATTTTTTCATCAGGACCGCAACCAGAGGATATTTTCGGAAGGGGGGGGGGCAAAACGATTGTAATTTGTTGTTGTAACAACTAAACATGTTTTTGAAAATTTCAGGGGCAACTGTCCGGTTGACCCCCTGGTTGCGGGCCTGCAAGGGTAATGTCATCACAGTACTCACCCACAATCGGCGAACACAAAAGAAATATAAAGCAAAACGAGGACCGGGGTGGAAAGATGCGTCAGGAAATCCGCCGATCGCGAAAAAGCAAACAATCGAATGAGCAACGCACTCCTCGCCTATTTGCACGAAACTCGCGATCGCTCGATGAAACGCGTTTGTGACGTCACAAGCGAGCGTGCGCTTGGAGAGCAGAGCGTAACTGTTAAGTCAACGCGGGTGGGCTTGCGTAACAACAAATTGCAGGCACGACGAGCAAACAAAACATTAGCGAATAAATGTTCTGCGCCGTCATTAAATATCCCTTCGTCGCAAAGCACCGCATACAGGCTGATCACGTGACAATGCTTCTTACCGATCACGCTCAAGCCTTCGAAGTGGACGTCCTTTTGGAGCTTGACGATCTCGTCCGGGTAGAACTCCTCCTCGGGGTCGACAATGAGAAGCTGACCGTAGTGCTTTGCGTTGAAGCAGGTGTAGGGCGTGCCGAGGACCTGCCGATCAAACGACGCTTGACAAGCACTCAACACGCGATCGAGATTTGCGCCGAGGAAAGGGCCACGCGTGCGCGACGGATTATTGCAAGGACGGGAAGAGAACTTTTCAAACAACCTGACCATAGGCGCAGCCAGGGGGTTACGGGGCCATGCCCCACCAAATTTTTAGAAACATATAGTCATTTTGCGCTATCAGAGGCAGTATCCCAACCAAAACAGTGTTATTGGCCTAAAAATCAGTTTGCCCCCCAATTCTTGGGCTGGCTACGCTACTGAATCCGACATGTCCTTTCGCTTTATCAAGAAGTGGAGCACTTCTTAGCAAAGCGATGGAGTGCTGGAGGACCGTAGCAGGTGGCGAAGTCCGGACGAAACCATAGCAACAGGCTTCAAACAAAGCAGCCGGCGACGTTGCTTTGTCAAATTCAAGTGGAAGTCAATTTTGCTTTCAAGAGCAGATATTTACCCAACAATCCGTTCACAAACAAATCCGACTATTGGCAAACTCTTTGAACGTAATGTTTTTCGTGTGCCCGTTTGGCTTGAATGCTTTCGCAACTAATTGCAGCGTCGGTAGGAAGCGGTATTCTGGCAAATGACTCAGCAAACTTTTTTCGTTGAAAAAAAGCAGCTTGAAAGCAAACTTTGCAAGACCTCGGTGGTATTTTTCCATCTGTGCGTCGTTTACTGTTGAGGTCTGGACATGCGCGCCGCAAGTGGCGATTTACTAATTTGTAATGCATTTCATCTTTTCATTTCAGGCGGTTTCAAAATTTTTGCTTTTAGGCGTAAGGTCAGCTGGCATCCTGTATTCTTTCCATTGTTACAACATCCCCCTCCCCCGTTCGAGCTGGATCGGGCCGCTCGCACGCACTCCAGCAGCAAGGGACTACCGCAGACGCGCGCGAGCCGCATGGCAGCAAAAGAGGCTCGGTCACGTCACCGGAAGTGACAGGTCGGTCACGGCACCGGAAGTGACGAGTTGCGCTGAAACGCACAGGTTTGCAGGCAGCGATGGAGTTTCGAGACTCATTTTTGCGAGTCTCGGTCTCGAAGGCTACAGGTCGCGGTCGCAAGCCTATTGCCTTGACACCTTGAACACTGCAACGACATGGCTTGGGAAAACGTCTGCAATTCAATGTATTTTTTGTCTGGTGCAGGTGAGAAACAACCAAAGCAGGTAGGAAAAATGACAGAAATTCGAAAGTGGTGATGACATTTTGTTATTTTTAGAAAAATTTCGGCATAATCCACAATTTGTCGAGTCTCGGTCTCGATGTTTAGGTTTGGCTCTGCTTGCAGGAGAGCAGCTGTTGGTCGGGTGAATGTTTGGCAGCGCGAGGCACCGGGCGAGCGCAGACAACTCTTTCGGGGAGAATGGTTCGCTTCTTTACTCGGCGAAAATCGGTTTACGAAAGATGATTTACTGCAAAACCGTCGAGCACGTGTACAACAGGGAGCCGGGTGAAACCGAACGCATATCACGGAACAACCCTTAGTTTTGACGCAGAGAGTACGAAAAACTGTACGTATAGGTGGGAACACAACACAACGGCGAGTAGACGAAAAACCGCCCATAATGAACACGACCAGCATCTGTATGGAAGGGCCTTTGTCAGATCCGCTGCAGGGAAACAATGGACTGGCACGCGCGATGAAAAGCTGGCGCTTCTACCCGGTGACGTGATGCCAACTCGAGCTGGTGTTTTGTCACACTTCGAGGGAGACTCCACTCCACATCAAAGCGCAAGCAAATTCTCAATACGCGACCTCACGCGAAACGATTTGAAGGCGTTACTTCATCGCGTCTGTAGCGAGATACTGAAAGCCGCAGCTAGTTCGTCATCTTCTGTCAGCTTTAGCGCGAGTTTTCACATAGCGGGAGCCTGAGCCACATCACACAACTCTTCAGAATCAGTAGCGATATCGAAGTGCTTGCCTGTCTGAAAAAATTTGGGTATAGACAGGTTTTTTTAAGGAAAATGTTAGGTACCCGGTATGAATCTGTANGGACCCGATCTTCTTTGATTCTNGGAACTCGACGATGATTTTCTCTGATTCTAGGGACCCAAATCGGGCCCCTAAAACACCTTAAAAAACCTGGTATAGAGCATAATCGCTTGAAAGTTAAACATGCACCAGGACGATTTATTTGCCATGGTTACCTAGAGCTTTCTGTTTTTTGTTTTTTTCCCGCATTTTCATTCTTGCGTGCTCCACCTGTGTTCTTTAAACGCATGGAATAACTTCGGGGTTCTGCTTTTTTTTCAACTTTGCCAAAACATGAATTTTTCGCATACAGTGACAATCACAACGGAATGTTTTTCGTAATTCGTTCACTAAAATGTCTACCGAAACAACCGTGCAGCGTGTGTTTTGTCGTTTGTCACTACCTGTTTGTGTTTAACAACACGGCCAAAAAACAAACAAACAAGACTACGACCAAGATAAACAACTGCTGAGGTGCGGGTGTATAGTGATTTGTGTTCGGTGGCTAAACGGATCACAAGGGTCTGATGGACAGGCAAGCAGCAGTGTGCAACTTCATGTTTATGCACATTTGCAGTCTCACGTTATTTCTTGACCACTTCTTAATATCAGTTCATGCCTCTGCTCCGGTACACTCAACAGACTAGAGTGTCTAAACGACTAAACAAAGTTCAAGCGAATTCGACCATTAAACACACAGCACGCATCTAATTATTCACACTTTTCTTCTGATTTACAATAGCCAGCAACCAACCGGTCTGTGCGATGCGCGTCACCTTTTAATCACAGCCCTAACTTTTCCAGGAATACGCGCAGAACAAACGTCCGGTTCCGCCGAACATCCGGGACATTTTCGCCAGCGCGCACCCACACATACCTCGACGTAAAAGCCGGCGTTTCTCAGGTGCTGGTACAAGTCGCGGAAGTTGGTGTGGATGTTGTCGCCGTTCCAGTCGAGCGGGTCGTTCTTCATCCGCAGGTTGTCTCGCGGGAAATACCCTGCGATGACGTCACGTCGCGGTCAACGTCAGAGCGGCGAAAACGGTCACGTGAGTTTTCTGCTGCTGAACCCGAACGAGCGCGACCAATTTAAACGTAAACATCCGGTTCGGTTGTGATGTGAGCTTCGGGCACAGCAACAAAAACGCGGGCGCAGCTTTTCCAGTCACGTGGCAACCACATCCGCAATGAGGAAATGTCTTTCTATGACAGCGGTTCTTAACCTCTTCCCTACCACGCCCCGTTCAAGTAATTGTCCTTTGTTTCAAGTCCCCTGACAATAAACAAGTTGTATAAGCAAATGTATCTATTGATCAAACTTTCCATGTTACAGAGCGCANAAGGGCTCGCGCGCNCCTTGAAATCTATTGATTGCCCTCAGGGGAGGCGCGCCCCCCCCCGGTTAGAACCACTGGTCTCTCGTGAAACAACCTCCAGCCGTGGTTGCACGAGGGAGAGGGGGTGGGGGCCCCTACCGGCTGCCGCAAGTGAAAGGTTTCCCAGAAAAAAGAGCAAATACTGACCACGACAAAAAAATACAAAATGTTTTATCATTTTTAAAATTCGATTTTTCCGTTTTTTTTAGCAAAGCGAGCAAATTTTTTTTTTTCGTTTCCTGGTCCAAAAATGTGGTGTACAACAAGCAAATTAGCCATTGCGTGAAACGCTTCAAATGAAAATTGCACAAAAAGTAGCACAAGTGTTTTGAGTTCGGGAAGAGTTTTGCTTCCCGGTGAAGCAGCTGTGCTTCGAAGCGAGGTGTCAAGCAAGCCAACCTGTTGCTGGGCAGGCATGCTGCAGTAAAGCTTCTTCGACTTCAGCTGAATCAAGCTACATAATAAAATCAGTCAAAGCGATCAAGTCGGGGTTTGTTTTCTCGGTCATAGACCTAATTTTTTTTTAATAAACCGAAAAAATCAAGTTAGTTTCGTCATAATGTCTGAAAAGGTACACTAGTGAATGCGGTTACGGCGACTGTTATTGCTGTTATGGGACAACGAAAAATAAAACCCAGAATCAAGCAACTAGAAATCTGCCCCTGCAAAGCAGCTTGTCCGACTGAAAATCGGCGACAATCATTAACTCGTTCCAACAGCGCACAAATAACGCGAGTGCCGTGCGACCTAGTCACGTGATTCAGGCGGTCTGATCACGTGGTGCAGACCATCCAATTGAGATGCCGCCCGAAGCGGTTTCAGGGTTTCGTGCGAATGTAGTGGGGATCGAAGCGGAACCGTGAAAAGTTCCATAACGCGGTGATGGGTGTTCGCCGGCGCTTCAAACAAAAACAATGGAATGCGGAAGAACGTTGAAACACTGAATTCCGTTTCCGCATCGTTACGCATCAGCGTTTGCCCCAAGCAACAAGTGGTTCCGCTTCGTTACGCATCAAAGATTGCCTTAAGATTGCGCAAACAAAGCACTTTTTACGACGAGTTTATTTTAGCTTTGCCTGAAGACCTGACATGCACAATGGAGAGCACTCACCGGGGGGGTATCTCAAGTTATGGAACTGGTCCCACAGGATCCGCTTTTCTCGCGGAGGGACAGGGATCACTTTGACTTTCACCAGCAACTTCACCACTGACTCTTGCTCTGTCTCGATCCCATCGTCGTCGTTGTCCACACTCCCCCTTTCCACGGGGGACACGACAGTCAGCTCGACATGGCCCTCGGCGATCCCGTCCCAGCCGGCCGCTTTCTGGGCCACCGATATCGACAAGGAGAGGTAGCCGGACCAGGGCCAGAGAATGTCAGAGTACGAGAAAGCGATCTGAAATTCAAAGGATCCGCTCAGGTTTGCCGCTTCAGGACAAGTCTTCCGGGGGTTTCCCGCAAAAACATGACGTTGATTCGTTCGTCACTTTCCGATTCTGTATCGTCGGAACCTTTGTCGCAAAGTGAAAAAATAGGAAACAAAAAATACATTTCCCACAATGCCCGTCTCAGTGTAGGCCGCAGTTTTAGCTGAACGACATTTGATAACTTGTACGGCAAAAAGCCAGTAAAAAATCATTTTCTGGACCACGTAAACAGTGTTAAGTGCTTTTATTGAGTCTACTTTGGTCAGCACGAAAGAAAACTTCGGACATTACAAATTTTTTGTTAAAAAACACAAGTTTTTGTGCGAGACCGGCTGTTAATCCACAAAGGTATCCGTCAACGAAAACTTCAAAATTTGTCACGTTGACAAATATTGATTTCGAATTCTCCAAACAAAAACCTACAGCGAGTGCACTTTTTGCCGATCCAACAACGTGATGTTCAAAATTGCGACCAAGTCCCCCAAGTCAGTTTTTCTTGCTTGGCCACATTCTCGGAACCAAGGAAACGCTTTTATTTTTCACGGAATTGCCGTCTTCGTTATCGAATTTGTCCCCATGNGGTCGGCAGGATGGGACAGCCNGTCGTCCGACAGCCAAGCACTCTCCCAGCCGCGAGTTTGGCAAGGAACATGTGCGGGGAATCACCGAAATGGAGAACACGAAACGGGATGACGGGACGAAGTGCACTGCACAAGACGGTTAAGCCGTGGGTGAAACATAACGCAATCTATTAATTTGCTCGTCACTTGGAGTATCCGAGGCTGACGCTGTCTCGACGCCGTATTGTTTGTGACGAACGGAAAGTCATTAGCGGCAAAACAAGCAATACGTATTTCGTGGCCAGGCGTGTGCGTGTAAATCAACTGCGCACTATCAACGGCAGGCAGCAAAGCTTTTTCCAAGCGCGCCGCCATTGTTTGTACGTACGTCACACATGTGCGCGTTGCTTCACGGGGCGTGTCCTATATCTGCGCGCTCGAGCGGAACGCGCGGGGGTACGGTGCAAAGGACAGAAGCACCAGTAGTCGACACGGCGTTAAAGCGTTTCTATCCGATACAAACAGCTGATTTCTGTCGAAGCAACTGGCTTTAGAGGGTGATTCCGCCCCAGCGCTTTCATCGAGACGCGGTGATGACGCAATAACATTGAAAAAACGACATGTGGCGAGTCTTTGCGTCGTGGTCTTTTGATGCAAATTCACTCGAAATATTTTCGTACAGCCTATTTTGCAAACCAGCACGCGTCCTACTTCGATGTTGTCTCCGTTTTGCGACGTGTACGGGTGCCATCTCGGCCGTCCCCGGATCTTTCCCGTGACGCCCATTCCGTTCAGGATGGTGACGTTGGCGATGACGGGCATTCCGGTGAAGTACAGTGGTTGCGTACAGTAAGGCCACATGTAGGGACATTCCGTGAAGTCCAGGTAGCTTGGAATGAGGCTCACTTGCGGACTGTAGGAATTCAACACCTGAAAACACACAAGGCAGAAACAATGACTGTCACAAAACAAAAAACTCCTTTATTGATGAAAAGGGCAGCGCGAGCCCCGAATGTTTCCTCGCCGCATTGTTACGTCAGGTTCTCATCCACACAACTCGTTTGATTGATTGAAGCCGAGGCGGCCGTGGCACGTTACATGATGGTCGCCCGTGGCGTTTTTTCCGCGACTACTGCACCGCAAGAACAAAGCTTGTAATCAACTAAGGCTGCTTATCTGCGACGTCACAATGGAGCCCACTTCCTTTCACGCTCGCGCGACAGAGTTCAACGTTCACTGAAGGATTCGTTGAACGATATTTTCCAACCCTGCGGTAATGTTTTTTCCAACCCTGCGGTAGAGCAACGTCTGCGTTTCGCGATAGACTCGATGGTGGGTGCTGAAAAGCACCTTCGTATTTACACGAATCATAAAAATCATAAATTACCAATTGGCCCCTCATAAGCTTGAGACCGTTCACTGTCTGACNTGCGCTGCCAGTGCAGTGACTTTCCTGCTCTGTCATGGAGCAAGGTACGTAACAGGATAAAAAGAGTCATTCAACAAATTTATTATGTTTGCTCGATTCTGTTGGCATGGGAGCACATCATCTCACTATCCACAAAGAGCAAATACGGAGCGTTTCAAGACAAAACGAAGATTGGTCCGCAACACGCCGTGAGCAATGCTGCACTTCAAAATAAGGACAAATGTTAAACAAACTCAGCAGTGCTATTCACGTGTTGTATTGAGCTAGGAATCTGGTTTGAAAGTAAACTGGTAATGGTGGCTTCTTTCAAGCGAATTGTTTCGAACAGATATAGCTTTAATTTTTCTATTAAGTTTTTTTGGTAAAAATCTTAATTTTTTCGTATCAAAGTATCAAGAGTCAATTTTCAACACCAAGCAATGTGCTCAGGGAGCAAGTAGCAAAATACCATGACGACCAAATCAAACCACGGAAGGTGGGCCTTGTGAGGAGGAAACAAGGAATCGTATTATATGCCATTTTGTTAAACACAAAATTTCGTGCACGTCATCGGGTTTATGCGACAAACCAAAACCGAGAAATCACGGGGCGACAACAACAACAGTGTGTCACTTTCACCCAAAACATTAAAAGAACAACTTGTCAATGCAACAAAAGGTGAACCACCAATAACCAGAAGTGAACGAGCACGTTACATACAAACCTGTTTTTTCGGTCAGTGACCAAATTTTTTTTATTTTTTGAAGTGACCGAAAAAATTAGTGAATTCGGTCGTAATGATTTTGTCAGTCATAAAACAGCGAAAAAGAAAAAACGACAGAAGCTTTTAAACTACCTTCAGACAAATGACCGAAATGTCTTGGCGAAAATAAAATAAAACCCGGATATGAACAAACCTGATAGGCCTTGAGCAAGTCGAGCTTTCCCTGCCCTTGCTCGAACATGTTTGAAGTGGGCAGACGCTCGGCTGAGTCCATCAGGGCCTGTTTGACGCTGGCCGGGCTGATCAGGCGTCGGCCGCGCTGGTCCTTACACGAGCTGAGAAGCAGCGCCACTGCCCCCGCCACCACGGGGGAGGCCACGCTGGTGCCGGACAGGGTCCGACAGCCCCCGTGCAGACCAGACCCCCGTACCATGGAACCGTAGGTGACAATGTCCGGCTTCAGGCGTCCGTAACCGGCCGGAAGCTCCCAGGTGGTCATGCCGCGCGACGAAAAGCGGGCGATGTTGTCCGTGTAGTCGATGCCCCCGACTCCTATCACGTCCATCTGGTCGGCGGGGTTGTTCAGCGTACCTTGGCACAAGAAGCCCAGAGGTTTGAGCTCAGCAGACTTGGACAACTGAATAATTCTAGTTTACTAATTCGACCAATTNGAGCGAATCGNCGGNAATTCTACTTTTAATCTAATTTACTGAAAGCTTCAGTGCTCTAATTTTAGTTCTAATTTCCGATTTTGCAAAAAATGCTAATTTGTCCAACAGCATTTTNAAAGATGACGAGAATGCACCTCGTGCAAGGAAAATGCAACAAAATGGTCACAAGTGTTGTGCCGCCATTCNANCATTCTAAAAACAAAAACAGTAAAAACTCGATCAATTTTCTCAGTTGCAGTACAAACTGAAACTATGTGACCTTATCTGTAATTATTATTNCGTCACGTTGCCTATCCACTCACACGCAGAAGTCAAAATTGTCACCAGTTACTTGCGACAGTNAGTCAGCTGTGATGTTTTTGGGCAGAGGTCTCCAAACTACGGCCCGCAGGCCAANTCCGGCCCGCGAAGACGTTTTGCCAATAATGAAAAAATTATTTACGAAGAGCTTGTTGATTTGGTAAAACGTAACATATCCCGAAACAATCACATTGCGCAAGATGTCCGGCTCTTTTGAAAGCTTATGTGGCCCTCAGACAAAAATGTTTGGAGATACCCGTGTCAGGGTTCTGGAAAAGCGAACATCGTTTCCCTTATCTGAAGGCTGTTGCTTGAAAATTCCTGGCTATGACAGCGACATCGGCTCCGTCGGAACGAGTCTTTCTCCACGCAGGCGGACTGTACAGCAAGAAACGCGCCAATTATGGCGTACGAATCTTTGCTATTCACATGCTTATGAGAATGAATCCACATTTGGGCATGAATTGAACTTGGATTAAAGTCGTTTTGATTTGTATGTAATTCTAATTATAATTTAATTTCTGGTTTTCGAAATTACGCTTATTTTAATTCTAATCTAATTTGTGAAAGCTGGGTTTGGTCTCATGTTAATTCTAATTTAGAAAAGCTAAAAAAATTGTAGTTGTCCAAGTCTGGAACTCAGGGTTCACACACATTTAAAAAAATTATTTTCCCTGTACCTTTTTTAAACCTTTTCAATACTAAATTTCACAAGTTCAATATCATTACTTCTCTTCATTTTTCGAAATTCTTAATCATGAAACTCGATTTTACGCATTGCATAAATATTGAATTGCTTTGCCTTCAGCAAAATTCTGCTCAGATACTTGAGATTTCTTTTCCATATAGAACTTCCACACTTTTTCAGTATCTAATGCACATTTTGGCCAAATTCAATACTTTTTCAAGGTATTGAAAACCGGTTTTGAAATCCAATAATTTCAATAACGCGTCGGAGCCCTGTAAACTTTCGACTTCAGATCCGAGTTTTTTCGCGGTTAAAAAAACAAAACTTTGGCCGATTGATTTTTTTGTCGGAAGGTTTGCAACGACAGTGGTCTCAAGTAGGATTGCAACGACAGTGGTCTCAAGTAGGATACTGCTGGAATCAGAAAATCATTTCTGAAAAACTAGTAGAACGGTTTGAGGTAAAATCAGTTTGAAAAAATCATTAAAGATTGACATTTGCTGACAAACAGCTTTCAAAATTGAAACAATGCTTTGTTATAAGTTTGTCCA
>JGI24158J21664_10010974_pt1 | contig 12061 bp, 9 predicted proteins | sample Ectturendosymbi3_FD_21664 | JGI IMG/M metagenome (IMG submission 21664) | reverse complement strand
TTTGGTGGCTTTTCCTTGCCTGCAACGCATTTTACTTCAATTTACCATATAACCGCTTTGCCCACATTACATTTTATACCCAGAGTAAAAGACTTTTGCTAACTATTTTACACTGTTCCCTTTTACACTGAAAGCAACTTCGCCCTTGAGAGGTCTGCAGCCTTGATGACCCTTGGACCTTCGCAGCCTCCAACTCCCTCATGCATTCTATACATCGATGTACTTGGAAGTCATTGCAGTTCTTCATTATAACAATCATGATGCAGAGTCATTCATGCGTGTGTCTTAAAAAGCTTGTATTTCATCAAAGTCAAGTAAAAGCATTAGCGCCATCAAGCGTATACTTTACACTACTGCAATGCATATATCCTCGTTTTCTTTCGTGTATTTGTGTTTTTTTCTCTCTCTTTACGATGCATGTTGAAAGTCTAGCGTTTTGCGTGTGGGAGTGAAGACGTTACACAATACAATACAATGCAATTCCGACGCCCATGAGGGCGACGACCTTTTTCCAACTCATTTATCTTCTTCTTGCGTGTGAGCGGCTGTTCAAACAAAACTTACAAGGTCCTCAAACCATTTAGTGTTCTTGATGATAGGAGATCGCAGGTCTTCCAGGAGGTTCGGAGGGCGGAGGACGGTACCGTCGAAAATAAGATGATTGGTCAACTGCTCCTCAGCGCCACAGTTGCAACTGGGTATATCTAACAAGCCCCAGGGGTACAGGCATGTACCAAGGCGGCGGACGCCTGTTCTTAGCCTATTTAGTGCTACCAGGAGCGTCCGCCTAATCTCTCAGCCAGGCGGGAGTCAGACAGCAGGGGTATCGGAAAACTGGGCCGGTGGTCTGGCACTTTCCCATGCCGCTCTCCCTGACTCTAGGAGATTGAAACTGGAGCTCATCAGCGCCGCAGCATGGCGGTGGAAGAGGCGTCGTGAATGCAGGCACTATGTGTCAAGGAACTGTGCAGCATGGACAAGGGTATGAAGGGGATGGTTAGTGTTCAGCTGTGCCTGGAGCACCAGCCTGAAAGTGAAGTGTTTCCCGAGGGCCGAGAGCACTGGTAAAAGCTCGTCACGGGTCGGCTTGAGGCTTCCAAAGATAATGCGCAACGTATCGTTTAATGCAACGTCTAGCTTCTTAGTGTTGTTGCTGCGATACCAAGGTGGGGCGGCGTATTCCGCGGCACTGTTGACCAAGGCCAGCGATGAAGTTCGCGGAACAGAGGCGTGGTCACCCCACGTTGAGCCAGCCAGGAGACGTTAAAAGGCAATTACGGGCTATGACTTTGCCACAGAGGCCTTCAAAGTGTTGCCTGAAGGCGAGTTGGCGATCAAGCATGACTCCAAGGTAAGGTGGATTCTGGGTTNAGGGGTTCGGCCGNGGCCCCAAGCTTTATTCTGAGGCTCATGTTGACAAGTTCCTAGTGNTGAGTCCTGGTAACTGACACAGTTATAGTCAGGCGAATGTCAACAGCCCGAGAGGCGACTCGTATGAAACCCCACAAGAAACTCGAACTGACGTGAAGTCCCCTCCATCATGAGCTCGTCCCGCTTTGTTCCTTCAGCAAGAACCAGCTTCATCCGAATATAACAGCCTGGAATTGTTAATCAGAGGTTCGTGGTTCGTGTCCGGGCAGGGATGCCGCAATATCCCTTCTTTTTTGCAACGAATCTCGTCAATNGAGCGTTGTTTCTGTGAAGGTTGCATCTGNAATGGCATTCGCATCTCGGTTGCAGCACCATTTTGTTGCGATCGGGGAGTTCGAGCGGCAAGTGCGGAAAGCTTACCACTGCGGCAGCAAGCACTAAAAGAGATCACCCGACGAGATCACTCTCGTCGCCACAGTTAGCAAGTGCAATAAACTGTTCAGCAGGTTCACAAGCCTTATTAGAGGTCACTCAACGAGAAAACACATCGGGTCACTCTATTGGTTCTATTTGCACCGCTTAATATCAATGCTATTCTAAGCACACATCCCGTTCATGTGGAACGCGTGTTCAACACCGCCCTCACCTAGTGATTGCAACACTGCATCTGTCAAGCAACATATTTGTTTCAACTAACTCTGGATCTGGATATTGTTTTAAACCCTTTTTTTCTGAACGAAAACTTGCCATTTTCTTGTTTTTCAGCACGTACGCTATATATATTCCAAAGTTGATTCGTCCTGGATTCGATATTTTAATAACGGCGGCAATTCTGAATGTTTCAAACCCTGTTGTTGTAACAGCAGAGCTATCATCAAGAGATAATGCGACTGCTTTACAAGCTTCGTCGACAATCAATCCAGGTAAGCCAAGATTCAGCAGAATATTTCGAATACCTGTTTCAGTGAAAGTATTTTGTTTCACGAACCTTAAGTGCCTGACAATTGGCAGAAAGTACCTTTGAGTTTTTCTTATCATTGTCGTACTTGAAACACTATGACGGTGCATTTATTATTTCAGAAACGAGTGGAATAATCGTCCTTGGCCAGGTAATTATTCCAATAACCTTGCTTCGCACATGTAACACATCTTTTTCTAAATAGCTTTGCCTATTAGCGACAGGCAAATGGCAACAAACACAATACTGATTTATTTCTTCGCTGATTGCCAATTTCGTGAAATCCACAAAATAATTCATCTGATTCTTAAGCGGCTGCGCATGATTGATAACAGTAAATGAGTACTGCCTTGATTACAAGTCTCAAATAGTAAATAGAAGTGAAATTCATCTTTGCAGATTCCACGAGGATATAAAGGCAGCCACGTATTCAGAATGGCAGTCTGGGGCGTCGATTCTGTTACAAATGAACATCTATTTACAAACGCAGCAATCGACTTCACATATGCTTCCAAATCTCTTTCCATTCTAATCCAAACTGATAAAGCTATTTATCAACCAGGACAAACAGGTAAGCATTTGTTGCTGACACTTAAGCCAATACTCTGTTTGCTCATGCTTGCAAATTCACGCCAGAAGAATCTCAGTAGGACATCTTTAAATGAGTAATATATATTTCTCAGTGATAGTTCTTGTCTGGGTTTTACAGTGCATGTCCTGATCCGACATAACAAACGTCGAAACTAACCAAAGGATTAATCTTGTTCATTTGTATTTTCAGCAGCTGTCAGTAAGTAATCAGATGAGAAGGTTGAATTGCCCAACCATCATTTACAAATCAGTTCTATTAATATTGTTATTTGTTCGAAACGGCGTGACATCTCTAACAGCTTTGGTTTCCGGGCTGGGTGAAGATTTAGTTGTCGCCAGTTTATGTGCAAACATGATTACGATTGCGTCAGCACTAGTTTGTATCCATTAGGTTTACATTGATTTTTGATGAAATCAACCACAGTGTGCGTCATTAATCCTTTATGCGAAATGGTTTAACTCTCAAAGATACTGTAAATCGAATAATGACTCTCGTGAAGACTTGCCAAAAACAGGTCTCTGTTAATTTCTGAATTTCGACAGAACAACTGAAATGTCGAAAAAGTCAATTATAATGTATTTACAGTAAAATTTCGCGCCGTTTGCTTGAAACCTGATCTGCGACCACTGAGGGGGGTTGTCGAATATTCGGTGATGGATCCGAACGGAAACACTGTTTTGCTGAATCGCAACGTCTCCCTGTCACATGGAGTTGCTGGGGGGGAATTGTCATTGCACAAGGACGCTGTGGCTGGCATGTGGAAAATCGCATTCGCCTCTTCGGTACGTTTTTCTTACTTTACTGCTCCTCAAACGCTTGAAGTAATTTCTGCTTTGAGACCTTGCGGTTTGAAATTTGCTGGTGTACATTTGACACTGACTTTTAATCACTTGTGACTTTATCGGTTTCGCGCTTACGTTTGCGCAAGGGTTGAGGAGTCGAAGCCGGAATCGGAGTCGTGAGGAGTCGGAGGTTTTTGGGTGGAACCGGAGTCGGATTCCTAACAACACTGAAAGTCGGACTCAGATTTTTTTGTCCGGCTCCGACTCCGGAAGTCCAATTGGATCATTTTTTACATCACACTCCTAAGTTGGGAATCCCTGTTGAGGAGGTACAATTTATTTTGAAACTTTTGTTGAAACAGACATTTCTTGCTGTGCACCACGATTTCCATTGATGGACAGTTGCTACAAAATTGTTAACAGCCAAACTTCATTCTCATTATGTTGAGTGTGACACGCAAAACCTACGAGGCGACTATCGTACGCTAGGCTTTAATCAACAAAAATCGAAGCTATTATCTACAGAAACACAGAACAGTTAAGCACGGTGACACCGACAACAACATTTCACCGTAATGACCGAGAACGGCGCGTTCAAGCTTCGCAGTGATATACACTCGCCAACTGCCCCAAGTTGTCGTGGGCTGTGGCAGCAATCAGAGTTCCGCGATTGAGAAATCAAGGGAGGCAACAACGCACAAATCTCCACATTAAGAAATCGGAGTCGGAAATTTTGAAAAGGTCGTATACTTTACCTGCGACTCTGCAACCGTAGTTTGTGCGGGATGCCGTGAATGCTGCGATAATAACGTTTGTGTAATTGATGCAATAACCTTGTTGGACGTTNCTATGTCTCTTCCATTGTTCAATGTTCGCTCAGGCGATTTCGTTTTTAATTTTGAAATATTCTGTTTGCATNCATGACACACTTTTTGCGNTCAAAGATATGTGTTTCTTTCACAAAGCTTAATATGCGANTTTAGTGCAGTACCAAAAATCTTGCTTGATTAGCATTTCAGTCGAGTTGAGTTTTGTCTATAGATGTGTGTTAAATGCATAGAATTGATAACGCTACAAAGCTCGTCAGACTTATTCAGAGCAACCTATTTTACGGAAACGAGATGAATTGCAAACAAAACCAATACCGTAATAGTTTTGCTAATTCCTAACAGAAACTGATGACTGAATGAAACTTTTCAACAGCGTGAAGAAAATTGCTCATTCCTCCTCCTCCGAAAAAATATTCACGTAATGCATCTNTCACGTCACTGTTTTTGTGGTGGTTTTCTTGGCCCAACATTTTCTGTGTTTCATGAGTTGGTGANTATGTCATATCTGTGCATGTCAGGGTTACGAAAAAATTCTCGAGGTGGAAGTGAAGACTTACAAGCTGCCGAAATTCAAAGTAGAGGTTGAAGCACCATCTTACATTCATCCCAAGTCGCCCGGATTCTTTGTTAAAGTGAAAGGAACGTAAGTACTTTGCGTGTTCCTTTACCAATATTCTGTTTTTTTATTTCAAAGGTTTGGAATTCTTGTTAGTTATGTTTTTTTGCATGACTTATAAAGTCCGGGCGTTGCAATCGTGCATTTTCAATAAAATGCTTTCACAGATATGTTTACGGGAAAGCAGTCAAAGGAAAAGCAACAATAACCATGGTTCTCAGCCAAGGGGGTGGACCTGTGTTCTATTATATCTACGGGGATAGACCAAAAAGAAAACAGAAAAGCATTGACCATACATTCGAGGTTTGACAAGTGTTCTGGTTTACTTGGTATGTGTTGTCTTTTCATGCGCTTTACCCGAATGGCCATCAAGCGCAATTTTTGCTGGGCATGAAAAGGAAATGGTAAATAGGCCTAAACGTTTTAATCCGCAGAGAACTTCAAAAAATTTTGGGACAAGGGCAGGGGTGTAGTGGGATGGGGACGCGTGGAAACGGCGTTCCCACACCTTTTTCACGTTTTCCTTTAAAATGGCTTTGAAGCTGTTTCAAAATGGCTATATTTGGATGCGTTCCCACACCTTTTTTGTTAGCACTAAATCCCTGGACAAGAGTTAAGTGTGGGCTTGCTTTGGTTGCTATTTCTTTGCTGACGGGGCATGATTTGCAAATATTTCAACCGTTCTCGCCGACATCGTGACTTTTCTGTCGCAAAGTGGGCATATCACAATTTCTACCTATGAGGAAACAAAGAAAGCCGTTTGGTTTTGTTGTAAACCGCCAAAAAGATGGTTGCAGCATATCTTTTACATTGTTCTAATTATTGAAAGTTAGGTTGAAGTTGAAAAAATGAATACTAAAACGCAAGATCTGCAAGACTGTTCAAAGTCAGGTTATCGCCTTTTTGTCTTTGAGATTCCCCCACCAAACAAATGCTATTTGTGCTCATGAGCAATGTAGAAAGCTGATAAATTATAACCATACTAAGGAGTTTGGATTTCAGAGAGAGTGGGCGATGTCTCTTGATCTTCACTGGCAAGTTTTCCTTCCTTCTCTTTCAGATTTTTGATGGCGAAGAAAATCTGTTTGTTTCATTGGATGATGTGAAGAATTTGCTTGGGTGGAATTTCTACACCGAAATGCAAATAAATATTACGGGAAGCGTCAGCGAAGAATTGACTGGGATCACGTTGAACGAGACTGTTGCCGTTCAAACGAAGGAAACCAAAATTAAAGTAGATGCTCTGTACAAACCCAACACCATCAAACCAGGATTGTCCTACACAGCCTATGTAAGTGATGCTGGTCGTCAACGCTATTTTAGTCGTAAGATTTTGCCAAACTTTGGTCTTATTTCACATTTCTTGAGTTATTTTTGTGCAAAATGGTGCTCATCTCGTATACCTTTACCAGTGGTGTAGGAGGCGGGGGTACAGTGGGTGCAAGAGAACCCCCAAAAGTTTTGATTTGTTGAAAACATGGGCAAAATCTCTGAAAATTTGGGCAAAATCCCTGAAATCCGAACAAAATCCCCAAATATCTAGCCAAAATCCCTGAACATCTGGGCAAAAATGGTGCCCACCATTCTTTGACTTCAAATATGACGTCCAACATTTGCACAAAAACAAGTGAAGACCATTTTTTGAAGGTCACACCCATAGGCGTATGTGAAGGCATTTTACTGGGGGGGGCGGAAAAAATTTGCCCTGAAAATAACAATTTGCCCTAAAAATAGACAATTTACCCTGAAATTAACTTTTTGGTTTCATCCAAATGGGGTCTGAAACCTTATGTAAATCTGTTCTATACAGTAGAATTCGTTTACAACGGCTTCTTCTGTAACGTCAATTCGCCCATAACGTTACATTTTGTTTGGTCGCGATGGCATCTTTCATATGCATTTCAATTCGCTTATAATGTCAATTCGGCAATAACGTTCTTTATGCAATTCCCTAGAGGTGCCGTTATAGGCAAATTCTGTAGTTACCTTGCTTGTTAATTCAAGGGGTTGAAGTTCCTCGCCCGTAGTGTTCTCACAGACAAGAAATTTTACGGTAATTGCTTTTACTGATGCAAACATGTAGGCGACTTCGATGACGCAAGGCAATGTTTTAAATCGACGGTTCCTGATCGTATGGTCTGACTCCACAAACCTGCCAGTGTTATCGCTGCTGTGCACTTGAGCAAGGCACTTAAAGGCGCGCACTCAAAGGAGCCAAGCAACCTGCACGTCCGTGCTGCCCGCTTCTAAATCTCCTGTTAATCAAAAAATCTATCATCTTAACAAACTGAGCCTCTACCCAGCGCAAACTCGAAAACGAACAAAGAAAGAGTTACCGAAATCTTATATCAAGCTGTTGAACTGCCGACATCCGATTGTTCGATTTTTACAGAAAACGAGGGCTTGGTCCAGATCAAAGTCCTTATAACCAATCACGACTTTGGTCCAGATCACAAATTACACGAGCCCAAATTGCACAGATCACCTCCAAGCGAATGTGCACTGTATTGAAATTTTTTTCACCGTTCACGATTTTTGAGCAACTTGCGCTTGCACTGAAAAAACAGAGTTGCCCTGAAAATTTTCACTGTATTGAATATACTTTTTACATTCAGGATTTTTAACAACCTGCGCTTGCCCTGAAAACAAAGTTTCCTCTGAAAGTTTTCACTGTACTGAATATATTTTTTATCATTCAGGATTTTTGAGCAACTGCGCTTGCCCTGAAAAACAGAGTTGCCCAGAAATTTTTCACTGTGTTGAATATACTTTTTACATTCAGGAGTTTTGAGCAACTTGAGATTGCCCTGAAAAACAGAGGTTACCCTGAATTCACAGTACTGAATATACTGTATAGTTTTCATTATTCAGGATTTTTGAGCAACTTGCGCTTGCCCTGAAAAATAGAGTTGCCCTGGAAGTTTTCAATGTATTGAAATATTTTTTATCATTCAGGATTTTTGAGCACCTAACACTTACCCTGAAAAACAGAGTTGCCCTGAAAATTTTCACTGTATGGAATACACTTTTTACATTCAGAATTTTTGAGCAACTTGCGCTTGCGCTGAAAAACAGAGTTGCTCTGGAATTTTTCATTGTATTGAATATGTATTTTTTATCATTCAGGATTTTTGAGGAACTAGCGCGTGCCCTGGAAACAGAGTTTGCCCTGAAATTTTTCAAACCCGGGGGGCGGCCGCACCCCCCGACCCCCCGCCTCGTACGCCTATGGTCACACCAAAAAACAGTCGGCAAAATTTGCACGACAACTTTTTGGCCAAGTTTGGGCAAAATGATTTGCACCCCCAAAAATTCGCTTGCTCCTACACCTATGTATTTTACAGCTCACATTTGTTTTTGGCGGACTTCAAGTCCGCAGGATTTCATTGATTTCAGCAAATGCTANAAANTCGCCCTAAAACAGATTTTTAACACTAAGATCGATTACACGTCACGGCGAAGCATTAACACGTCCCTGTCGACGTGGTAAGGGCNTCCAAAGTTCAAACGTCTTGGATATCGTTTGGTACGCATGTTTTAATGTCGGTTACGCCACTGATGACAACCAATCATAAATAAATAACTTGTCCTTTAGCCCTCTTGATTTTCTAAATACAGAAAACAACCGGACATTCATGTTCCACAGGGCCCTTTTTAGCTATCGGGCGTTAGAACAAAGTACCAGCTGGACAGCCCTTTCATAGGACCTGCCTATAGTTTTTAACCAAAGATGTCCAAAGAAAATGACGGTGTTGCGACAAATCCAAGGCCTTGTTGCTGTAGTTGAGTGAATACAGGGACAACTAAGATCAACTCATTTCGACGTGTTTAAAACTTTTTTAGATAAAAGTCACCGAACAAGACGGCAAAGTTTTGACGGAAAGCGACCGCAACAAAAACCAGCTAATCGTTCACATCGCGTGCGTATGAATCAAGTTTTACTCGCACTGAGCATGCACGCCCATTGCCTATCACTGTTTTTACCGTATCTAATAGGTTTCGCAAGGACTGTAGTAGTAGGGATAGTTGTGATGATCACATTTTTTCTATTTCTGGGTTTGATCAGATCTGAATTACTTTCATCGCTTTTCAACCTTTATTACCTGATAACCACCGCCCAGTTTTTTGTTGACTGTGATTGGTTGTCAGCCACTCGGTATGTGCTACGGGGCGGTTTCAATTTTCCTTTTGAGTGTACAAGAACTTTCGTCTTGGTTTGTGGTCAGTTATGTGCATGGGATCTGGCGAAGAGAGAACCAGATGGAGGTGTTCGACATACCACCGGACGGTACAGTCGCTGTCACCATCGAGGCGAAGATCGGCGAGTACCAAAAGGTTTCCTTTCGCGTACGTTCATGTTTGACAATAGTTTTGCTTACATTCGTTTTTGCGTAACTTGGTTTAAAAGGTTTATTAAATTTATGCGTCATAATCGGTTACGTTTACATATGTGCTGAAGGAAAACGTAAGTTTTATTATCATTATTTTCATTGAAGGTTGTTTTAGTTTGAGCCTTTCAGGAATTTGGCAGATGTTGACCGACTTACTCTGACTGCAAACGTTTTCATTCAAATGTTCTCATCACCAAGTTGTATAGGTCTTCATGTGTTATTTTGTGACATTTGACGATTATATAAGCGGATTGACCAATCAGGTGCGTTGGCGTTCTATATACAATCAGTGGCGATTCTAGAATGAAAAAAGTGGGGGGAACCCTGCGGGGCCAAGTAAAAAAGTAGGGGTCCAACATAAATTTCTCTCCTGCATGGTGACTTTCCTTTGTAATGAAGATTGATTTGTTATAATTAACCCTAGCACACCCAAGATAGGCTTGTGAATATCGTCAGAACCGTCGCCAGAAAGTCTTCAATAGGGGGCTTTACGTTTCTGCAGCGTTGCTTGACATTCTAAATATTGACAAAAACTCCACTGATTTACAGTGTTTCATATTTCAATTTAGGGGACTTGGAGGTTTGTTTCAGGGGTCTATAAGCCCACAAAAGCACCCCCGTGGCGACGGGACTGAATATCATTAAATATGACCGAGCGTTATTATTCACTAGAGACACTTAAGCACCACTAGATTCAATCGCACATTTGCACTGCTATGTCGAATATTCTGTGCTAAACATGCAACTTCCGCAGCACTACACTCTGACTCTACACGTGTATAACGAAACACCATTTCCCGTACATAATTGTGCCTGTGCCGGCCACACATGAACGAAAACAGCTGCACGAAAGTGAAAACAATTCACATGAAAGCGAAGTGATTCCAACGACGAATGCTATCCTGACACAGAGACATGTAGTCTGTTGATAGCCAACTGTTTTCGTCAAACTGTTCTTACTACAAAGCAAGTTTTTTTAAACAACCATCTGTCAACACATTAGTGACTGTGGCGAATCCGTTTTTGTGGCAGCTTACGAACACTTCGTGATGTAAGAATAACAATGTTCTGCAACTACTATCACAAGTGTAATACCATATGCAGCGTGGGTAGGGTAAGGACCTTTCGATGCACTATGCAGTTAAACAACAGCGAGGTTTCGGCACCAGTCGACCAGTGGCACCTAAACTAGCAAAGCCGCGCCGCAGATAGGTATGTGTGTATCGGCGTTTTGGGCGTGTACCTGATAGCAAGATGTAACACCAGGCATAAAACTTGCTCAGCAGATAATCCTAACAAAGTCGTTCATTTTAATAGTCACACTAAATTTTCCTCTGACTGATCCTCAGAAGCTGACTTTTAAATCCTGCGTTAATTTATGACAGTGATTCCCAACGGGGTCCAGGCAGTCCACCTATCCACAGAGAGTTCCATAAATCTTTGATAAACGTTCACTGACCTATGTGCAAGATTCGACTAGTTGCTCATGAGGTGCCAGCATAGCAAAGTAGCCCATCGGATACTTTTGAAAAAGATGGTCCATGGCCAAAATTGATTGAGAACCACTGATTTATGACTACCACCTCAAAATAAACCAAAAGAAACAATTAGACAAATAATGTACAATACGATTCTCACACAAATCGCTGCACCGTCTACGTCAGAATTTCATATCAACATCAACTCAGTGTAACTTAATCCTATCGTGTCGACTGTCAAATTCATCAATGAAGCCATCTAAATCTATTTTTCAGCTCGTACTCTTTCAATTGAAAGTAGAGCATTGTCACTCAATCTTTCACTAGTCATGGAATTTCTGAGAAATGTTTTCACTAATTTCATTTTTGAAAAACTCTCTCGCATGAAGCGCTGGTGACCGGAAGGATTACAGCTATTAGTAACAACTTGTATAAACAATCAAACTCATCTTTGTAAGGAGCTATAAATGTAAAAAATTGTTCGAGCAATGCAGGCAGCTGCGACTCTTTCCGAAAAAATTCTTTGCCAGAAGTGTTTCATCTTTTAAATCATTTTCACTAATTGAATATGCATTTGCGAATTTTCTCAAATGTTCTGATAGAAATGTTTGACCTCCGGGACAAAGAGTTGAATGCCCGAAAGAATTGCTCCTGAACCATTACAAAATGTCATTACAAAGTTCTATGAGATTGCAGGACATGTGTAGATAGACTTAAAACTGAAGTCACGACCAGTTGCCTAAGATGCTTCGAAGTCATACGAGACACAAGGCAGCAGAACACAAATTCGGATAAATTAACTTACACCAATTCTTAATGCTGTCGCAAGCATTTTCCTACTGGGACAAGCAACAATCTGCTGATAGTAACATACAGTAATCCAGTTCTACCTCACACTGAAATGCACGATAGATCAATCTTCCCCTTTATATGGATTGTTTCTTAGCTTCGAACTGAACCTTTCACCACCAAAACCGCGGTCTGACTAAATTTCACGCAGGATCCGAGCAACCACTGATGTGTGTCGTCATAAACAACTCCCA
>JGI24158J21664_10010972_pt1 | contig 12061 bp, 12 predicted proteins | sample Ectturendosymbi3_FD_21664 | JGI IMG/M metagenome (IMG submission 21664) | reverse complement strand
TATGGGTGCCGTAAATTATTATTCTTTTCTGTAGGGTGCCGCAAGCCTAAAAAGGTTGGGAAACACTGCCTTAGATCGTAACCCGATATTTTACTCCTTTTCCAGATTGATTGCCATTGCGACCAACACAAATGCACACATCTATGCACGAGAAGAACAGATCTTAACTATTAGGTTGGGGTGATCGTGTTGGAAGAACAAGTTTAGAACAGCGATTTTTTTCAACGTATTTTGTACCGCGGCCGATTGTAGCGACCCACTATAACCTTACGACCCCCATTCTAGGCTTTTTTGGTCATTTTTTAGCCATAGACCGAATTCAAAAATAAAAATAAAAAAAAGTACCGGTCGTAATGTCCGAAAATGTAGACTAGTGGATACTGTTGCGGTGAGTTTTAATGCTATTATGGGACAAATGACCGAAATGTCTCCGCGACAAAAATCAGTCCCCATCTAAAACTTTAATAAAGCAAATGTAATACAGCTAGGTACATAAAATATCTACTCGCTACCCCTCCAAAAATGGTTCGGGAGCCCCAGTTTGAAAACCACTGGTTTAGAACGTATATAAAGACTTGTAAATGAAGATTCTGAACAACACCTTCCACGCGTGGTGCAATGAACAGCAATTTTTGGGAGGATTTAATTGTTAACATGTAGCTATGCAGAATATCGATTGCTAGTTGAGAGCGTACAGCTTTAAACCTTGGTAATTAGTAAGCTTAATTAGGCATGCAGATACCTTGATTAGTTTATAATGGCACGTTTTAGTCTTAACATTAAGACTTGCTGTTTATACGTTATTTGGGAAAGCAAGATCAAATTTGGGCAAAAATTGTTTGCATCCCCAAAAATATGCACTCCCGTACACTTATGATGTGGTAGCACGACGTGCTTAACGGTTCAATATTTGCAGTCCATAATTTGGTTTACAATTAACTGGAACATGATTTTATCGAGGAGACCAGACCTTGAGTTTGGAGGTATTGATTGTGAATTTGGGAGCGCAGCCTGCCTACTCCCGAATCTGTTGAACAGTGTCACATTAACATGTTTTTCATAACCTGGAATAGTGGGATTGATGTGTTTTTTCTTCACAGCAGCAGTCCAATGTCGAAATATGTGAAATGGTGTTAAATACTTGATTGAAATTCTGCCGTTATTACTGGCGATAAATATATTTTAGGGCAATATGCTTTTAGGCCCAGTGTGCATCCAGTCCCGTCGCCACGGGGGGCTTTCGATGGCTTATCCCACCCAAACAAAGCTCCAAGACCGCTAAATTGAAACGTGAAACATTATAAATAAGTGGAGCTTTGGTTAATTTTATAATGTTAAGCCCCCCCGCACAAACGAAAAGCCCCCTATTGAAAACTTTCTGCCGACGGTTCTGTGTGCGTCTATCAAGCGATTGAGATCGTTTTTCACGATAGCCAGCAGAGCTACCTAAAATGGCAGTAATGCTATAACAAATGCCTTTCATTGGTGTCTTGCTTTTGAATTGTCACTTCAGCAATACATATGTTCTCCATGTATATGTAACTGCACAAGCTTCGTCTGGACACGTGATCGCCATTTAGCTCCTTACTAGGCTCCTATCGTGGGACTTGAGTAGTTATTTCCAAGGGCATGAAGAAACATTCTACTTCCAAGCAGCAGGTCGGGAATAAGTTTCAGGCATTGTTTTTCTGATTTACGGTAGCCAAAACAGTGTCAAACATTGGCGCGTAGCATGCCTTAAGGCACATGTGTCAAACTGGTCGCCCGCAGGCCAAATGTGGCGCGCCACGTCTTTTTATGTGGCCCGCGAAGCTTAGATTTTAAGTCTCAGCCTGGTTATTTTTTTGGAACTGTAGTGGTTTGTACCTGTTTACAAAGGCGAACGACGTTCTTTGCCATGTTATAACTTTGCTATTTCAGGCATCTTGCTGACGTCTCTCTTTGAAAAAGTTATTCAGTTTTGAGGCTCCCTTTACCGCAACATAACCATGATTACGTCACAGAGAAACTGTTCAAGCATTAGCGTAGATCAGGGGTCGGCAACCTACGGCCCGCGGCCCGGATCCGGCCCGCAGCCCCTTTACCAAATTGTAGTAACTGTATGGCCCGCTTGGTGGTATTACATATTATGATTCTGCCCTCTTTGCAACTTCTTGTATTGAATACTTACGAGGAACTACTTAAGAGAAACCGCACTGTGCTATAAATGCTGTTTGTCGTATTTTGTGCTTTCGTTATAAACTGTGAAAATCAAGAGTGAATCTCATTAAAATTCCATAAATTCCTAAGTTTTACCTACATCTTAAACAGCAAAGAGAACGGAATTGTTGGTGGAAATTTAGTACCGCCCGCCAGAGCTTGCAGAATTAGTTTTTGGCCCGGGACCCGGTATTGGTTGTCGATCCCTGGCGTAGGTAACTGTGGTTCTGTTACAACTAGCCCTTTGAGGGCAACCATAGTGCTGATATGGCCCCCAGTGAAAATGAATTTGACACCCCTGCTTTAAGGTATATCTTTTAAATGCTTTTAGTAGATATAAGAGATTGTTTGGGACACCAAAAGTGTTCTCAGTTATGTGTAGCTTGTGAAAACGAGGTCCATCTTTTGGAACCCGCTTCAAACGTTTTCTGAATTGATGATATAAATCATTTTCAAACTGTGGTTATTCTCTGAAAGAACGGTTAGTTCGAACAACAAAATTAGCCACTTTCTTGGCCTACAAAATGTAACCACTTCTGTGTGATACTCAACGATTTTCACAGAGAACCTGGCGTATTTAAACAAATGGAAACCTTGTCTTTGTACGCCATACTGCTCACTGCTTCTTGTTATTAGTACGTTGCACGTTATACGTGGTTAAAAAAGCATTGCCCTGAGGAAGCCCAGTTGAATAGGTGGGCGAAACGCCAGCTAATAATAAAATAATCGCCAGAAGAGCTAATTTGTCTGCTTGAAATGGAAACCTTTCTGGCGCCCACCTTTTTTTCTTCCCCCACACGCCTGGTCTGGATCCGCCACTACATTTATTTGACACGCCGTTGCATATGGTTCGAAAGCTTTTCACGGCTTCATTAGTTTTTATTTCAAGGATAGTTTCAGTTTGTGAGTGCTGGACAAGCAATCGTAAATTCTTATTCAACCTTGACATAAAAAACTAACACACAGACAATATTCTGAAGCAAGCACTTGCTTTTGAAAGGCAATACAAAGTCATCCTTTCCACTGACGTCAGTATGCTGGATTCGAATCTCGGTCGGTTCATACTGAAGACTTGAAAAACGGCTCTTGAAGGCTGTTCAGCCTCGTTCTCGGTTATTTTTGCGCACTTTCTAAAAGAATCAGGTAAGTTGGCATTTGATTTTTCACAGGTCACAATGACGTCGCATGGATGTCCTGATGACGTCACACTGTCACTCACACTGCCACACAAAATTGCAAATGCTAAGGCAGCTGTTTTCAAATTAGAAAGTCGATAAAATTCTTCATCTTCGGTGTCTTCACTGACTCTCCAGTGAGATCAGTTGACGAGTTATGATCGAAATTGCCTCGAGCCAGTACTGTGGCTTTCAAGGGTTGGATTGATGCAAGGGAAAGTTTCACGCGCAGTGTGACCATTGGCTTGAGAATGCCAGCAATGCAGCGTTCATGCACTGCGAAAGTAGCCGCGTGTCACGGTACAGAGAAAGCGGAGGTGGGCGCCCGCAGACCACTCGCGACATTCCAAAAGGAGTACACAGCCAGTATAATGAAGCCTTCTTTCATATTAATGTGCTTTCAAGCATGATACAATGCACAGTACCGCGCCTTTGTTAAAACGCCGAAATAGTCCAATAGAGAGGCAAAGAAAGTGGAAAACTTTCATTCAAGATTTACAAAAGAACATTCTATCTTCACTAATTTGCTTGATGTTGCTGTTATACTGCATAATACAAGGATTTTCAATCTCGTACATTTTTTTGGTAAATCCAAAGCTTCGGGTTCGAGGCATGCCCGATAGACATGCAGCAAGAATGAGTAAACGATAACTGTTTAAGACTTGTACGTACTTCGCTCATGTTTTGATTTGACTTTGTTTCGTCACGGTAATGTTTAGATGGCGAAAACATTTGCGCTTCGCTTTTCACAATTTGTTTTCTTGGAAGTATCATATATTGGAAGTATATGAAAAAATTCCGGTTATAATAAATGAGTTTAAACCGGTTGGCACTTAAACCGGTTTCGCACCCATCCAGCATGTTTGCTGATTTTATTTCGCAGTGTGTTCTTCCTCAGCTTGACTGCGGCGGTAATGTGCGCGGTAATTGTTTTAAAGCTGATTTTGCTGACGTATTGGAAAACCTGCAAACTAGCGCGGGTAAATTAATATTAGGGTGTATAAAAACCACTTTTCATAGTCTCCGCGTTCTTTATAAAAAGATCCAAAAAAAATGTATATCCTTTCAGGCAATAAAGCTGTGGAACAACCTGACCAAAATATCTATAGAATTCGTATACTCATAAAAACCACGTTAATAACTTGAAAGAATATTTGTTGCGCTTTAAAGCAGCTGCAGTTCAAGACAACATGTCCAAAGCGATAGCTGTTCTTTGTACCTATGCTTTACGAATGCGCCCGAGTATAAGATTAAAAATGAGCCGTCAGTGTTTCTTAGGAGTCAAAACCGATGATTCAATGTGGTCTTATCTGTCTTCGAGATCTCTCGAAAACAGATACAAAAAGCACACGAACAACTTCAAAACTGGTGCAAAGTGGAAAGACCACGCAACACTTTCAGAATTGATTTGATGAAAGAAGAATGGACTACACGCTTGTCCCTTGATATTTGCAATTAATAGCAAGCGTGCATGTGTTGTGGATCACAAAGGTAAGATCTGTGCCTTACACAGAAAAAAAGAAATTGCTCTAGTTGACCACTGCAAAAGTCCTAAGAAAAGAAGGGAATTAAATTAACATGTCAACGCAGGGCCGTGTTTAAGTTAACCCACGCTCCGAATACCAACGCTTTCAATTCAAATTTTACCAAACAAGAGATTTCAATGATGGGGACAAACTGGACAGTTTGCCGCAATGAACAAAAAAAAAACTCTCAGCAAAATTAATAGCAAAGCAGAGGACCATTTTTTTGTGCCTTATCATGCATTTGTTCTTTTTTGTTATGTGAAATTACGATTAAGTAATGTTGGTGTTATGCAAATCGGTCACTATGAGCGCGAAAACCGAAAGGCGAAAAAAGCTGGGACCTGCAACTCATTCAACAACCTGGTTCGAATAAATATGTGAACAGTCAATGTCACCAATATTTTTCTTATCTTTTCACTGAGACTGAATTACTCTTATTCTCGAATGCTCTTTATTGAGTTCGTTTAGATATCCTTCCCAATAAGGGCGGATCGGGGGGAGCGATTGGGGCGATCGCCCCCCCCCCTGAAACCTACGAAAGTCACTTTATTCGCCATAATTTTTTGCAATTCGGGAAAGGAACATTTGCGATACAAAGCCATTTGGGCGTCCATTGTTTTGTCACAGCAGTGTTTGAAGTAAACTTCATCACTCCTACAGTAGCGAAGCCGTTATGAGACCTGACTACCAAATATTGCTTAAATCGCCCCATCCCCAAACTTTCTGGCTGGATCCGCTCCTGCTTCCCAATATTAGTAATTGGTTTTCCTTGGCTAAAATCTATTTAGAACAGCATTCTTTCTCTGAGTAGCTTGGGAATCGTTGATCATTTGTTTGTACTGTCATGGCGGCCAACTACTCATTTCCTTGATTCAAAGTTTTGCGTTTGCGTGTAATTTCACCATGTTTTGCAAGCGAATTTAACAAAATTTTGCTTTCTCTGTACTACATTCTACCAATCATTGATATTTTGTTTGTTACTGAGTTGCTGGAATGCACGTGAATATATATTTTCCGTATCTCACTTCCCCAGACACGAGAAAAAGCATTTATTCAAACGTCGGCGTTCTATCAATTTCCGGTAAATAAAACAGATGGAATTTTCTAAGCAGAGTGGAAAAACTTTTTCTGCAGCTCTGCAACGGAGGAATGCCGCTACTTATTCTTTTATGGCTCCACGGCTCCAAATATTTTTTGTTTTGTTTTTGGTAAAATTCTCAACCGTAAAACATCTCAGCTGATTCATAGAGCTGCAAATCAGGTCTTCCTTGTGATAAAGCTTGACCCACGTCTTTTTTCCGCACCACAGCTCTGTCCGAAAACCGATTATAATAGATTTGCGAACGCAACAGAAATAAATCGAAAGTTTCACGCTATTTTCAACAGAAAATATAATATTTTAGTGTTAAACGTACTTTGCTCCGCACCCGCATATTTTGCAATGAGCCCTGAGCCATACCTGCGGAAGAAGCACAGAGGACGGATTTATCTAATTGTTTGACTCTTTTCTTTTCACATTCGGACAGCATAGTTACTCTAGAGCTCTTACAGGAAATATGTTTCCTTAACACAAAGCTTTCGCCTTTTTCTTCATATCCCCTCATATGTATAGCCTATACATCACCACTGTTACTTACGTCAGGCCGCTCTTTCAGATACACCCTGCAGAGCTATATGCAATGATGATATTCCAAATAGGTTGCGTGAAGATTGTTAAAAAACTCTTGTTTATTTATTCACAATCCACCTTGACTTCACTGAAAAAAAAATTAAATCATGCATTTTTACCTGCATGTCCTGGTTATGTTACTTCGATTCAGGCCTATACTACAACGGCTCGCATGGCTGTCCATTTTACGTTTTGGGCTACTTTCATTTTCAATCGTATCACGTCACCGGCTACGTTAAAAGCATAGGGCATACTTTCTTCAAGTGAAAAAAATAAGATGCTGATTTCCTCTTACATTTGCCTTGCCAAAACTTTCAAGCTTATTTTAGACAAAACGTTTCAACACCGAACTTAGTTCCTTCATTACGATCATTATGAACACTTTGATCTTGACCTCTGCGAGCACATGACAAACTTGAGAAAAAACAAGGTTTACAGATTGCTTCCAGCTCCGCGGCAACTGCAAGGGGCTATGATCAGTTGGGGATAACCTTTCAAACTTGGCCCTGGGATCCATTAGTGGTTGGGCATGAACTGCCTGCTTTAAAGGATCGCTAATTGCAACTCACTCAGCTAAATCAGATCTTAGCCAGTGTGTAACTGGAAACCAACAAGACCCTGAGACAAAAATTTTGTTCTGCAAGCCTACGTACATTTGTTGATTTGCTTAACAATAACATGTCTTAATTTACTGTCGCTTACATAGATTACCTGATTCTACGAAAGTTAATAACATTCATCAATTATCTCATTTCAAAAATAATATCGAACTATCCACAAAAGTATTATGAAATGATACACAAAAAGGTTTTGAAATACAAAAAAAGAAATTACTTGTTGAAACAAACACGAATGGGCCTTTTCTCACCTTTTGCGATTCATAGCCACTTAAAAGTGGAATTAACAAACTGATATCACCGCCATCACAAATACGTAGGCCAGTGCCCCTCAACCTGTTATTGCGACGACCCAAATAATATGCGTAAAAAGAAATACATACCTTCAGCGACCTACTTTACCAAACCACTTTTCAAATTTGAGGCCCGATTTTTTAATGGTTGCACAACTGCTAACTTAATTGCTACTACGTTACCGGCCAAGAATAATACTGCAAGCATTGTGATGCCACAATGATAATAGTTACAGTAGCATGTGGTAACTACTTGACATCTCGCGTCAGAAATAGAATCATGCAAAAGAGTGCTCAGCATCAATAGGACTTTATGAAATTTCATCTAAAATGAGTAATGATTTTGCACCGACACACCAAATCAAGCGGCGAACCAGGGTCTGAGAAGCACTGGCGTAAGCTATAGGAGACTTGCTTCGTAAGATTTTTAAAAAGTTCAAGTTTTAACCCAGGGCTTCCTAACCTTTCTCTTGCCATGTGCCCCTTCAGCATTTCGACAGATGAGCATGTACCCCTTCAACATTTCAACAGATAAGCATGTATCCCTTCAACATTTCGACAGATGAACATGCACTCCTAAAATTTCTTATGACAAAATACTTTATCATGAATATTCATAGATATATCTAAAAATAAGCATACAATGATTTTTATAAAATAATATTAACGGACGTATGTGAATATTTGGAAATAAATAATATGTGAATATGTTTTTCTCTTCTATTGCTAACCTTAAATGTAACCCTTCAGATAGGCAAATGTACCCCTGTGGGTACATGTACACCAGGTTGGGACCCCTTGTTTTAGCACAATCCTTGCTGTTTTTCCAATGATTAAAATATGAAAATAATTTTCCTCCTTTCTTACAACGGAATTTTTGAAACTTTTCACAGTTTGTGACCCTTAAGTCCTAAATTCTATATGCATGAATGGTAGTAAGGAAACTGATTGTGCAGAATAAAGTTTTATTGCAAACGACAGAAAAAACAAGGAGGCAGAAAAAGTTATACAAAGCTGAAGATACACCAGGTTATATTTAAAAAAACGTTGTAAATCTGATTACTCAGCAGTGCAGGGTTGGCCAACCAGTCAGACATCAAGAGCCATATTTCTTACTATGTCACCGCAAAGAGTCACATTATACATATGGGCACAAACGAACGTCACCCCATCTCTTCCTCACTCACACACATAGCTTTGCTCAGCTATATTTGCAAATATCGCCCACCAACTTGATAATGGCAGAAGTTTACAAGCCATTTATTGTCACCAAACACGCTTCCACGCAATGCGCAAGTCGCATCTCGTGTGTCACCCTGACTTTCAAGGTGAACAACTGATACATCACTTAGCAACTTATACACGAATAAATACGGTATATAAGAGCCGCATGCGGCTCGCGAGCCGCGGGTTGGCCAGGCCTGCAGAGTGTAACTTTAAAGCACATTGGGATGATAACGAATTTTTACAATAAGGAAAATGCGTAAGGAAATTCAGTAAATTTTTTAAATTTTTTTCTGTTCCTGAATTTTTCCTATCACGCCCAACTTTTAATCAAACTTTTTTAACGTAGTCCATCCGCCTCATGATAGCACCTCACCAAACAGACATTGAATGCAGTTTCGCGGAATAGATTGTTTTTCGTGATAACTGGGTTAATTTTCAAATACATTTCAATGGGAATCAGGAAATACCACATATACATCACCGATCAGGAAAACATCCGCAGTCGTATACACAATGGTGAGGATGCTAGTATGGCGCGAGTTAGGAAACGGATCATCTTGCACGCGGGTAATGGTGAAACTTATAATCCTGAGACACGTAATCATGATATGGTTTAGTGTTAGGTGTACAGAAAAGTGTGTGATCAACTGGGATGGTTTTGAGTTGTGATTTAAAAGATATTTTTTCCAAATTGTAGTGTTTCCTGGGAGTTCTTAGCGGGATTGAAATATATTTTCTAGATTATTCGTCTCCCAAAACTTAATGTCGCTGAAACGAAATAACATTGCTTTACTTTTCGAAATTCCGTTTGTAAATCACAGCCTTGTAACTAAATGTAAGTTTATAAACCGTTAGCCACACAAAAACAAAACGATTTGTTCTATTAAAAAAAATATATACGTTGAGATAAACCTCGTACAAAACTAAAAGCGTACATTTTGTGAAAACCGTTCACTACAGAACTGAAGAAATAATCGACATTTACATCAATACAACTGTTTAAGGAATAGAACCGACACCGGAAGGTAAAACGTCGAGCTCATATGTTTCCCCGTTCTGCTGGACATTCACACTCCATAACTTTCCTGGTTTCGATGCTTGTTGATCAGTGAAGTGTGTCGGTGTGGCGGATTGGCAAGCAGAAACCGCTGAAGACCGTCTGGATTCCGTCGACCGGAGCGTTGGCAACGAAGACATGGGGCCAGAAATGTCCACAGCACACTCATTTTTACTGAATGTCGATATTTTCATGGTTGACATTCTTCTTCTGCCTTCGTGAACCATTTCACGACAGCAAACGGTAAATGAATCCGAACAAGAACATAAGCGGATTCTGCTGGCAGCACTTTGAAACATATCTCTGACAGATGTCCGAAATTTTTCGTTTCTGGCATTGTAGATGAAAAAATTGCAAAAACTATTGCAAGCAACCAGCACAAATGTCGCGAACTCTATGGAAAAATAAGCTGTACCTACTGCTGGCTTGTAATTGCGCGGTCGCTGGGGGTAAATGGTGGGAATGAAGATGGCAACAACCAAGACGACAATGAACGGTAGACAGCACAGCGTGAAGGCACTTACCATGAGCAAGAGGGTTTTCGCCAAACGTTGCTCAATCGCTTGTGCTTGGGCTTTGGCAGCAGTAGACAACTGCATACGAATCATACCATGCCTTCTGCCAGAGTAATATGTCGCTATTGAAGCAAACCAGGTTATTAGCAATGGCACGGCCCCTAAAACAGAATAAAGAATAAGGGCATTGCGACCTTGAAGGGATCCAACAAGCGAAATAATGAAAGTGTAGCGTACGCTGTATACGACCATAGGGAGGACGGAGACTAGAGAAATTAAGATCCATGATAACAGGCAAAACCATTTGGCCACCGTTTTTGCTTTTGATTTGTTGTAGCGCAACGGCATCCACACCGCCACAAGACGATCAACACTGGCAGCCGCAAGAGTGTATATGGAGACGGCCAGAGGCACGTTCGTAACAAATCCAATATAATTGATAAAAGAGCGAGGAAAGAACCCAGCGTTTGAAGTAAAAGCCAAATGCCCCACGTGGCGGACGCGATAAACTGTCATCCACAGGCTGTAGATAAAGGAAGGAAAACCCAGCAAGCCCACCATGAGATCGGCAAAAGCTAACGACACTTTGTAGATAGCTTGACCGTGACGAAGAGAGGGGTAGAGAGCAAAAACCAACACCACCATGAGATTAACAAAGGCGATTACCAGTCCCAAGATCACGAAAACGCTGATTATTATCCATACGCTGGCTTTACACCTGCAACACATTGAAGAACTGTTTCACTCAAGAAGAAGCTTAGCTTCAAAATTACGGGGCAGACGACAAGACTAACAATTGCGCCAGATGATATTTCAAACTATAAATAGCAAGCATTTAACGCTTTTTATTTACGTGTTTGTCTCAGACCGAAGTCCATTTAAAACACGTGATAAAGCTGGTTTTCCAGATATCTTGGCAGCGCCGGATTTAGGGGGGAGCCCAAAGGGCCCGGGCCCAGGACCCCCCACCTAAGAGGCCCACCCACCATGTTCATGTGTTTAGCCATATGTGCGACATGTGCGCGCCACTTAGCCATTTTTAGCGAGAAAAGTTTGTTTGCAAACGCTATCAATTATCGGTCGGCCAAACAGCAGTATTTCACTTAAAGAACATTTGATACTGTGACGAAACAACTATTACGCTTGTTGGTTTCCTGAAAGTCGGTCAGGTATCTGAATCTAGTGCAGTGCTCTTCAACCTTTTTCGTTACTGTGCACCCTTAAAAATGTTTTGACGAACTCATGCACCCTATTTACTTAAACTCATGCACCCTATTTGCTGACACGTCCCCCGTGTCTCCCACCTGATTGTGCCCATGTCTGTTTAAGCACTCTGGCCTAAATAAGCAAGTACTTTAATTCAATAACTCAGCTACATAATTCTATTGATAATGGCTCATTGTCTGTTGCTTATGAATCACAAATAATCATCTCTAGTATCTCTAGATACAACATCTCTAGATACAACAATTAGCTTGATATGGTGTGATGCTTATGCACCACACTTTAGAATCTGCAAAGTCTCGGTTAAATCCTGAAAGTCATTGGTTGGTTAATGGTTCAGTTTTGTTAACAGAAAGTTTTTGTAAAAATTATCTGTTTAGTGTGACAAGTTTGTGATGCACCATTGTGAACCTTTTTTTTGTGGTGCACCGTGCACACCGGTTGAAGAGCGCAGATCAAGTGAATGCAAGGCCAAGCCACGTAGAACACGTTAGCTTACGTCTCTACTCGTTACTGGAAGATTTTGCGTCTGCTTTTCTCAGATTTGCACAAGTCGCAT
>JGI24158J21664_10010971_pt1 | contig 12061 bp, 8 predicted proteins | sample Ectturendosymbi3_FD_21664 | JGI IMG/M metagenome (IMG submission 21664) | reverse complement strand
TTCTTCAGTTAACTGAAGCAGCGAGGTGCTGTTATCAACAAGAGACTTAGATATCTTGTCAAGCTTATCCGAAATGTTCTTTACATCATTCTTTGTAGCAGTGACTGAAGGGGGTACAAAGGTACAAGGGTGCGAACCTCCCTCCTGACAAGATAAATGCAAAAACTGAGCCCCCATTTGCTTATATTTCGATATTCAGTACTTTTTTGGTTTTCAGTAAGTTGTTGTTTTTTGCGTTTTTCGAAAGTTTTTGGACTGTCATTTTCCGATGATTTCTGGTTTTAGTGTATAGAAATCAACATCCGGATGCACTTTTATTTCTAAACTTTTTTTCTGAATGTTGGCGGGGGCCCCCTACGGTGGCCCTCTTTCAGCTACGTTTCCCACCCTACGTGCTTACAATCAACGTGGATTCAGCAAACGTTACCTGCACAACAGCCAGCGTACCAAGACTGACAACGAAGCTATTCGCAATGGTCGGTTTTAAGAAATTATGGGTCGTGTGAAGATGAATTTCTTTGACGTATTAGATAAATATGAATATTGAAAGGAGAACTGTGTCAAATCAGTTCTGTTGACTCTATGTTCCGTAACAATGGTACTCAGTCAGATTTGGGGGCCCCCTTTTTGCCCGGGGCCACCCACGGCCGGGGGGCCCTTCCTCCGGCTCTGCTAAAAATTGAAAACCAACGAGGAAAAACGTAGGTCACACGACTTAAAGTTTGTAAACAGATTCGTAGAAACGAAACTAAAAGTCGAGTCCATGCCAGGCAAGTGCAGAAAAGCTTTTGTCTTTAATTTGGTGTTTAAAACGGTGCAACAGTCCTTAACTGTGGCGCCCCTACGACCTTAAAATATAGGGTTATGGGCCAAGACGACAATATTTAGATCAGCTGTCCAACCGAAATTGCTTACTGAGTTAAAGTTATGTAACTGTTTTGACCAGGGACGTACATTGAACGACTTACTTTGATCGCAGCAAACTAAAGTTAGTTTAAGCTAATGCACTGAAAGCAGTGCTGAACACTTTGGCAAAACTTCCGCCGCTTTAAATTCAAGCCATTGCAAGAATATAAATTTCAGCAGGACGTCCTTTTGACGTATCTGACCCTATTTCAGTTTTGTCCACTACACCGTGGCTTCACTTGGATGAAAAAAACGATTGATCACTGATCCACATGTTGCACGTCACTTCCCTCTCACTGAGCGAGAGTTTTATGTCATATCAGTTGATACGATGTGATTGATTCGATTTTTGTAGCCGCAGTGTTTATTGAATATCCTCAGTTTCTGTTAATGTTTGGTAGTAACCCAGGTTTTAAATACCTCTTGGTGCCTTCCACTTATTTGGGTAATTGGGATTGCACCGACTTCAAGAGACAACAAACGTGAAAAGTATAGAAGTGTAATCGACAATCAATCGAAACAGCAATGCGCAGTTGCATGCAGCAACAGGATCAGCGGCCAGTTGCAAAGATTTTGCTGGGTAAACAAAAGTTGTGCTTGCACACGTAACTCGCGTCTGCGAGCATATTTATTTGTTTTAAAAGCTCTAACTTTTCTCCGGGTATAACGAAACTATGTGTTTAATTACCGACAGCCAATTGCTTCAAGTTACGAGAACACCGCGGCCAAAGTTCGCAGCGCTCGCTTTGCAGGAACAAGCTCGCAAAAGTTAGCACCGTCGGTTTTCTGTTAAAGCGTCCACAGTAACGCGGTAAATATTCGAACACAATATAGAAAAACAGCTGCGCGTATATGAGCCCACGCGACCGCGACGTATCATAAAACACGACGGCAGCCAAGATAAAAACAAGTGGTTTGCGATAGCAGCGACCCCAATCAAGGGGAAAAACTCAGAGTCGCAGACAAACGCAACTAATTCGCCAACAGCCATAAAAATCTATTGCCACTTGACGACATTAAATCGCCGTTGAAAACGTTTTTTTTCACGGGTAGGGGTTAAGGCAACGTTGCGTTTGGACAAACGTCAGCGAAGCGTTGCGTGTGGCACAGGGGTCAATATCAAAGCGCGAGCGGTCAGCGGAGAGCAACGAATACCAAACAGCCACAGCGATTTTATCCTCGCCAATTTTTTAAGGACTGAAAAGCGAATGCACTTAGGTGATTAGCTTCATGAAAGGAAGTTGTTGGGAAAGCGATGGAAATTTACTGGCGTTACGTTTTTGAACATAGCAAAGAAACATCGAAGTTCGCGCAAGAACGAAGAGCACGCACTCAAGAAACAGAAGAGGGGTGCATCGAAAAGGAAACGCGGTGGAACGAGACTGAAAACAAAACATAACAGAACCATACACATGGCGATTTGACGTCTAAATCCAAACATTGAGACATCGGGTAAAGAAGGCAAAGCAAAAAAACGAAATGCTTGAAAGACAAAAAGTGTTAGGAAACGAAACGAATTACCGGGAACTAAGCGGCATTGCTTTAAAAGAGCGTTCAATGACACCCTGGACTTTCTCCCAGGTGAAAGCGCAGGCAGTTTAAATTAGCAAAAGAAAGTGCTTTAAATGCAATCGAACGATCCCCATTTTCTCCGTGCAAACGTCTAAAAACCATCTCCCAAGAGGATTATCACCAACATTTTCTTCGTAAAAGAATGATGCAACAAAAGCGGGTCATCTACCAGAAACAGCACGGCACTTGTGAACGCTTGTCAAATACGTTGCAATCAATCAGCACGCTGACGTAGAAAGAAGCACTACTTGCACAAAACCCTGCCAGCGCTCTTGTCTTAGAACACAGTTCGCTTCGGATTATTATGAATCCCTCCTGGCTTGAGGCAAGAACTCTGCCGCACTTGGATTGAGGTGCACCTGTAACAACCAAAAGCCTTATATCGTGGAAACCATGAAAACGAACCGGCATACTTTCTACCGGATCGATGAGACAATTTGTTGAGGCCGCTCGGTTGGCGCGGCGTCACACGCGCGATGCACCACGAACGGGATGCGTGCTAAGAATAGCACCTTTATTTACGTGGCGCGAACAAGCAGTAATACGATGGCGTGTTATCTCTATTGTTTCTTCCTGCCACATTGTGAAGCTTTGCGCACTTGCTGCTCAGGCCATCCAATCAAAACTACAATCAGCTTTGCGCGCGGAACCTCCGATAGGAAGAGTCACGTTTAACTCGTTTCTGTCCGAACTGCTCGACCAGACAAATCTGACAAACTGACCTTTCACGTCAGACCAACCATTGCGATTTCTATGGTACTGCCACCGGCCTTTTTGTCATGAGCAGGGACATGTTACTCATAAAAACCTGATGCGTGCTTTTCTGGATTTTTATGCACAGCCAGGGCCGGATTTACCTACAGGCTATATAGGCTTAAGTCTAAAGCTATATGCCACACGGCTTGTNTCCTCTGCGTTTTTTGGGCGCATGCGTCTGATTTCGTGACGTCACGTCCTTTTCTGATGCGTCTGGTATGGTCTGCGTTCGCGTNGAACCTGTTTCTATATTGACGCATCAGACTCATTGCCCAGGGTTCCGGAAAGAGCGGTGACGTAGACATTGTTTAAGTGCTTTGTACTGAGGTAAAGAAAAGGATGCAGAACGACCACAGAACAATTGCTAATAGTTTGTGAATAGCTGAAACACACTGGAATTACGAAAAATTAATGTAGTCTTCCGTAGGCCCAGTGGGGTAGGCTGCAAAACTGCTGTACTGTTTAGGCCGACATGACCCGGCCTACCTGATTGATCAGCTACTGTTGGTTAAAGATTTTGTCGCAAGCAAGTCGTGATTTGTGCGACATAATCTACCATCTACTGTAGGCCATTCTAGGTGTTGGGCAAGGTCATGCTAAATGAGTGTATTTTTGCAGTAGGCTACTTGAAACTGTACTTGAAAACGAGTTGTGTAACTTTCAATGAACAGTTGATGAATCTTGTTCAGGCAAAACCACTGTGACATAAATTATCAGTTATGGAGTACAACAATGATAAAATAAAGGATAACATTTCGCAAGCATCACACATTTTGTAAAGTGATGACGTTTTGCTGTCTTACAAAAGCCAATTAAAGGCAGCAACTGCTCCGGAGGAAGGTCTTTGCAAGATTCACAAAATTAAAACTGAATTAAAGGGTCGCAGTGTTCCAAGAGAGGTTGTCCACATGAAGCATTCGGTGCATTAAAAGTGACAAACTTAGGCAAACAAATTTTAATGAATTCCTAGATGATTTTGTTATGAAGGCCAGGACAAAAAAACTTTTTTAATTGTTTACTGTACTCTGTTCAGTCTTACTTGTTTCGGTAATTGTAGCATTTTGTACGTTTTTCGACAGTGACAGCGTAAAGGAAGTTTAAAACACTCCCGTCTCCACGGGGAGCATTAATTGGTGGGCTCACTCAGCCCCTCCAAATTAAAATACGAAACGCTGTAATCAGTGGAGAATGGAAATTTTATCAAATTTTCAGAATGTCAAGTCCCGTTGCGCGAATGTAAAGCCCACTATAGCGAAGAATTTCTGGCGGCGGTTCTGGTTTAAATCTCACATGCTTTCGCGCGACCGTCTCGTTGCGACTTGCGTTCGATTCTTAGCGGTCTGAGAAGTAAGAAAGGCGCGAATCGTGAACCTACCTGTTGCCACCATCTGGGTGCGTTTTACTTGACGTGTTTTGCTCGTGTATGTGAGATTTTTGCATCCGTGGTAAGCGAGTCGCAACGTGGTCCAAACGTTGTGCTTAACGTCCTTATGCCGCCACACATATGTGCAAGGTGTTTGTTTTTTTTAGCAGAGATAAGAAAAATCAGATGTGCAAGTTATGAAACCGTAGGCCATGTGTTGTGTCAAATATTTAACCATGAAATTTCCGGTTGGTTTGCCTGCAAAAATTGATAATCCTGTTCCTGCCAACCAAGTGCGATTTCAACAGTTCCGTGTCATTGAACGCTTTTGCGTCGAAGGCAGCAACAAGCGCAGTGATCGTGGGGCACTCTAATAATGATTTATAATTTTTTACTGACCGTACTTCTAGAGCGTCCACATCGTCATTTTCGGTTAAGCTCAAACCGAATAGCGTTTTTCTATTTTTCCTCGCAACAGTGGGCGAGGGGGCCTCACAAGTGGATTAGCCTAGGGCCTCGCATCAGCAAAATCCGACCCTGTCCACAGCATTACTTTTTTGTACGGTTGAAGCTTTGCGGTTAAGCTACGAGTTCTCTAAGTTTAAGAGAACGCAGTGGACGCAAGTGCCATGGTGCACATTCCGGGGACACAACGTGGTAGCTGGTGCTGGTTATCCTGATTCATGCAAAGGTTGTCACACAGTGCTTAACGTGTGCAAGTGCAGCTTTTTGCTGACATTTGTTAGAACTAAGCATGTGTGCGTGTTGAGCTAACACGCGGTTCCGGCAATAATACGCCAATCACGACTTCCTAATCGCACCAGGTACCATTTGAAAGCTTGCAGATCAGCATGGCGATTACTATGCTGTGCAGTACACTGCCACACAGGCTGTGCTCTGCTGTTCAACAGTCTTCGACGTGGAGGTAAATGTTTGAGGTCACATGGGTGTGAAACAGTTGAACCATTTGCACTGCTTTTTTATTTAAAAAAACATACACGTCAGACCAACGACATCAAGTTAAGTTGCGGAAACAAATAAATGCAAAGTTTTTTTTAAAGAAAACGAGTGCCTGTACAACTCACCTGGGGCACAAGCGTCGAGGAATCATTCACGGCAAGTTGACTGAACGTGCTTTCCAGGACCAACCCGTCCACAGGCGCATTCGTACCTATCAACCAAGTTAAGTTTGGATATGAGCAAACACGTTTATGAACACAATCCTTTTTTAATAATGGATATACAGAGCCGTTCCTCAAGCAGGAAACAGCTGGTGCGCTACATAGCGCATAACGTCATATGACGTTTTTCCACGAATGAGACTTATGCCACGTAACGGAAATTGCAACAAAACATAAACGTCGCTCCGATACTTGGTTGACTTTCTGACAGTGTAGTCATGGAAAAACAACACGCAAAATTTCAGCAAATTTTTTTTCCTGCGCTTCTAGTGCTTGTGCAAACCGATCATTAACTTAACATACAGCCTCACACAGAGGCGCAACATTTTTAATGACTGAATGTTTGTACACAAATCAACTCCATCTGTAAACTCATCTGCGTTTAACTTAACAATATTGTTATGTTGAAGAGCGAATAAACACATAGGGTTGTGGCAGGCAGCTGCCCAGGTTTTGTGTAGATTTTCCATCTAGGCTGGGTTTTCATTTAAAAACACCTCTACTTGAACAATAAAACCACCAAAGCACTTAAAAATGTTTTTTTAATCAAAAATAATTAAATTTATACGTTTGGAAAATATTTTTCTTGACCCTTTTGTGAATCCATTTCTCCACTCATGTTACAGACCACAGTAAACTGATTTGATTGCCAAACAACACTGGTAAAAAATCTGGTCACTCTATAATTGTAAAACAATTTTGAAACTAAATACAAATCTGCTGCACACTTCTTGTCTGTCGCATATGCACAGTGTACATTCCATGCTTTAAATTTGCAAACAACAGAATGAATTGCAAGTACAGCGTGACTGATAGCAGAAAGGCAATCGGAAATCCTTCATTTAGCAACAAAATAAAACTAAATTCGCATAGAATTAAGAAACTACATACTTGCAACTAATGAACACGATTAATGCGTTCTTATCTCAAATGTGAACAAAACTCAACTTGCAAAGCAGTAGGCTACAGCTTGGGCTGGGAACGTGCTTCACATTATCAGTTACCTCCTAGCAGTATCTTCTCTCAGTTTTTTTGCTACTTGAATCATGCAAAAAGAGATAGTAATTGTCTATTTCATAAACAACTAACTGCCTATAAGTTAGGGCAAAATTCTACTGTTTATGAATGCATGTACAATACAGACTCTTATGCTTAAATTCATGAATGTGTAAATTAATATAATGAACATGGTTTGGTTCCACATCGACAGTATTTCTCAACTCAACAGCCAAAACTTATTCAAGACCTTCTTGCTCAGATGTTTTATACAACAAACACACACTATACCAGGGGTCTCAAACTCGCGGCCCGCGACGGCCTTTTGAACGGCCCGCGATGCTTTTTGGGAATCTTCAAATGACTAACATTTACGTTGCCAAGTGCCATGAAAAAAGATGCCGCGAAATAATTAAACCAAAGTTGAATGATACTCGTCTTTGAAATTCTTAATATTCGTGAAATAAACTCAATTGATATCCAGTGCGGTTTTCGTCACAGCCGTAGCACTACAGGCCACATTTCACCCTCCAGCAAAATTTTGAGAAATCTTCGGAGTATGCCAAAGACATCTTAACATGCTTTGTCGACCTCGAGAAAGCATATAACCGGGTCCCTTGTGAAAAGCTTTGGGAAGTGTTGGGGAAGTAACCGCCTGTGACTGGTTGTCAAGTCACTGTATTTCTGCTCAGAAGTTTGCGTCCATGTCGGGGAAGTTAAATCACGACCGCTCACCGTTGGTGTTGGACTCCGACAGCGGTTTGTGTCACCGTTCCTTTTCATGGCCTACATCAGTGGTTCTCAACCTTTTCGCTGATGGGAACCAAATCCAGACCTACATGATTGTTTTGTTGGAAAACCTCAGCAAAAATTTTTAATGCAATTCAATTGACACGTTTTGTTTTATAGTGGAACGAAGTCTGTTACACAAAATTTTAGACGTTTCATTGAAAGACTGCTGATGGCCTCGCAAAGGGTGCCTGGGAGCCGAATGCGGCCCTCAGAACCGGGTTGAGCACCACTGGTCGACATGAATTGGATAGACAGTCACAACCGAGTTGACGAGGGTCACATTCAGGAGGTGCAGGATCAACCGTTTACTCTTTGCATACGATTTGGGGTACTGGTTGCATGTTCTCAACATGCGAAAACTACCGAGGTAGGTTACTATGTCTCTCTGAAAACCCAAGGCACTGTATGCGGCAAGTGAGCAGCAATGCACTGCAGCAGGTGGAGAAGTACAAGTACCTACGGGTGGTATTTACGAGTGGTGAAAGGCGGAGCGAGGAGATTGATACACGGGTTGGTAAAGCTAACGCTGTTCTGCGTGAGTTTTTTTGCTCTGTAGTCAGAAAACGGGAGCTTTCAAACACCGCAAAGCTGTCAGTTTTTAAATCGGTCTTTGTTCCGATCCTTACCTACTGTATGGTCATGAATCCTGGGTAAAGACCGTAATAATATTAACTCAGGTGCAAGTGCCAAAGATGGGATTTTTGCGAAGAGTCCACGGTGTGACAGAGGGGCTCACGGAGGTTAGATTGCATCCGGGACAAGAAACAAGTTTGGCGCTTCCGTATTTGAACCTAAGATCTTTTGGGAGTAAATGTACTGCATTGAAGAAAAAACTTGCGACACTGCTGGGACTTTTCGGCGTCTCCCAGTGATTCGCCGACCGGCCATTGTGCCGCCCTCATTACGCCACTGGTGTGACACTTCGCGACAAATTGTGCAGCTGTGAAATTCGCAGAGCCCTGAATGTCGAAACACTTCTCCGAATTGAGAGAACACAACCACGTTATTTCGGCCATGTATCTTGGTGTGGAGCCAGCAGAACTATCTGAAATTGCTGTTGATCGTGAGGTTTTCCAAGTCATCCTATGGATGTTGCCCCCGCCGGCACAGGACTTTCTGGCCGATTCGGTCTGGTCTGGCCGATTCGGTCTGGGCAGTTTCGGTCTGGCCGTTTCGGTGTGGGGACATTTCGGTCACGACATTTCTGTACAAAAACAACTGATTGCGTTTGTTTATTTAAATTATTATACAGGGAGGCGAAATTTCATGCTAGCTGGTGTTATACCAATTCCCTTTCGAGGAGTCATGACTGCGGTTAAATCTGAATTGTAATTATGAGTTTTAACTATTTGTATTTAATTGAAAATGTCGATCATGATTTAATTTGCTTGCTGATGATAACGAAAATCATACGTTCATGTTGATTAACTGTTGGATCTTGGATTATGTTTATAGTTGTTTTTTAAATATAACCTTTCGTTGATATAAGTACGTTTGCATTAAAAAGTGAACATATAAGATTTCTGCAAGATTTCATAGCCTGACCGAAATGTCTCAAGACCGGAACGACTCAGACCGAAAAGTCCCGTGACCGAAACGACTCAGACCGATTCGGCCCGACCGAATCGACCGGACTGAGTCGGCCAGACCGAAAAGCCGTGTACCCTGCCCCCGCAACCCTCCCTGGAGGAAACGCAGGCATGAAAATAAATGAAACGAATGACATTTACGTTAGTTTATTCACCGGTGTTTAAAAGTGCTCAGCTAGCGATTGAACAAGTTCCTTAGACGACTAGAATTGATTAATACGAACGTAGAGACGTCTCGAAATGATTTACCTGTAATTCATGATACCTCTCGTAGGAAACAAGATGTAAAATTTAGGTTCAAGTACCGCTACTGTTGCGTCAGCGTCATAATGCGGCCCGCGGTTACCTTGTAAGTCCTCATGTGGTCCACGGAGCAGTTTGGGTGTGAGACCCCTGACCTATACCAGCTTTATTGAAGGAATCTAATTTTCCCTATTGAACCTAGGTTTAAAGGCCAAAAACATTTCTTTAATAAAAAACACCCGAGCTGTTTATATGTGGGTTTCTAAGCAACCCCCTGATATATACAGCAAACACAGCTTGTGAAGCAATCAAGGGAATAATGCAAGGGTTCTCAACCAGAGGTAAATTTACCCCCTGGGGGTGCTGAAGTTACAATACTTTGTTTTTTCTACAGTGCTCGTGAGTAAACAAAAACAAGGTGAATTTTATGTTAGGAGCTGACAAGGGGTACACGGGAGAAAAAAGGTTGAGAACCCCTGGCATAATGTATCCCACCCTAATGCATTTTTATTTGCCTGACATTAAAGCCAAACTTTCGAGTCCTTCCTTACAAAATTTTGAAGCATTTGCAATGAATGAACAAAAACATACATGCAAAACTTCAAAGAAATTATGCTGAAACATATCATAAGGTTTAAAAAGAAACAAGATTGCCATGAACAATTGCTGTTCTTTCAATTTATCAACTGCTGCTAATAGTAGGTGTAATTGCAAATGCAGAACGACTGCTAAGCTGACCAATTAGAGAGCTTGAAGCTAGGACACGAGCTTCCTCATTCCACATTTCTTCAAAGCATTGTTCAATAAAATCTTCTTGTTGCATTTCAGCAAGTACCTAGAACACAAATTTTCCTGCAAGGTAGCTTGTATGGTAAGTAGAATGCCATATACACAATTACAACCAGCAAAGCTACCACTCAAGGTCCTGTAAATATTTCTAAATACTCCAAAACAGCAACTAAAGACCTTTTTCAGTAACAGAGATTAGTCAAACTTCATATCTATCTTGGTCATGCACAGAGACTAACAACAGATTACACTGTTGGTAACATATGCAAAAGCAAAAACATCCAGTAACCATGACTGCCCAAAAGTAACATAATGATAGCATCAGCTTAAAACTTGGGACTCAATTAAAAATCAAAATACATGTTTGCTTTAATAAATTACAAGTTCAAGATAAAAAATTACGCTTTTCAAAGCCCATGTTCTTTCCATCATGAAGCAAACAATATGAAATATATCCACTTAAACTTCTACAGATCACTGCATTTTGTTCCAACACTAAAAATTTATCACCTCAGCATCAAACACACACTGCACTGCTGCAGACCAACATAACAGAGTGTTACCTCTTGATCAAACTTGTCTGCATCAGCCATCCAACTGTAGTTAGCAAGCAGTTCACCAGCATTCACATCTTGGTGTGCATCTTCAGTTTCTTTGGATTCATCACATTCACTATGCAATGAATGACTGGGTTCATCATTACCACTGCAAACAAACATGGACTTACTTTGCATTGCCTAATGCCTAGCCATGACTGTTTGTCAGGCACAGTCAGTTTCTTGAAACATCCACGTAAAGGACAAGACTTGCTTCGGCTGCCAAAGCAAATGCATAATCGTCACTGGCTAGGAAATGTCATTGCAATCACACAAAATTTCCATGTGTATGAAAATGTTGTGAAAAATCTCATGTACACAAATGCTCAATTCCACTTGGAAACAGTCTCACTGTTACTACTACTGTGTTTCCTGGAATAAGATAGGGCTTATAATTTTCACTCCGAAATTTACACTACAGCTTATTTTTGGTGGATGTCTTATTTTAAATTAACTTACAAAGTAAAAATTAAGAATTTTTAAATAAACAGAAATTATGAAAAACTATGTGATTGGCTGAGATTAGGGAAGTTTTGTCATCACCAGTCAACTAGGGCTTATTTTAGGGGTGGACTTATATTAAAATCATCCCCAAAAATTGCGCTAGATCTTCTTATCGGGTAAGTCTTATTACCGGGGAAACACGGTAGAAACACTAGTGAGGCTCTAAGATATTTCAACAATGCTTCCTCTGCTAAGTACCAAGTGCAATAGATCAACACAAGATGAAAAGTATCCAGAAAAATATTTGGTTGCGCAGCCCTATTTGGATTATTTTTAGTTGTATTTGACACAATAAAACCTGAACAACAGTAGCCACACATGAAGTGAAATGACACATCTTTCTTTAACAACTTCTAGAAATTTTCAATTTGGACAAATCATAAACATTTCACCACCAAGACAAATTATCTTCAGCACACACTGGTGGCTGCTATTGAAGTATATGCCATTAAAACTATCATCACCAAAGTTCCCTAGCATGAAAAAACAACAAATTTGATTGACTAACACAGTAAATTTTTCTCACAATTCATAAGAATGCTATGGAAAGACATAGCTCTAGGTAAAAATTAATTAGGTAGAATTCATGTCTTCTCTTAATCAATATAAAAATGTTTAGTCTTCCAGAAAAAATAGCCTATGTAATAATGAGGTTTCAAGCGATGTTGAACATGAAACCACGCTGTACTCTCATCATAGGCCATGCGATTGACAAGATATTTAACCAATGCACAAGGTAACACTGCACAACTGAGGGAACAANGAATCTTACAG
>JGI24158J21664_10010967_pt1 | contig 12064 bp, 9 predicted proteins | sample Ectturendosymbi3_FD_21664 | JGI IMG/M metagenome (IMG submission 21664) | reverse complement strand
TTTTTTTTGTCTTCAACACTTTGTAGGGACTACAACTAACCACTAAAACCAAAAAAGGCATTCATCTTTGGCGTTGAGGAAAAAATTTTTCGGCAAAAAGGTGCATTTTTCAAAATTCGAAAAAATGCGATTTTTCGATTTTTACGGCGAAACCTTTGACGATAGCGAGTTTTGGATGTCATTGGAAAGCAGTGGCGGATTAAGGGGGGTGCTGACTGGGCTACAGCCAGGGGCCCCCACCATTCAGTGGGCACCCAATTTCTAAGTCGGTAAAAAAGTGTAATGTGTGAACAATACACAATACAGTAAACTGTAAAAGATACCATCGCCAATCGGGATTGAGAAGTAGGCGCTCTGTGCTCACTCGTTGAAAATGCTTCGTTGACGTAAAAGTAGTTGATTCTGTGGCGTGTGGTCTGGCCGACACTCACAAGCAAGTTAGTACTCCTAGGTCTAAAAAGGTAAGGTATTCCACCCGCTTGTCTTATGTCTGTTTCGGATGCGCGTATCTGCCATGCAGACAGCCCCGAAGGAAGTTGGGAACTTGTTAGGTGGTGTCAGGACTCTTAACAATGGTGAAAGTAGGTAGATTTTAGCAGAGGATAATAAATCATAGTGTTATTAGGCAGGACTTCCAGAGGTGGTACTTCAACTCCAATTCTGGTACTATTTACTTCCAAGATGCAAGTTTGGACATTTTAACACATGTTACTTTTATGTGAAGCGCCATTATTTGGTACTATTCTCGATGACTGACTTGAAACAGAATAAACCCAGTGATAAACAGAAAGGTGGCAGATATCAAGTTACGTAAAACGTTAGCTGATAACAAGAATTAAACCGCATCAAGCACGTCTTAGTTCTGTTTATATTTCGCCCAAGTAACTTTAACAGGGGCGTAACGAGGTTAGATGGCGCCCGGGGCAAAAAACAAATTCGGTGCCCCCCTGGTCGAACCGGCGCCCCCATGGTCGAAGTTTGGCGCCCCTATGCTCACATCTGAGTTCTTTCGAAGGCAAATTTATTGTATTGAAGAAAGTATTTGTAACACTGTTGGGACCTTTCGGCGCCTCCAGCAGTAATTCGGCGTCCCTGCAGTGATTCAGCGCCCCCATAGTGAATTGGCGCCCGGGGAATTGTGCTCCCCTTGTCCTCCCCTCGTTACGCCCCTGAACTCTAAGCTTGCTCACCTGAACTCAGTGACTCATTCGATTTTAGTACGTCGTAAGATGTGCTTTTAGTTATTTTGTTGAGTGCCATTTTATATTCTAAGTGCAATAGAAAAATAAGCACAATTCAGCAGTGTTATGTCTTATGAGTGAACGTAGAACTATACATAGTAAGTGAAAGCGAGTTTTACAGCAGCCATCGATAAGTGAGTGCATGCTCTTGTTCTTACTAATAGTTTTACTGCTTTGTCCTTGATAGTGAACAGAAAGAATGAAATACTAAATCACAATGAGTACAAATATTATTTTTACCATATAAATCCAGGACATGCCAAACTAGGCTATTATGGGAGGTAAGGTTAGGTTCAATTTTGGTTAGGTTAGCTTTACGGTTAAGTTAGTGTATTTTGGTCTGGAATCTGACATGGAAAGCTGATATTTCTGAAAATAATTTTTAAAGAAAATTTTATTTACCAAAAAATGTCATTTGGATATATGAATGCAGTGGAACTCCGTTAGCACGACCACCCACTGGATGGCACTCAGTTGGTCGTTTTAGCGGCGCCGGGGTGGTCGCGTTAGTGGCTTTAATCACACTTATATTCCTGAAGGTTTCATGTATTAGCTTTCCAAACGTTCACATCGCAGTTCGCATTTATCTGTCCATGGCAATATTAAACTGCAGTGAGGAGTGATCTTTTTCAAAACTAAAAAGCATAAAATATGAGGTTCGAAGCTGCATGGATCAACAGCGGCTCAGTTTTCTTTCCCTGATGAGCATTGAAAATGATATTGTAGAGACACTAGCAATGGCTTGCAGAGAGAAGGGCGAACGGGGCGACGTCCCTAGGCATCCAAGGCAGAGGGTGATCAAAAGACTGAAATTACAAAAATTAAAAGGCTGTAAGTGAACATTTTTCCTATTGTAAAGCTGCTTACACATGGTGCATGAGATTAATTTTTCGGAACTTGTTTTTTGTCAACACTACAGTGGTTTTTACGTATTCAAATGCCAGTAATTTTCACATTCTTCAATACCAGGGACTTATACTCTAGGTGTGCGGCACACATCCAATCTAACTGACAGTGACTGGCTTTTTCCTGATCGTGCGATCAAGGATACAAGCCCGTATCTGTTCTGTCCACCCAGTAGTTGTACATATATGCTAACAGTCACATAACAAAATATGAAAATTTTCTTACGTAGTTTATGCGCATTCTAAATTCTAGTGTAGTTTAGCAAGTTTCAAACTGTCATCCCTGGGTGTCCGCCATCCCAGCCGCATGCCTTCTTTGCTCAACTCACATTCGACGAGACATTCGCGCAGACTTACAGCTTTGCAGATGTGAACCGCACTGACGTAGCACTAAGTTCTACTCCCATCTTTTAACGCGTTGCCGGATATTTTTGCAGTTACTGTATAAACTGCTCCGTGGTAGTGTTGATTGCTGTGTTTTTCTCCGGTCTCTTAACTTGAAGCGCTGATAATTTATGTTCATTCCAGTAATACATTGTACAACAACGACTAAGGAGAGTGCGTGTAGAATAATATGCAGATTGCGTCAACAAACTTCTCCAAAACGCTGGTTTGCAAACGCAAATATGACGTCATATTATGACGTTGAAAACAACGTATATCCAGTAACAATGACCACCATACCTTGCTGCTCAATACTAGAATTTGGTAGGGGGCATACAATAAAAAGCAGTCGTCCCGCACATCACCAGACCTCTGCACGCCACTGGTTACTAAACTTCAGTGATTTGATCAGCGACTTTGCTTTTAAAAAAGCTCGCAAAAATCAATGTAACGTAACCAAACACCACTCTAAGATGAAAGCTTATTATTTCATTTATACATACATTATATTGTTTGCTAAATCCATGAGTTTCGTTCATACCGTGATTGATACTAGTTAATGATTCGTTTTTTTGCTCAAGCTTCATTTGTTTCAATAATACAATTACTTCAATTCGTTCATTCAGTTTTCATATATGGATAGAAAGGGGCCCTTTCTAAGTTTCAGCCAGGGGCCCATACAACCTTAATCCGCCCCTGTTGGAAAGAACGCAAAAATTTGTCTATAGCTTTTCAAATTTGGGGTCATGGCCGACACTTGTTGTAGAACTATCTTTTCTAACGTGTTTGGTTCTTGCTCCACAGATCTTTGAACAAAACCACTGCGTTTTTGGCTACTCCAAAAAGCGGGATCATCCAGCAAACTGTCATATGCGTTAGGTTCGGATTATTCATGGAGTTTTGTGACTCAGACCACAACATAATTAGAAATGCAAACAAAACACTAAAAACAAGAAAAGTAATGCCTGTTAAAAAAAAATAAAATGAGAAGAATAAACGACGACTTGGGAATTCTATCGTTGTGGACTACATATTTAAGACACAAATGTTTGAAGAAAGACTTATTAGTCAACTACCCAGCCAGACCTATGGTTAGTATGAATCGGTGCAAAAGTGATGATGTTTCAAGCGAAACGGTAGAATGAAGTGCCAAAATGCAATAAATTGAGCACCACATCAGACACAAGTTTGTAACAAAGCACAATATCAAAGGAAAACACACGGAAGATGAAAAGCGCGCATATATACACGAAGGATGGGGTGAGCACCAGTGATAGTGTGACTCGAGTCACGGTGAGAATGATGCTGAGAAGACTCGAGTCACGTTTTTCACTGAATGGTCCGACTCGAGTCAGAGTCGTTTTTACCAAATCTCCAAACATCTCATTGACAAACTCAGTTAATTTGCACACAAAGAAATGGGCTATTTTGCTTCAGTGACGTATGATAATCATGGTCGCAATTTTTCTGCTTTGACTGTGTCTCCTAACGCAGTGCCGTTATGCTAGGTTTTCAAGATCAGGTGTTCCACCTAACACTGAGGTAGAGTTGAGTGTGCTTTTCACAGAGTGCCCAGCAACGCACAGTACATTGGACACATTATCGTGGTTTAATGTGGTGCTTACAATATCATGGCAATCTGCCTCATAGTTTTAGTTTTGGTCTTTCGGAGAGATGAACGGATTTATATTTTTTATATCCAAATCCGATCCAGCAATTTTATTTCAAAATCCATTCCAAATTAGAAAATTAAATTTTGTTTAAATCAAAAATGCTATCACTGTTATTAGGCTAGGTCGGGAGTGGGCAACCTGTGGCTCTGGAGCCGCATGCGGATCGTTCTCTGGATTTGATGAAACTTTGAATTGTTTTAGCCTATGTCCCTATGAAGTCGCATGAAAAATGAAATGGTGTCAATGTTTTGTGGCTCCTTACCTATCCTATATTCTGGAAGATGAAGCAGAATGGCTCTTTTGAAAGGTTGCCGACCCCTGGGCTAGGCCTATATGTAATCCAACTCAAAGATTCAAAGATAAATAAATAGTTTGGAAAATAATTGAAATTAACTTCTGCTCTACCTTTGGCTCAGACCACCCTAACAAATGACACTGCAAAGACTTCAAAGAAATCACTGCTAGTATTAGCAGCAATGCATGGGAAGCTCTTTAATAGCATGTAAGATTTCAAACCAGAGGATTAACAGGTGTGCAAAATAAGCGACTCATTAGCGCTAAGCTTAAGCTACACATATAAATAATGATGAACTTTGGTAAAGTTTTAGAGGTAAAGGTATTATTACTGTACATGTAACAATGATGAGTCAAGAAAAGGGACTGGATTAATGAAAGTCACACCAATTCCATAACTTTGATTGTATGATACATTAAAGAACAGATTTGTTTCATTGGTCGTAGTCAATGCTCAACATTTAAAAAGAAAATGTACTATCTCGAAGGATTTGAGAAACTCTACTGAACTAAACTTTTAATAATATAATAATAGTAGTGATTTATTGTCGACTCGTGGTCCATACAGAAGCGATCATAGATACAAGAGCACAAAAAAATGGTTAGCCACACAGTAGCGCATTACAGATTCGGTTTTGCACATGACCAGCATTGGGGAGGGACAAAACACTTTATCATCACCACAACTGTATTGTCATTAACAAGAGCGCAAAAATGGTTAGTCGTACAGTATAGCGCATTGCAGAATCGATATTTGCACATGACCAACATTGAGAGGAGCAAAAACACTTTAACAGCATTTCTTACTTTTTGTATGCTTGGTGTATACTCATTGCCCACATATTTTTTACTACGAAAAAGCAATACTGATGAGACGCGAAAACCGAAACAATTCACCTGCAACTGCTGCATTTGGTCTCCATCATACAGGAGCGTTGAATAATTGAGGAAAAATGAAAATTTGTAAAAGGCATCAGACATTTGAAGAGAACGAATAAAAAAGTTGGATGAAGATGCACCTCGTACAAAAAGTCGATACAAATTGTTTCTCAGCAGGGCATCAAAGTCCTAATACAACGGCTAACCTGGTGTGGGCAAAGACTTACATTTCTGGGAATGTAATGCATAATGCGGTAGGCATTGTTACACGCAAACGCAACACGTAAGCGCTTCACACTGGTCTTTGCTTATCTGCTCCACAATTGACAAGCATACATTGGCATGCAATAGGCACGAAATACTGTTTTTTACTGCAGGAGAACACTGATCAAAAGTGCCTCCGAGTTTGTTTGCCGCACAGTATAGTGATTTCACTTGTCCCTGAATATCATCATCATTCTTTTTTGATGCATTTATCCACACACCAAGGTATTTCACTTGGTCAAAAAATTGTACACGTATACCATTTAGAAAAACATTTTATGGAGCAGGTTGTTTGTACTTTTTTGGGCAAAAAGCAACACCAGTTGTTTTGTTGCAATTAAAAGTGATTTCGTGTTCAGCAACACAGTCACCACGAATGTTCCGAAGACATTGCAGCCCACTAATACTGGGGCTGAACACACATATATCATCAGCAAATATTAGATTATTCAAAACCAGATGTCCCACAGTGCATCCCACCCTGACTGAGTCCAGCTGGATTGAGAGTTCACCCAGGTAAACAGCAAATAAGTATGGGCTCAGGACTTCGCCTTGCCTTATCCCATTAAATACAGTATTCTGTAGTCCCGAAATTGAACCGAAATTTGCGAAGAAGTTCAAAACAAAATTATAAACTCTAAATTCAATTAAAACCGGTTAAGCAAAAACAATTAAATCCACTCCAAATCCAAAAAAACTACTGAAATGCAGTAGGATTTAAATCCAAATCCATGTTCAACTCTGGTCTTTTGCTGGGTCATTTTGTAGTAAGTTTGTTTGTTACAATACAGCATAGCAACGCCAAAGTAGACTAAACACGGCTAGAATGCAGTAGCAACCAGGACCAGTGACGGATTTACGCATAGGCCAAATAGGCCATGGTTTAGGGCCCAGCGCAACACCTTCCTATAACGACTCATTATTAACTTAAATTGGCGAAACTGGGCAGAGGCATCACTTCGCAATTTACTTTGAAACGAGCGAAAACGCAAGCGTCTACTCTAGGCTCTTATCAATACCGTAACAACACGATAATATTGTTTGCTACGCAATACAAGAATATACTGCTTTGCAGTGTCTGGCAGTCTTGCGTTGCTGCGAGCTTTTTGTCAGTTGAAGATTGAATATCAAGTAAGAAAGTGCTGTGTGAAAGGTTTGATACTCAGGAACATGGCTGGGCGCGAGAGAGATGCAAGCTGTCAGTATGTAAGTGGTTACAGGCAATAGCGTAGCCAGCACCCAAAAAAAATTTTGGGGGCAAATACTTTGACCTTAAACGGGCAGCAGTATTCTGTTCGGGACACTTCGCACAAAATGACAAGATATGCTAAAAATTTGGGAAGAATGACCTTTTGCCTCCCTTCTACGCCTATGGTTACAAGAAACGAATGAAAAAGAAAGTACTTACTTGATGTTCAATATTCCACTGACAAAAAGCTCTCAACAACGCAAGACCGCCAGACACTGCAGAACACCGTTGAAACGCAATATTGTCAGCATTGGATGCTACGTTTGGTTGTTACCAATTAGATTGTCCACAAACATAAATTGCTTGATGTAGCCCTATATGTTAGTTAAATCAGCTAGAACAGTTTCTCGTAAATTTTACTTGGTAAAACGTGTCTACACTGCGCTTACTTCATATGGTTAGCTGAGGGTGTTGCGACTATACTTTGTTGTGCAAAACGTGTCTTCATGCTGCTTACCATCAGCCTATATCGTAGAGGATTGGAACACTATATTTTGTATTGCTTGGAAAATGACAGCTTAAAAAGGGCATAAATAAATCATGTGTCCGCTGAATGGATTGTGCTTGTTTGATCCATAAAATAGGTGGTTACTATAAGAAATTAGTTTACGTTCAGCTAATCAGGTCGACTAGACAATATTTTCGATGGCGGCGACACGACCCCGCATGAAAATGTATATACTGTATTTACTTCGCCCTTCATTAAGCCGCCTTTGCCTATTGCTTGTAAGCCCCACGAAATGGTGTCAAAAAATTAATATAAGCCGCCCTTCATTGTAAACCGCCCTTGAACATAATTACCTAAACTTCAGAAATACATTCGCATACTAGCGCGTTTCACGTTTAATTGGCAACCCTGGTAATGATGTTTACACAACTGTAAATTCTTTCTGTTGATCATATTTCCTCCAGTGACGGATGTGCACGTGATGCTCAAGAGAATAGAATGCGACAAAAGAGTTTGGTCGACAAAACGTAGCCAAGGAAAAACTGAGCGTCATCTATACCTTTACATAAGGTACAGAAATAAAAAATATAAGCCGCGGCTCACAATCGAATAAATACGATATCCGAAAAGTAAACCTATACAAGAACGCTAGAAATCAATTAAATTTAACGAAGACAGCTTCTGAACTACAGGAAAGAGATATAAATTACATGAAAAGATTACATTGCCACTTGCTCTTGAGAAGAATGTGGCAAAGGCTTTCTGTTGAAAATCTAAGGCAATTGTAGAAGCAAAGTCGGCACCACAAAGGTTTATTTTTGAGGGCCACTAACACATAAAAGGGGCACACTTCCACGCTATTTAGACATAGGCCAAATAGATCACATCAGCGTGGGGCCACAAAAACTAAGATGGCCTAGGGTTCCGCGCTCCCTAAANCCGTCCCTGGCCAGGACGCAAAAAAAAGTTAAGATTGTCCAGTCGATGTGCTCCAAAATTTTGTTAAATCAAACACTGTGCCACAATGCATAAACACATAAGTGTGGCATTGCACAAACACAATGTAAAAAGCACGCATTTAACAGAAAAAGAACATGGAAGTATATTTATTGCAGTCAGAGCTGGGCAGTAGCGAGCTACTGTAGCGAGCTAATTTTCCAGTAGCGGTAGAGAGCTATCGCCATTTTACCGTTATTCGCTACTTGGCATGAGTGATGGCAAAGGAAAAAGTTCGCAAGAGCTCTTACGTCAGCACACTTTGATAGTAACTGCTCTTCTCACTGTTTTGCACTGATTTTGGATGATTTGTTTGCAGTAAGCTAGCAGTATTAGGAAAGATTTAGCTCAGGCTGCTTTTCACCTGATCGATAGGATCCACGTTACTTCGGGAAAACCTCAGCATCAGCCACAAACTTAAAGCAGTTGGGACTTCGAAGCATTGGCTACTGCTACCGTTAAAGCTGCGTATGACTGAATTGAATGCTTGGAAAAATATGACACTGGCTTCAACATTTCGTGCATGTGCAACAACGTTTTTTTTGAAGTATATGTCCATATGACAGTTTTTGTAGCTTGGTTCGACTTTAATATATTTGGCTGCATGCATAACTTGAATCAAACCTTTATTCTGTCTTGAAGACAGTGGCGTAGCCAGGGGTAAGGGGAAATATCTGTCCCTGGACGCAGCATTTTGAGGGCGTAAATTGAGGTTGGAATATCACGTAACAATTACGAAATGTCAAATGTCAGCCGATGCAAGTAATTACGATTTATAAAATGTCGAATGTCAGTCGCTGATACCCACTTGCAAAATCTTATCAAGATCACCAAGGTTTGCAAAGAGAGCAATTACAAACCTTAGTGACGTTTTAAGGCGTCGCTTGTGTCTCCAGCAACCAGCGATCGCATGTGGTTTGACCATGGTTGGCGGGACCTTTTTCAAATTGGGGGGGCACAAGTGCACGTCAAAAAATTGCAGAAAATTCTTGTGGTTTGAATTGGCCACTGTGACGTCACAAGCATTGGAATATGACGTCATTACATACACACCATATGAAGGTCTAAATTACACTATTTTAGACAAAATAACACCACTATGATAACGTATCGCTGAACCACCTGAACTTCAAATAGGCTGTTACAGGGGCGACCCAGGTCATCAGCGTCACTTGCAGGGCTGTGGAGCCGGTATTCAAATTTCAGACTGCAGCGCCAGCTCCTGGCATCTAATTTTTTTGGCTCCGTCTCCAACATCTTGAGATTTTTGGCTCAGGCTCCAGAACAACTTGGTCCAAAACCAGAAGAAACATGGTATTACTTGCATAACTCGCTTGAACGGGAACCTAAATATCAGGCTCCGGCTCCATCATCCAAAATTGCTTGGGCTCCGGCTCCAGCTCCACAGCCCGGTCACTCGGGCTCATCATACGATTTATTCTGACTGACTGAATAAAACCGTTCGACACTTGTGTTACTGCAATTTCCATTTGCTGTCGTTTCTGGCCGGCATTATCGTTGCTCTGTGACGTCACGTTATGTAACACTCAATGAGAAATTCTCATGATAACTTTTCCGTTGTTGAGTAACGTACGTCACAGAGCAATGATGACGCCAGTAAGTCCGCTTACTAGGCTCATTCATGTTAAGTTAAGTCACGTCAAGTCATGTTTGCGCTGCAAGTACACAGTAATAGAACACATTTCAATCGACAAAGCTTAATACAAACAGCACAGGCTGGGCGAAAGACGGCCAAAGCAGTCACTTAATCAAGCCCAGGCCAAATTTGATCACTGCCAAATTCAACAGTACAGGTGAAGCATAAAAAATGAGTTCAAAACGAAATAAAAGCAAAACAAAGAAGCCAAAAGTGTGCTCAGTTTAAGGTAAACTCTCACAAACAACTTACAAATCACATAGTGTATGTATCACATAAAAGTCAATACCAAGCAAGCAGTTGCGATTTTACTCGATAGGAAAACATATGTAATGGTAACATTTTAATATTATTAGAAATGCAACCCCATGTAACAGGACCTACATATTGCAGCATTTTTTAACCATAAACACTTCTAACATGTTTATGATGAAAATTTCCTGAAACTTGTTGTCTTGTGCCATGATCATGAATGCAGTGTAGTTTTGAAAAAAAGTTATCAAAAGAAGAGGGCAGGATATCTACGTTATATTTTTACATAAACTTTTCCAAATTAACCTGGTACAAATCAGAAACTTTGAGAATTTTAAGTAATTTAAAAATGTTGTTTGCACTTGGGGTTCTCTTGCTAAAAATCATGATTTTATATTTTTTAACCTTTTTGGACTATGTTTTGACTTGGACTGAGTTTTAAATAATCAGGACTGGATCTGGATCGCAAAATTTGACAGTCCGCTCGTCTCTGATTTGCATAACTCGCTTGAACAAGAACCTAAATTTCAGGCTCTGGCTACATCATCCAAAAAATTTTGGCTCCGGCTCCAGGCATCCAAAATTGGTTGGGCTCTGCTCCCGTTCCACAGCCCTGGTCAGTCGGGCTCATCACACGATTTATTCTGACTGACTGAATAAAACCATTTGACACTTGCGTTACTGAAATTTCCATTTGCTGTTATTTATGGCCGGCTCTGTGACGTCATGACGTTATCCAGTGTCTATATTGTCATAGTTCATTTTCGTGAGCAATAAAGATGTATCACCCAACATACCTTTGGGCAACAAGACGAATTAGCACACCCCAAACTTGGCTTTGGGTAAGTACCATGAAATAGCTCACTTGTTTTGGGCAAAGGTAACAGTTGCCCTTGGTTTTGAGGTACTTTTCCACGAAAATTACATCAATTCCTAAAAAAATGACCCACTGTTTTACAGTGCAACAATGGCAAACTCTTTTTGAGACTAATTTGCCATTCTTTTTTGCCTCTAATGGCAAAATAGACACTGCCTGATATCAAAATAATAACTTCCTTTNAGTGAACTAGAATCATTTGGGAATTCCAACAGCTTTCACCAAATTTGGGCTTCTCAAAAATGTCATTCAAGGTTTGGGTAAAATNAGAAACATTTGTGTGAATTAGGAGCATTTGGGTATGGTCCAACAGCTTAAATTAAATCTGGACAGATGAGAAAAGCTTCACATAAATTTGGGTTAGATTAAAAACATTTACATAAGTTGGAAATATTTGGGTAAAATCCATCAGCCAAATCAAATTTGGCAATTTGTAACAGCTTCATTCAATTGTGGGTAACTTCAACCAGTCATTTTCAAGTATAGGCTATTTAGAAAAGCTCTATTGAAATTCGAATACATTTAGAAACATCTAAGTGAACCATAAGAACTTTAACCCTTTGGATCCCGGGTTCACCCCCTTTTTGCAGAACTTTGCAAGCCTATAACTCTCCAGGCGATTGAGCTAGAGAGATATCCAACCCATCCACGGCTTCAGCAAGTCTTGTAATCAAAAGCGAATAAAACGTTTTTCGTTTTCAGTGGGGGATTTCTGGAGGTGACGTCACAAAAATGGCATGTTTTGGACATTTTGGCCACCATTGGCCGGCCCTGGGCCCCAACCCATTGACCCATTCTTTTGGCTCAAAGTTTTGTTGAATGCTAGGTGAAAATCCGCGTCTATAGAACCCTTGATTGACTTGCTAGCATATCTGTAGCCAAAATTATGGGTCAAAAACCCAATTTTTGGCCTAATTCAAAACTTTTCAGAAAAGGCATAATTTG
>JGI24158J21664_10010966_pt1 | contig 12064 bp, 12 predicted proteins | sample Ectturendosymbi3_FD_21664 | JGI IMG/M metagenome (IMG submission 21664) | reverse complement strand
GAATGTAAGCTACCGATTTATGTGACGTGATCTTTGTCTCGCCTGTCAGGAATGTGGCCAAGTTGTAAAGAAGATCGGAATTTGCCAACGCTAAGCCGAATATATATCAATGCGAAAGAATCCAGCGGAAAGAATCTACTTCATGTTCAACGTTGCACTTGTTTGACACATCTCACTCTGTATGGATGTGGTCTAGTCTCTGTAGAAGGTCTACAAGCTTGTCCTAGTTTAAGGGTGAGTGGTTCTCACAATTTGTTTCGGCCGCTTAAAATTACTTCCACTATTTTACAGAACTGAAGTAAACAGGTATCAGTTTCATGGAAGCTTCACGTAGGCAAGCTTTTGAAACATGATCTCAAGAGCTCTGTTATATTTTTCCATTTTGTACGAATAACTTTTGTGGTTTACGGGCGTATGCCGTATTTAAATCTTCTGCGTAAGTTATTTTTTATCCAGCATCTGGTGAGATGCTTTTCGTGGCTTTGAGCCTTGTGGTACCTGTGTTCGTACGTTGTTTCATCTTTCTACAACTTCATCGTCAGCATGTGGATGTATCTCGCAACAATATCAACCTGATCTCATGCGACGGAATGAACAGACTTGAATCTCTCCTGGCCTCCTGCAACAACCTCACCTCGATACATGGTTTGGATGGATGCAACAATCTCATCTACCTCGACTTGTCGCACAACCACATCACCAAATTGCACAACTTGCCTTCTTTCAAAAGCCTTCGTCATTTGAGGTACGCGATTCGAGATGTTACATCATCTGTAATAACTTGATGTGCGACTGCGATATCGTTTTGATCAGTTGACGATTCTGGGAGGCTGTTCGTTCGGTGCTGGAATTACTGGAGCTGTTGCGATCGGAACGCCCGAGCGGCATGTGCGCAAAGCTTCGCACTGTGGCAGCAAGCAACAATAGAGTTCACATGCCATGATCACTCTTCGCGTACGCTAGTCATTACGTTCAATCGTTCACAAGTTAATATCGACAGAGCTTGTTTTTTAGGAAAAAACAGCAAATTTCATTCTGTGTTTTACGAAAAAACACGTGAAGCACAAACTCATTTGGAATAAAAAGCTCGAGGTTACTGACTTATTAGCTTCCTAATAAGCACTGCTTCTTCAAGATAAAAACCTTCTCATGGTTTTTGAATAAATAGCAGTGATGCGGGTGTTTTGGATTTTCTTCAGACTCTCCCACAACTCTTTGATCCACGTCATGGGTTTGAAAACGGTGACGTCATTGCTCACCTTGGATGTATCTGACAATCATCTGACGTCATTCAGCGGTGTGGAAAATTGTGGACTGATTCGCTGTATTAAGGCGAAAAATAACAGTATTTCTATCCTTGATAGCAAAGAATTATCAAATGCTGTAAGTGTCTGGTATGTTTTTATGTATTTGGCTCGAGTATATTGCTGTACAACTGCAGGCGACTTGCTGTAAATCAGCCTCCTCCAACGAATGCATGTTGATCAACGGTCGTTGTGGCCGGAGAATGTTACAATGACCAGGAGTCCAGCAGCGAAATCTTTGACTCTGCTCTCACCTCCACCTGCTTGTGGCCTAAAAAATGCATAGTCTCGACGTTGGTTTTGCGTTTTTTTCTGTCGTCGAGAAGTTTATTTTTCAATCGCCTGTACTGTTAAAAAATGAAGGTTTAAAGATTTTTTTGTCATATAGGTGCTATGTGACGTGAGAAACGATTGTTGACATTAAACTTTGCCAAATTATGGTTGCATAATTTCGCGAAGTTTAATGTAAACAATTGTCTAGCAGTATAGTTTCTGCCGCGGAGACGACGCTGGATAGTTTGGCACAACACTTTGTTTTCTTGCCAGTAGTTGGAATCCTGTTTATGCCCGAAATTTCCTCAAGATTCCATTTTGGACTTTGACACCGTGAGGGCTGCGGACTTACAGCATCTTTATAAGACTTATAGCATCAATAGCATCTTTCACCTCTTGATTCCACCAAGGGTTACTTTTTTGCTATAACTCCACACCGAGTCGTTTACGTCACATACCCGAGCAGCAGATGAAGCTACAACTGCTTTGAACAGACGTCACTCCACCTCCGCGTCCACTGTGCATTCCGATGCACCATGTGTACTTGTGCACATCTGTGCTGGAAAAAAGTGTTCATGATGCACAGTGTGTTGTTGCAGCACAGTTACAGTAGGAGTCTTCCGTCATCATTAACGTCAGCATCACCATGTCGGCCAATCACACCCTTCCATATCCCGGCATCGTTCCCAACATGTCCATTGAAGTTCCCCAAAAGGATAGTGGATTGTTCAACTTTAACTGTATCACTAGTTTCTTCCACGAATTCCGGGTACTTTGCACTTGCGTCATGGGGATTATACTTGCACCAAACACAGGGAGCGGTCATCAAATTCGACCTCAAAACCTAAACGGGGTTCTTGGCCATGCGCGTGGCGACCGATGCGCGATGGCTTTGGTTAATTTTGCGCATTTTATGGTAGTAGCTTTCCAAGTTATACCGTTGGACAGACCGGTCATAATTGGGTCCACGTGCAGGTAATTTATTCGTCTGTTTCTGACAAAAATGAATGTTATCCCAAGAATGAATTATTTCCATTTCTGCGAAGCATGCATACGGTCTGCGCAATGGAAACTACACATGAGTAGGATGAAAACTGAGGGGTAGAACGTGACTTTCAATCCGCCTGGTGTGCCTACGTCACTGTGCTAGGCACACTTCCTTCGCGTTGACTCTGGACATGAGAGAAACAGTCCAAGGCCTCGTATGCTTTTTCAAAATTTAAGCGATTTTGTGATGTCGCTGAAAAGTTTAGATCAAACTGCTTGATCCCCATTCCTAACACGCGCTTTGCTGAAAATACCAATAAAGTTTTCATAAAGACAACACAAATGCTAACATCTTGTTTCGAATGCCGAACATTATTAACAAAGCACAGCGCAATTCCTTATCGCCTGCAAATTGTCCATTGCCCATGCTCGCACAAGTGCCATTTGCACATTTTATAACCACATAACATCAATGGGAAAACTTCGCACAATCCACTGATTGGTTTCAACGTGCTTTAACTTCGCTGCTGATGGAAGCGTTAATTTAATATGTCCGCCGTTTTGAGAGCGCTACGTACACTTGAAGGTGTTTGGCTGCAAAATATTTCAATAAAGGAAGAAATCCAAAACCAGTGGGTCCTAGTTGTGAAGTGCACGAAGAGTTGACAAGCATTTCCACCATAACCCTCAATCATCAAGTACATTTTCTTTTTTTATTTCTTTTCTGTTTCACGTCACTGAATGATCGGTAGACTGCATGCAGTCGCGATGGTTACGTACCACTGGTGACGTTGAAAACAAACGTAGATCGAAACTGAAGAGATTTCGGTTTTGTTAATTTTCAGTATTGTATGATCTGTAGTACATTTTTTCATGAGTTTTTTCACCGTTCAGTGTGTTTTTGTTTTAAGGCTGTTTACATCTTGATGTAACTTTCGTTTTGTTCAGTTTTGATTTGGCTTGGCAAAACGACTATGTTCTTTCTCCCCTAACTTAGTGTACATTTCAAGTATTTTAACTGTTATGCGCTTTTCACGCAGAGTTTTGCAGAACTGCTTAGTTTTGCTGCAGTCGGAAGCAGCATCGAAGCATTACGCTCGTCGAACGACGCTGTTTATTGAAGCATGGTGTTCACATATAATGTTTGTTGAATGTAGACCCTTATATAAGGACATGTAGATTATATCTCAAAAAGCGTCTGTATCACTCTTTGGTTTATGTGTTTTAACTTATGATGTTTGTTATTTTGATCCATTTTCATTGTTTTGTGCTTTTACATACACTGTATGCACATCCAAGTCTTTTTTAAATCCCTTATACATAATCCACTTTACACCAGCGACTGTAAAAAACTTTTTCAGTTTAACCCTTGTGGTAAGTTTCGTTTTTAACTTCTGTGGGTCATCACTGCACAAGTCTCCACTTGATGACACTGTATGTTAAAAACCGGGACCTTGATCTGTGTTTTCACCTACTTTGAATATTTCCATCATAGATCCTGCTCACTCAGCTGGACGTGAGCGGAAACAACATCGGGAAAGTTGAGTTAATGACTTCTGGACCTTCTGTGCCGGTGTGGCTTCCATCCCTGCATACCTTCAACATCGGAAGCAACAAGCTCACCATGGACGACCACTGCGCTTTCTCCTCTATGCCGTTGTTGAAGGATTTGAATATGAGAAGAAATTTGATTTCAAACTCAGCAAAGCTTTGTGCAGCTGTGAGAGGGAATCGCTTCCTCACTCTACTGAACGTCGATGACAATCCGCTGCCGAAAAGCGATTCAGTTTTGACGACATTGAGACGAACGACCAACACAAGCCTCGAAGCATCGCCGGTGAACATTCCTGACAAGCAGAGAACGTTCAACGAACGTGTCTCGAACCTGATCGGGTTTGACTTGTGTGAAGTTTATGACGAAGACCTTGCTGCGGACACAGTCTCGCTGACTATCCTTCGTCAAGTCAACGAGTTTTTACGGAAGGTTGTTAAACAAACAAAAGAAGTTAAGGCTTTGAGAGGTTGGCGCACTCTTGGGTCTCGAAACAGCGACCCCTCTGAAGTTTTAGAAGTCCGAGACCTCCCACCTCCAGACCTGGTCAGCGTGCACTGTGATTGGTTGAAAAACGTGGCGGAAGACTGCGCCAGACACAGGTGCGTCATTGTTTCTGTTCAACTTGTGCGATCGTTAATGACCTTGATTTGCGTCTTGAGGTTCAATAAACGTTGTTTTTAATCTTCTGTTCAAAGACCTTGTTTAGTTTTGTATTTTTACTGGCAGCTGTTTGGAGATTTGTCATTTACGTCGTTGCGCGTATTCTAAGAGCAGTTATTAATATCCATCAGTTAATAGCAATTGTTCATCAGAAAACTGTCTACACAAAATCATTTACTGGGATGAAAAATTTTTTTAGTTAAAGCGTTTTTAGTTTGATCAAATTAGATTTATACATAGAAAAGCTGACCTTACTAGAACGTTTTGGGGTTATGAAAAAGTTTAGTTTTATTAAGTAATAACTTACAACTTCATGAAAAAAGACTTGTAATTTGCTCAAGTACAAGGTTTGAACAAATGCTGTTGTAATATTAACAGTCATGGATTATAAACATGCTTAATTTTGTTAGAATTACTGCCAAAATTTTTTTATATTTACGGTCGAAGTTATTTGAAATTTTTCTGCTGATGCGCTGCACTCCACGTTTTTTGCCGCCAGGAAGTTTTAAGAAAAATATTCCTGGAGTCAGCGGCGAAGTTGCATTGTATTGATCGAATAGAAGACTGCGTTATTGTTACCGAAGTCCCACTGTGTCCAATATCTCATCACGAGAGAAAAACTGAAATGTCAGCACGTTGAGCACAGAGTCTCATTGAAACAAGAAAAAAATTTGCTTTGCTTCTGATTTACTTGACAAACGACCATCATCTTCTTGTTAAAAATGGTCCATGCCATGTTGATATTATTTTGTCATTTATTCTTTTCATATCAAGCCTGTTCTTCTTCCACAGATACTGGTTCACGTCTGGGTATGTTTCTCGCAGTGACCCAAAAATCGTTCAACCTCCTGCGACGACTGACAACCCAGCAGCAGGCAATTCTGCTGACGATGCTATCTGTGATAATGACGTCTTGCATGACATCAACAAACATCACCAGCCACGTGACATACTGAAAAGTCACCGACCACGTCACAACACGGAACACAATAAACAGAATAACTCGCGGGGATCGCACAAAGTAGAGAAGATACCTGGGAGTCCATTACCAGCTGATAAAGATGGAAGTTGTGAAGCACGTGGCCGGGAAGGGATTGACGTCATTTCTGATGAAATCGTAAACTCGTTATCACACAAAGGTTCTGTTAAAAGTTCTGAACCAAACGTGGAAATTGATAACGAACGCCTGGGCTGCCTTCCTGATCCGACTCCTCTCAACACAGATCCGAACCGCACTGGATATCATCGAACGAAGATCGAGTCTGCATCCACCGCTGGTGAGTATTTGCAGCAGTGAAGTTTTCAACGACTTGTTAAGCTGCTCTGCCCACGAAACCACACCGGGTTGAATGTAGTGAACTAAATGGGTTGGTTTGAAATGTTGTTACATACGTATATTTTCTCAGCAGATGTTCGATCTTCGACAAACACGAAGTTGGTTTTCGAGCGGCTGCAGAGGAAGAAAGCTTCCAGTGAACTCGATAACGCGGCCGCTGTTACGATTCAGGTGAGACTTGCTCCGGTGGACACAAGGTATTGAAAATAGTAGATTTCTTGCATCGTCTGCTCTGTGTTTTATTAGCAGGAAATACGAAAGGAAATATTGCTAGCGAGTTGTGGTGACTTAGCTGTAGATGAACCTGGTGTTGCATGCAGTGCACTTGGAGTTTTATAATTACGACTGAATGTCGATTTCCAACTTTCAAAGCTTCTATCTCTATTTAAAAAAACCTGTTATCCAGTTTGTGACCTGCTATCGCTCTGGTTTACGTCAAGCAAAGAGTTAGTTTGTTGACTGAGGCACTGATTGTGCTTCCAGCCGTTTCACTGATATCTCACCGAAGGGACTGCCCCTGGTTACATCCACATGTGCATGTGTTGAGTGATGTGGTGTAAGCGAAATGCAAACAACTGTGAATGCGCTTGTTTGTTTATAAGTTTTGTGTGTCAAGGTGTGCGTTTAGTCAGATGCTTCAGGTGCCATAACGTTGCAGTCAAGCTGTTATAAAGTAGTCTTGTTGAGTCGTAACCAAGTCATGTCATATCATCAACACTGTGTTTCTGTTCTCATATACGTTGTTTAGTCTTTTTGGCGGATGATACTTGCAAGACGAAAGTTCAAAGTTCAACTGAAGCAAAGAGTTGAAGCGGTCACAACCTTGCAAGCGGCATGGAGAGGTCACGTGGTCAGAAGAAATATCCAATCAGCTCTTCTGTCGATCAATGTAAGTCTCTGTGAAGTGGATTTGTCGGATTGCTCAAAAATTGCAAACACGCAAACGTTATTCTTTTGCCTCACGATCAACAATATGGTTTAAAATTTCTACTCACGTCTTGTTTAAAATCTTTTCTCACTGCAACTGAATCCAAATGAAAGTTCGCACTCATATTTTTCGCATCTAACTTCTGGCTGTTGAAGCCGGAAATTAGATCCAAAAATATGAAAGCGAACTTTTATTTGGAAATGCCAAGGAATCATTATTTAGAAAAAATGAATAAAAAATGCCGGAAGTGGTTGCATCTACCTTTTTGTATTACTTCATTTTGTAAAAGGCATCCTTGTTCTGTGCAATATCCGTGGACGTATTATGCGCAGAGCTCATCGGCCGACGCTGATATGGACAGTTATGACGAGGTGGATTTGCAAGAACTTGAGTTTGATGAAGAAAACTACCTGGAACACTGGGCTCTGCGAACAGACATAGGAAAGATCATTTCATCAAGTGACACAGGAACACATAGAAAAGCACCTTCCCCTGATGTTGCAGACACTGATCGAAGCGTGAGTTTCACAAAAATATGTTTCCTTCCAAACCACGTTTAATTAAATTTCCTGCAACAATCACTCACCCCCTACAAAGCACGCACGGCAGTCCATCCCCAGCAGTGGAAGTTTGCGATGGAAGTAAATAATTTTCAAGAATATGCTGAGTTTTATCGGCATTTTGCCATTCGTTGCCAAGTGCTACACGTACGTAAATATGTGGTAAATTTTTGGATTTTTTGCTACCTGCACAATTCATCACATATTATCTGCAAACCTAAGAAAAGTAATCCCGATTTTTATTGGTGCAGATTTCCTACATTTATGTTTTTGCATAGATTGTATATACTCAGGCCCGTCGCCAGGATTTCGCAGCAGGGGGGGCCAAAAATCACAAGGGGGGGCCTCAATTTTCAAATACGATTTTGGATGTTTGCAGCAACCGGGGGGTCAAACGTGAAAGGGGGGGGGCACCACTAGCCCCCACTGGCGACGACCCTGTATATACTTATATATATCATGTTGATCCTACGTTATCACTCCCAACATTTATTGTTCGCAGGTCTCACTCCATCGCAACCACCAGCGTCTCGACAATGCGCTTGTTGCGAAACCTCCATTGCCGCCAATATCACCATCAGGTCAGCTGCTTTGTTTACGTCATGATAAGCATTGTTTTCCGCAGCAGTCATGCGGATATTGTTTTCGTCCACTTGCTTGATATTCATCCGAGTTCTTTACCACTTCATCCATGTCAGGCATTTTCCGGCGTCCTGGGTAGTTGAGAGCTTTTGAAGGTGGTTGAAAGTGTGACGGCCCGTGTACGGCCATCGCTATTTCTAGGGAAACTCAAAAAATACCGTGTAGTGCAGTTTCGAAAAAGAATGAAGTGAAAATAACTTTTTAACTTAACGTAACTTGAAATTAACTTGATTTTCCGGACTTCATGTTTCAACTTAATTTTTACCCGGAAAAGATTTGAAGTTACATTTTTCGCTCCTGTTTTAAGTCGACCTGAGCTGCATTCTTTTCTTATTTGACCGATAAACTTGCAGGTCCCGACATATCCTGACTTCATGTTTTAATTTTTTGATTTTGTGTTTCTTCCTGTCATCTTCTTTACAATGCAGTTTGTCGTTTGTGTCCCCTTGGCACTGCTTTTCTTCCCGAAGTCAACCCCCAGTGTTTCAACGCTAGGATTGTTGATGTGTTGTCAGAACAAACAATGTTTTTTCATAACCATCACGATCTTTTCAAAGTGTTTTTATTTCAAACACTGCCCAAGATGTGATGTTAGAAAGTGGCAAACGTTGTTGTCATGTGAGCAATTTAAAAAAACTTTAAGGGACAAAGGTGAACAGCTTCGAAGCTACTCGTAATTCACCAACTTGTGCCCTGTTCTTCTTTACGGACTTTCACTGCTGCTGGGTCGGACAGGGAAGGGCGCTTCGATGTTAATCTGTTGCACAGCGTGGTGTGTTAATGGCGGTTGTAGATGGTTTGCTGAGACGATCACGGTGTTGGTTAAAGACTTGTTTCGTCAAACAAGTTGTGGAAAAGGTTTCTTTAACTTATCGTTGGGATCCCATTCGTAATTGGTCGGCACCCCTGATGGTTTTCTTTACCTGGCCCAACATTGCCTTTTAATCGACTATTTACGTCTCTGGTTTGTTCCTATCCTGACAACTGAACTACATCGAGCTCGAAAATTCATGTAAATCCATTTAAATAATTTCAGTCACTTGACGTCCCTTCAGTGACATGCATATGGAATGAGCCAGTGGACAATGCAATGAATGAGAATGTGTAATGATTAAGAAAAAACACTGATCCCTTCGTTGTCTGGAGAGACGGCACCTCTGCTCGTGGCAACACAGCAAATGACCTTATAATATGGCTTTGCCAGTATGTCCCCACTCTACCCTATGCTGGATTGCGGTCCCTCCTCCAACCAAACACCGCATTCAAACAGCGGGAGAGTCCTAATGAAGCGCCTTGCTGTGGTAGTGTAGTGCGGGTCATGGTGGCCATCGGACAGGAGTGGGGTCCAACCCCGACCCGCTCAATTGCCTGAAACACCGTCTGAACAGGATATTAATGTGCTTCTGACACGTTTTTCTTTTCTACGTATGCACACGAAGAAATTGGAGATAAGGCGATGCGATGTGTTGCGTGAATGTGTGGACTGTTGCTGAATGTTTAGTGCGAAGGATGCTACCGGACTTAGTGAGTTAAAATAGTTATGCTGTGCGTTGGGGCTCAAGCAATTACTTTTCAACCCTGCTTGGTCAAAAACTGCATTTATCCAATAATTCAGTTGTTGTTAGAATATTTTTTTGATTTTAATTGATTCAAAAGTGTTCTTTTTGCGAAATGGTTCATTTTTAGTCGTCGTCGTTTGAGTCAGTTCTTCAAACCAGGGCTGCGGAGCTCTTGTAAAAATGAAACGGCTCCAGCTCCGGAGCTGTGTTTTTTATAACATGGCTCCGACTGTGCTTTGTTAATACACTTCAACAATTTCGATATTCCTAGTGTCCTTCTTGCAGCAAGTGAGCGTGTTATTCCAACATATTTTGAACTAATCTTACGAAGTCGGCAGGAGTTTGGTCGTGGTTCCCAACCGGTTGGAGGTGGGCCATGGCGCCATTTCGCGTTATGACTGAGTGGTGAAGCACCTCTCGTAAACCTGAAACATTGCTGCCGATGCAATGTCGTTAAGCCGGTTTTCTGCCAAGCCTTCCATTTCTCTGTGTGCTTTGAATTGCCGAATTTAGAAGCTAGATTCAGAATGGATTATATTAAGCTGAGATGCACGCATCGAGCACAAGGGCAGATCCAAGGGGGGGTTGTCCCTCCTGGAACCTACAAAAGTAACTCTTTTCACCATGATTTTGTACAATTCAGAAAACAGCATTCGCGATATGCGACATATTGCAGTCCGTTGTTTTATCACAGCAGTATTGTGAAGTATAGCCTACTTCATCTCCCTTACAGTAGTCAACCCGTAATCAGACTTGTCTACCGAATATTACTGAAATCGTCCCCCTAACTTCACTGGCTGGATCCGTCCCTGATCGAGCAGTATGCCAGGAAGAAAGAAAATAGTGTCCAGTCTCAAAAAAACGTGTTGCTTTCCGCTTCGCATATCTTTCTGACACATTTCAATAACTCAATAAAGTTAATATGAAACTACAAGGAAGGGGAAGGACAATTGTTGATTTCATTGACGCCCTCAGCGCAATAGTGGAAAAACTTGACAATTGGAAGCGAAAAGCTCAAGCACGGAATTTAGCTCTTTTCAAGATTTTGCCACGTCGGCTGGTGATGAAGTGAATGTTCATATAGCATCGAAAGTTGTTCAGCACCTTGGAGGCTTCGTGAGGAATTTGTGCTGTACTTTCCCAAAATCATCAAAACAAACTTGGATTTGGTGAAAAATCTTTGTTGTTCCAGTCGAGAATGTTGCAGATTATATGAAAGATGAACTCATCGACCTTCGGAACGATGCTGGGGTCAAATACGGCTTCGAAACTAATACACTTTGCGATATTTGGCTGAGAGTGTTTGATAGCTAACCAAATGTTGGAAAAGAACCTCTCAAAAAGTTACATCTTTTCCCCAGCACATATTCATGTGAATCTGGATTCTCTACCCTTCTGCACGTGAAAGCAAAAAATCGAAACCGACTCGACTTTGCCCAAGAAGACGATCTTGGACGCCCTCTTTCCACAACGCAGCCAAGAATTCACAATCTGGTCGAAAACGTCACACAAGAGCAAAAATCACACTGAAGTTTATCTCACAGTCTGCTTTGTGTTACTGATGCTAAAATTAAATGAAATTCGATGCATTATCGTAAATAACATTTTTGGTCGCTCATATTTGTACCTATATAAAGACTGAGAGTAGATTTTTCTTTTGATTCTGTGATGGTGGGTCACGACGTTCTGCTGAAAACAAGTGCGTCACAGCATAAAAAGGTTGGGAACCACTGGTCCAGGGTAGTCGGAGTCGATAAAAATTCTTTTAAAAAGATCCGACTCCGGGCTGATCTTCTGCTCGCCGATTTTGTGACTGTTTGTGCCACAAAAAAGTACGTAAGCGTCACACTTTGCGTTTTTGCACGAGGAATTAGTCTCGCAAAACGCGCAAACATGCGTTACGCTGGTGTTGAGTGACTTGTCCACACCACACTCGGCTGTAATTCCACAGTTTGATGTGACTAGAACAAGTCCCAAATTGAAATAAAAACGCATTATGACCTAATCCCTGGCAGAACAGACCATCGGATTTCACCGCGGTGGCGTATGTCGATCAAATTAATTAGTCGCACAGCATGAGCGAACAATGACAACTGTCAGTGCGCAGAAAGGGTCCGGAACCGGAGCTGCTAAATCAACCACCAGCTTCGGCTCCAGCTAAATTTTAAAAGCAGCTCCGGCTCCACCGAAAATGACCGGCTCCGGGCTCCGTAGCCCTGCTTCAAACCACTGCTTGGCCTCACTAGATCTCGGGGCNGAT
>JGI24158J21664_10010964_pt1 | contig 12065 bp, 6 predicted proteins | sample Ectturendosymbi3_FD_21664 | JGI IMG/M metagenome (IMG submission 21664) | reverse complement strand
GGGGGGGGGGGGTGTTAAAGGCGCGCAGCGACTATGAGCCGAATTGACATGGTATAACCGATCCTATGGCGCTGCTACGCGCTGTGTTTAAACTTGCCACCGAATATAATTGTGCGTAATTTCTAGGATGAAAATGGTTTGTTACATTTAAGTTTGTCTAGGTAGAGCCATAATTTTATAGCATTTGACGAATAGCGTTTCCGGGCTCGACGTTTCGTTGCTTCCCTATATCAATCAGCGCAGTTCGTGACCTCCAGGTTTCGGCGTTTCGTAACCAGACATGGGGCGATTACAGCACAAATGTAATCGATTACGATTACTTGCCACCTGCTCGATTACGATTACGAATAATCAAAATCACAATGTAATCGATTACGATTACATTGAAATTAATCACGATTACAATCGCGATTACATTTGTCTTGAAACATCTTCAGAACGAAAACAAACCCCACTTACATGGTTTGATGTAAGTATATTTTCAGACAACATATACGATATGAATGAATGCAATAAACGAAATTATTAATCTGTAAGGATCACGCACCGGAAAAAAATCACATTGTTTAGTGAGAGATTCGTGCAGTCAACAAACCAGAAGCGTAACTCAGCGTTCTTCAACCGGTGTGCTCGATGCACTCTAGGGTGCACCAAAACATGCGTGGGGTGCACCACTACGCAAGATTTCACAAGGGTGCATCACAAACTTGTCACATTACACAGATACTTTTTACAAAAACTTTCTGTTAGCAAAAATGAACCATTAACCAAACAATGACCAGTCAGGATTTAACCTTTGCACATTCTAAAGCAGTGGTGGGGAACCTATTTACTGTCAAGGGGAGCATAAATTGTGGATTATCGCTGGCGGGCCGCAAATAACAATTGATTTTATCCTAAAATTCTACCTTTATCTTACTACGAGGGATAGAGTCTTCTTATGACATACTATCTTAAGTACCTGCTTATCATGGAGCTTCGTTTTGACGCGATTTTGGATTCTAAATTGGGTAACAAAAATTCTGACGCGGACCATATCGAACGTTGAGGCGGGCCGCATTTGGCCCGCGGACCGCAGGTTCCCCACTCTTGTTCTAAATTCCAGTATGTAAGCATCAGACCATGCCAAGATATTTGTTGTAATTAGTTGATTATTTGTGATTCATAAGCAACAGACAGTGAGCCATTATCAATGAAATTATGTAGCTGAGTTACTGAATTAGGGTAGTTGCTTATTTAGGCCAGGGTATTTCCAGACATGGGCGCAATTAGGTGGGGGACATGGGGGACGTGTCAGTAAATAAGGTGCTGAGTTTAAGCAAATAGGGTGCATGAATTCGTCAAAACATCTTTGAGGGTGCACTATAACAAAAAAGGTTGAAGAGCACTTGGTGTAACTAGAGGTTTGAGCTACACGGGAAACTTACTGAAAGGCCCACTGGCCTCTGTAGGTGACGTACTAGCCATCACGCAGAAAAAAAACTTGAGAAACAATGGTGAATCCGGGTGTGGATGCCTATACTCGGAAAGTACTCCAAATCAACGGAAAGTACTCCAAAAAACGCAAAAATACAACAACCTGTTGAAAACCAATCAAAAGAATACTAAAACAGAAATATAAGCTAAGTGGGGGCACGGTTTTCACATTTAGCTGGCCAGGGGAGGCAAATCGACCCTCTTTCCTCTCGTCAGTTACTCCACTGCAACAAACACATTTAAAAATTAATTAAACAAAAATGATCAAAGTTTAAAATCTTTGTTACAGTTGAAAAACATCAATGCTTCAAATCTTTTATCAGTCAAACGACATCTATTGGGCTTGAACATTCGTCCAGCGACGCTGAAAATTCGTTTGTTAATAATTTTAAAATTGCTGACTATTTCTTCTAACTGCAGCTTATGATCGTCTGCAAGCCAGCATATGCTTTGTGTAGCTTTTAATTTGAAACGAAATGAACAGCGACTCCAAGATAAAAGCGCATCTGTCTATTAGACCAAAAGTCAATGGTTAACTAAACCTCGCAGCTGTCATTGAGTTTTTTTGCCAGTATCTGATGGATTACGGTTGACATGCCAGTTATCAGTGTTGTGGAAAAGCACTTTCTTCATCCGAAAAAAAGTTAATTTACTGTATATAAATTACTGTACTAATTATATACATAACTTACTGCAGCACTTACATTCATAAGTTCCCTCTGGATATATATAAATAAAGCCCACACCTCTCCTCGTAATGTCTCGCTATTCTGTTACCGAGGCGTCAACCCGTTTTTATGTAAAGCTTTTTGTTGCTACGCACCTCACTACACTCGCTACGTTACGCCAATAGGAGGGCTAGCTGGAACAAAGCGAGAATTCGCTACAAACGTTGTGCTTGTCGTTGGACTATCTGGATTTAACCCACGCAGATGGGCAAATGGCCTCCCCTGAAACACAACCATGACAAACAATGATAAAGGAGGAAACTCAGCCACTACAACCGTGGTTCATCGCACAGTGATGTTGGGCAAAGATTACCAAGTTTAATCGCGAAAGTAATTGTCGATTACGATTAAAATGACAATGTAATCGATTACGATTACATTTCATTTTTGGTCAGTTTAATCGATTACGATTACTCAAAAAACTGTAATCGATTGTAATCGATTACGATTACCCAGACGCGGATTTACCATTAGGCCAAAAAGGCTTAAGCCTAGGGCCCCCGATTTCGGGGGGCCCCAAAATTTTGGGAGTAAGGACAATTTTCGGCATTTCTATTTGTATTTTTGTTTTGGTTCAACGCACGTTTTGTGCCATGCCGCTAACAAAAGATCCCTATTGAAGAATGAGCGCGAAATATTGCAATGAATGACGATGAGCATTCTCTTTTTATGGCCTTAAGAATTGGTTATTGTTACGCATGTGTGGAACAAAACGCCTGAATCCATTTTTTTTGAATATGTAATGTGAGTGTGGTCAGATAACTTCAAAGGTGTCTTTTTCGTTAGTTTCATTGTGACTGTTTTTGTTCCTGATATAGAGACAATTCAGAATAAAGTAATATGTTTATGAATTGGAACAACTTGTTCAGTGAATGTGACCATCACGTGTAGTGCTAATTTGTATGACGTCAGTGGCCGGAAAACGTCCAGAAGGGCCCCCAATTTGAAATAGCCTAGGGCTCCGAAAATGAAAATTCGCCTCTGCGATTACCCCATGCCTGTTCGTAACCCCTTGTGTCCGCCAGCACAGCTATGATCGTATAAATCGTTTTTCTGTTTCTCTTCGCGCGAAACTCGCCATAAAATTGCCGCTCTGTCTATTTCCCAGTTAGTGACGTTTTCAGCTCTGAAGCGATAGATCTCCCGTATTCTTCCATGCGAAACAGCGGGCTTTCTGATCAACTTAGAGACCGAAAATCTGAGCTGTAGCACCCACATCGTTTCGGTACGTACTTTTATTGTGTGTTGTAGGATAATTAGCGTACAGTTTACATAGTACGATAGTCGTGCCTTTGAGCTGCGTATTTACTTTGCTGTAAATAGCCGCGACAGTGTTCTTCTCTAATTGTTAATTGTATGAAGCGCGCTCGGCTAACCGACAGTGAAGTCTAAACCGGTAGAATATTCAGTTTAAACTACGCTGTAGAATGCTTAGTTTTATTTCTGTTGCATTTCAGAAACTGTATTCGATTATCAATCGCTGTTGAAGTTTGCTGCTTAAATTGTGACAATCGTTTTCGCTGAGCATCTTCCGTTATGTAAGCAATCGCTGGAATGCGAGCCTGCAGTTCTATTGATGCTCGGAATTTGTGAGGGGCCAGAACAGGCGAAAGGTTGTCAGATACGCGTTGAAAACCCCGTAGTGCAAGCTCCCCACAGCTCGCAACTAACGGCTGGTCTGCAAGGCCCAATCAAGCGTTTTATACACGATACTTGAAGACAAACGGCTTAAAAAACTAAACGCACAAATTGAACATTTAAAGCATTATATCCTTATCCGCATGAAATAATTCTTCTTTCCTATTTTTGTCAATTTGCGATGTCCACTTGAAAGTATTTTTGTGATTATGCAGTGCCAATTGCTTGATTACCTGTCTTACCACACATCTAGTTTCTCTTTACCAACTTTTGTGTCTCCCTTTCCAACGTTTACCATTTAAAGACCCTATAGTACCTAGTACATCTGTCATCCTTTCGACCTTCAGAACGCCTTTCTACACGTGCATCCCAATGACCGCTAAGGTTCAATCACCACCGCTTTGCTCTTAGTTGTTTTTGTTGATCCGTATTGGTGTCAGATGCTTCTTCAGTTTTATTGAATCCACTTTTATCAGAACGGCCTATTTTCCTGGTGTTACTTATTGCGGCTTGTGTTTTGATGTATTCATTTTCGTCTGGAGTTTGCTTTCTTCTGTTCTTTCTTTAGCCTTTCAGCATTTCACTCAACGGCTTTGCTTGCAGATTTCAGAACGGAGGATGCGCATACTTACGTGAAATCGATTTGTTATTTTTAAAAATTTTCTGATTGATTAGGTTGCGTCACCTTTGTGGAGGCTAAATACTTGAACGCAACTACATGCAAGTCCGGATCATCACAAAGTCATTAAAGCAGAGTCCAGTCGGCTGATTCCTCGAAAGCTTGCAGAAAACCAAGAGCTTTTGATTGTAGTTACCTAAATTTCCCATGAAAACAAACCCCAAAAATTTGATGGTGTAATTCAACTCTCATGAGAATGAAACGATAGTAACAAATTAATTCAATGTGTATACATGCTATTTGAATGTCTTTAAAGTCCAATGAGCTTCAGTTAGAAGTTATTTCTTCAATGATTTCACGGGGCAGATCTAAACGTTCTTTTAACTTGAAAAAAAGTTACGTAAATTACGCATCACGAACTTGCAATCAGTGGCTTCAGCTGAGACATCACAGGCTTCCCCTTGCCGATAGGAGCATTTACGAAATCCAGAAACTCAGCATCCGGGTTGCACATATACAGATTAGCAGCTTTGCAAGTGTCAATTACAGAACCACCGCCAACAGCGAGGAAAGAGTCGAATCCTCCTTTTTTAGCGAAGTCTATGGCTTCTTTGAAACTGCAAACAAATTTGCCTGCCAATGAAAGCACCAACTACCACTTAGAAAGAATCACTTGCTGCGGTTACTTGGCATAAAATATCGATGTGCCCAAATGATCGCAAACAAATGATCGCAAACAACAAACGAACGAACGCTTTGCGTCACAGATTGACAACTGTGGTTCTTAAACTTCTTTACCTTTAGTTGTGATATAGCAGCAAAAGTAAGATAAGTTTGACAGAAACAGAATGCATGATTTATACTTTATTGGCTGTAATGCCCGCGAAAAAAAAACATAATAAGGCTCTTCTGCGATTGTCAAGAGTTGGCAACTCATTCTGGGGTTTTAAAATGTCGAACAATTCAAACAAGGCAATGTACGAAGCGATGGTAAGTTGATGTCATTTTATTTATCTTACCTTTCATCAGTTGGCTCCACTCTTACGTTATGGAACTCTTCGTAGTTGATATTGCTCTGTTCGAGAGATTCACGGACAGTTTGCATAGGTGGAAGCTTCGCTAACTGTCAAACAATAATTTTTTAAAGATTAAAAAGATTATGTACGCGCTATCTCGATTTCACAAATCAGTTATCTACGTGACATACAAAAGCAAAAGCAACAGCACGAACTTAAATGATGCATAACGCATTATGTACAAAAATGTTTCTCAATCTGTGTGCCCCTTATATTTTGGAATATGCAGGAGACATTTACTGGAAGCAACAATTGCTTTGAGTCCTTACATAAAATTAAATATATGCAAAGTCGACTTTGCAAAACGATGGATTCGGAATTTGAATGGAGTTTTTTTGGCTTTCGAAAGTAAAATATTAAAGCGTATCTGCCAGTTAAAACCTGAAATTATTTGTTTCGTAGAAATAAAGAAAAACTTTGGATTTGGATGAAACCTCATTTTTTTCAGATTTGTTCGATAAACTCTTTTATTTTGTGTAGTCTTTAATAATTTACGTTTATATGGGCCATACGAAATTACAATTAAAGCAACTTCAGAATTAACTTTATTTGCCGAAAAATTGATATTGCAGGTAACAACTCAAACGAATTTTCGATGCGTTTCCTATTGTTGATGAATCTCTGTTCAAAATGAGGATTATTCTAGAAATATTGTACACACTGACTGATCAACTGTTATCACTTCGAAATTACTTAATTACTGATTAGAATTCGGCGTAATTGACTACAAATGGATAACTGATCTATTCAAGTAGGTTAATAAAACTGACAAAACCGCAGCAAAGCCTTCCCGCAGTACCCTCTGCATTTGCAAAAACTGCTGTGTAAATGGCGCGAGCAGTTTGTCCAACAGCATAATCTTAACAGTTATTACCACGATACGCGCAAATTAATCAATACCATCGTCACGCGCGTGACTAAGGACCGCGTTCAGGCTTTAGGCATGTGTCGCGTTCGGGAAATTTGCGGCAGTCTTTTCATCAACTATCCACAAATGTAGGCCCTCGTTGCGCTCACTACGCATCTAGGAAGGCGAACGAATGGGGTCAAGCCAGCGCAGATTCTTTCTACTCTGGGAGATTGAAACGCCACGTGCAAACTGCAATCTTGCCATAAGCTATTGACTGGAGACTGGAACATCGCTTCACTACCAGCGAACTCGTTGAGGAAGACAAACGATATTTATCCTCCGGGCCTAGATTTCGTTGGCATCTCATCGACAAAGCGTCGTGGCTCTAATACTGCAGAGCTGGGCGATGGGTGGAAACTCTTCTATCCGAGGGTTGAGCCAGAAAAGTTTGCCCAGACAGGGATGGAGATACTAGTAAGGCCTGAGTTGGCAAGTTTTCTTGATGAATGGATCCCTCTAGTTAAGTCTAAGAGAAATGGTGTGCATGTTGAAGTTGTTAGACCGCTCCCTGCGCTTGATGCAGGTATATGGCCCAAACTCAAGTGGGCTGTACCCGGAATTCGTGGAAGAAATTGTTGGACGTTCATGTCATAACTGTCAAAAGCGTAGCATCGGCTGCTCGGGTATGCGGACGGAAACGACTCGATGTCGCGTATAATGGCAAAAAGTAGCACCGTGGTGGAACCAGGAGGTGAAAGAAGCGATTCGAGGAAAGGAAGCAGCCTACAAGGCCTGGATTCAGAATAAAGCCTAATCTTCTTTGCATTTGCGGCACGCTGAGGCGCAAAAGTCCGCAGCCTTACCGGTGAAAAAGTCCAAAACGCAATCTTGAGAGTATTTCGGACCTAAACAGTAGATTCCCATTGCTGGCAAGCCAACAAAGTGTTATGGCAAACAATCTTACGTCTCCGCGAAAAAATACTACTATCTCCATCAAAAATCAAAGTGGTGTCTTACTCAGCAACGTGGAGGACATTCTTGAAAGATAGAGCATTGCTAAGATCGTTTCAGCACAGTCACTTTTACAACATCGGACAAACAAGAAGTGCAACTGGAAGAGGAAAATATCATCACTGAAGCCGAAGTCACTGAAGGCTGCAAGTTGCGATGAAATCCGACCTGGAATGCTCCAAGCCTTGAATCAAGGAGTTCTTTTGCTGGGTCGTGTCGTGCGTGTCAAGTGGTATGGCGTTCTGGAAGGACGATCCTTCCCATATACAAGAAAGAACACAAGAGAGAATGCTAGAACAACCGGGGCATCTCTCTCCTTAGCCTGCCTGGAAAAGTGTATGCCAAGTGCCTAGAAAATGGATGCCGCGAAATAATTTAACCAAAGCTGGAAGATACCCAGTGCGGTTTTCGTCCTGGCAGATCAAATTTTCTCTCTCCAGCAAATGTTACAGAAATCTTGGGAGTATTGCCGACCTCAAGAAAGCATAAGACTGGGCTCCACGCGAAAAGCTTTGGGGAGTGTTGCGGGAGTACGGTGTTGACGACAACTTTTCACTGGACACCAAGTCTCTGTATTCTTGCTCAAAACTTTGTGTCCGTGTCGGCGGAGTTAAATCACAACCGTTCACAGTGGGTGCTGGACTTCGATTAGGGTGTGTGGTGTCACCACTCCTCTTCATAGTCTGTATGAATTGGATAGACAGTCACCGCCGAATCGACGAGGATCTTACTTTTGGAAGCTGCAGGTCGAGTCGTTTGCTTTTTGCGGACGATTTGGTACTGCTTGCATCCTCTGGGCAGTGTCTTCAAAATGCACTGGATCCACGGCCTCGAAAGGATTTTTTCCAGGGGTGGCAATAGCTTGCTTTTCCAGGGCGTGGCCAAAAGAATTTTCACAGGGGCGCCAACAGTGGTGGAATTTCATTTTAACAATTCTGAAACTAAGAGAAAAATATTTTTCTACTAGAGTAATAGCAAAATATCAAATTTCAAAACCCGGGTGGGGCTTGGCCCCCTTCGACTTCCATTGCTAGATTGGTTTTCAGCTGAATGCGACCAAGCGCGAATGAAAATTAATACTAAAAAGACCGAGGTATTATGTCTTCCCAGAAGCCCAAGCCAGTGCGCGCTGCAAGTAATAGGCAATGCAGCACGTCGGGTAATTTAAGTAGCTTGGGGTGGTATTGACGAGTAACGGAAGCCAGAACAAGAGATCGATAGCAGCAAACGCAGTTGTGTGTGAGCTTTATCGTTCTGTGTTCACAAAACGGGAGCTTTCAAACACCGAAAAGCTGTCAGTTTTTAAAGGGGTCTTTGTTCCGATCCTCATCTACGGTCATTCATCTTCAGCAACGAGCGAAAGAGTGTTGCCTCCAGTACAAGCGGAAGAAACGGGATTTTTGTGAAGAGTTTACGACGTGACGCTTCGCAATAAAGTATGTTGCTGTGAAATTCATAAGCACCTTTAATGTCGAGCCAGTTCTCCAAAAAGAGAGATCTCAGCTGCGACGGTTGCCCACATGATGTGTCCAGAATGTCCCGAGAAAGATGGGCGAGGCAAGTCCTGCTGGCTCCACCCATGGAAAAGCAGTCCAGTGGTCGACCAAGGACCATGTGGTGCGATTAAATATCCGACCTGGCTTGGTCCCATCGTGGCGCCATCGGAACTATAAGAGGTTGCTGATAACCGTGAAGTATTTCGAGTCCTCCTAGAACTGCTGACCTCTCGAGAGGAAAAGCGGGTGTAAAAGTGAATAAATGAAAGGCTTTCGGTGGTAGGAATTAAATATGCTGGGCAAATCAACAACAGACCTTTCTTTTCATTCGAAGAGGGTCTGCAATAACTTATTGAACATACATTTCAAAAGATCCTGAAGAAGCACCTTCATATGTACAATTGGAGATTGTTGACTTGCAAGACTCATTTGCATAGAAAAGAAGCCTACGAAAGCAATTTGCAATACCTCTGTGTTTGAACCAGGGGCGCAACCAGCGGGGCAGTTTTCATGAAATTTCATTCGATGCGTCATCGTGCTTATTCAACCGTAGTATAACTTTGGTATTCAAACAAAAGTTTTTGGTAGAAATTCAAATAAAACTTCTTCAAAATGATTAGAATATAAATTTCATCTATATTCTTTGAAAGTTTTTGCAAATGTCAAAATTGCTGCGCAATGTTTTGAAATTTTCAGAGGGGGAAAATGGCCCCAATGTTCCCCCTGCTTGCGCGCCTGGTTTGAACATAAAGATATTGTGGCAAAAATGTTCACTTTGTTTGGGAGCACTTCTAGCAAACGATTTCAGTGTTTAATTTCAATAAAACAAAGGAAGTTCTTCTCTAACTAATGAACATCTCGAAAATAATCTAAAAATATCAAACTCTAGCATCGACCCAGGTTATAACGAGCTTGTTGTGATCAAATGATGCCATGTGTCTCATTAAATTCAATTCTGAAATGAAATATTTTGAATTGTGTATTGTGGAGATTCGTTGTGCATCACAGTATTTTCTACTTCATTGCATTTCGTCAGTTTCTTGAAATAGTTAGGCGGTATGTGGCCCATAGGATAAAAATTTGTGTTGTGGCGCTTTTACTGTTTTGATTTGTGCAGGCCTGCTGCGAAGCAACCCAACAAGATAAGCAGCACGACATTACACTAAAATACATCATAGTAACACCATTTGAGCAGATTAACACAGGTAGTTACTGGTGCCTACGCATTCAGGTTAAATATGCTTCACGAAGAAATATCGCAACCAATTCGCACAAACCACGCATGAGTTGATCCTACGCAAATGCAGGAGCTGGTATCTGCCTTTGGGTTCAATCCGACGAAAACAAAAATCCAACACAATACTTACATTTTTATCTGTGACTACCATAGCCTTCTTCGCATTCATATTTTTTAGGTCCTTTCCAACTTCTGCACTGCATCCAAGACCATATCTAATATTCGAGCATGCCATCTGAAATTTTAATCATTATTAATCCAGATTTTCACAATCACATGTGTTACAAATTCTACAACAAACCATTAAAAAATGTTTTAAGACACTTTTGCATGAGCGACGTCAGACGAAGAAAAATCCTAGCTGCACCACAATTTCCAGCACTTCAGGGTTTAGAAACGGATAGGCGAAGCAAATCCACTTTCTCTAAAACAATATAAACATACTCTTGTCTCTGAAAACGAAAAATTGAAGGCTTATTCGATTTCCGGCTGCATAACCATTTGTTATCTGACGACAGAGTTGAAGCGCATGCTTCCAAGTGTTGAAACCCACCACGCTTTTGTTCTATATTTATGCTGGAAATGATTTGTCTACATTATTGCTTACCTATTATTACCAAAATATTGTTCTCTATTTATGTTTGTTGCATTGTTGCTGCTACAACTGTTGCGTTGTATGTTAAAGAATTGCAAAAACATATATTTTGAAGCTTGGGTCTGCAGCAGATTGTCGCTAAACACAAAGATACATGTCTTTCACTGAAACAAGCCTGGTACCCAATGTTCACCCAAGCAATAAACGAAACCAACGTGCAGTGAAGACCGCAACAAAACTTTTGTCACAAAAAAACTAACACAAAATCATTTTCACTGAATGGTTTAAGTGCATTAAGCACGTGCTCGTGGTTACCTCTCAAGAGATCGAATTAAGTTTATGTTAACAAAATTCAACGCGTACGAACTCGCTTGCCGAACGCGAAACCCAACTTGATATTTACCCTTTAAGGCCCGCAGAGGGCACGATCTTGCCTTTCAAAGTTATTATCGGCCATAACTCGCGAAGGGATCGCGCTAGAGAGGCAGTGAAGACTGAAGACATCCTCGGATTCAGAAAACAGCAATCGATCCGATGAGTTCAAAAAGGGCACCTGGAAATTTGAGAAAAATGCAAATCTTTGAATTTCCGGAAGGGATATTTTGGCAATTTTCCGAAAAATTCAAAAACTTCCTTTCACGTTTTCCTGTTAGCTTTTTCGAAACGTTTTTTTTGCATGGACTGCATCTGAAGACCCAACTAATAAAAAATCCTAACCAAATTGAGTCGAGTCATTACTATTTTGGGGGGAAAATCTTTTGGGTGAAAACAGTGATCGGATGATGTTATCGGGGCCTGAGAAAATAATACAAGGGACAATTTCTTTTTTTTTAACAGAAAGTAGGCAAAAATCCGCATCTTCAGAGCATTTGATTGGCCTTAGAGCGTTAGTGTTTTGAAATTTATGGCCTAAAAGCAACAAATCAATTAGCTAATCCCCTAGGTCCTAGCAGATTAATTAATTAATATTATCGATCAAAACTTGCATACCTTTTTTCCTCTCAATATTTTCGCTTGAAATTTGGTGGGATGTTGCAACACATCAAGCGAAACCTGTTCTGGAATTTTCAGATGTTTGGTGTTTGATGGTTGGGTACAATTTACCCTTCAAAAACGCAACGAGCGTAAAATTAACCCAAACTTTTTGGGTTTTGCGCCTTTTACCCTCCCAAAAAACGAAAGTTCATTTTTTCAACTGTTTTCGCAAAGTTGCGGTGATGGCTGACATTTTTATGTAGAAACTTCATTCCCAACGCGTTTCATTTCCGCTCCACGGCTTTTTGAATGAAAACCACGAATTTTTTTGGCTATGTGATAAATGGTTTTCCTACAAAAAGAC
>JGI24158J21664_10010962_pt1 | contig 12065 bp, 12 predicted proteins | sample Ectturendosymbi3_FD_21664 | JGI IMG/M metagenome (IMG submission 21664) | reverse complement strand
CTCGGATGAAACGCTGAGTTTATCAGTGAGTCAGCAGCGACCTCGTAGCGTAACAGAGATGTTTAAGGGCTCGTATGCCAATGCTTTTCGGTTCCGTTCTCAGCTTTGGGAGTTTCGTTTTGGAAGTAGGTGTTGAACAAGTATCCATACTTTTCTCTTCATAATTTCCGTTTTGCTTTACGATTGGGCTTTATGTTTAACAGTTAGGTTTAGGGCTTAGGTTTAGGGCTTAGGTTTCGGGTTTAAGGTTTAGGTTTAGGGGTTAGGTTTACAACTTCAGGTTGATAGCGGAATCAGTCGAGTATAGCACAAACTTCCCTCCGGCCCGCTACCTTGACGCAGAAACAAACAGTGTTTCCAGCGTTTTCATCGCGCGAGGCTACCTCAGGTCAAATGCGCAAAATCGGCATCCATTTCATCATCTACCGCGCGACAGGTACTGATAATTTTGTGCATTGCATGATACAGTAACTGTCCAAATTATGCTGTTGGACAAACCGGTCGCGCCCTTAACACAGCGACTTGGCGATATCAGGGGCGCCACAGTAAGGTGTTGCTGTGCAGAAGTTGTGAAGGAGAAGCATTAACTCTCTTGCAAGCGCAGACATGTAGCAATCACTACACTGCAAAGGAGAGGCTGTTTTGAATTACCAACTTTCTTGATGTTTTATCAAATTTTGACTTTTGTTAAATTCCTCCTTGTAAAGACATATTTTGACTTGAAAAAATACTTCTGATAACATTTTGATAAGCTCGGATTTTTATTTTTGTTGTTATTATGGGGTTTAGTTGACACTGTTTACGACACTTAGGTTTTGTAGCGCCACGCATGAATAGATGGTTTTGCCTTTTTTGTTGTCACCTTTTGTGGCAAAATCTTGTAATCAACTACGGTGGCCGAAAACCTCAAAATTAACTCAAGTTTTTCAAAAGGCTGCTGTGCAGAAGGATTTTCAAATCGTCTGCGTCTTACAGGAAATCCCAATTTTACGTTTGAAATATATCCACTACACTTTTTAACCAGTAACGCTTGTTTGATGAGATAAGCGAGAAACATCGCCGGGGTTTCCCTAATGTTAAATACGGAGCACTTTTGTAGGGTTGGAACGATCCATATGTGAATTCCCGCTGGATACCTCTCGAGATTGCTTACGGTAGTTTTTGGTACAGACTAAAAAGACCACGGACAAAAAAGACTCCCAAGTGGTCTTGGTAACGAGGAAAGTTTTGCACGAGACGAACGGGGGGAAGTCAAGCCTTTTTTGAACTATTTGGGAAAACGTTAGCACAAAAAAGACCGAGGTATTATGTCTCCCCAGAAACGCTAGAAGCCAGTGCGCACGCAAGCTAGCGACAATTCGCTGCAGCGCGTCGAAAAGTTCAAGTATCTTGGGGTGGTATTCACGAGTGACGGAAAGCAGATCATGGAGATTCATATACAGTTCGGCTAATCAAACGCAGTTCTGCGTGAGCTTTATCGCTCTGTGGTCACAGAACGGGAGCTTTCAAACACCGCAAATCTTTCAGTTTTCAAATCGGTCTTTGTTCCGATCCCCACCTGTAGTCATGAGTCTGGGTAATGGTTGAAAGAGTGCTATCTCAACTACAAGCGAACCTCTGGGATTTTTGCGAAGAGTTCAGGGTGTGACATTTTATGACAAAGTGCGCAGATGTGAAATTTCAATACGCTGAATGCCCAGCTACATCACCGAAGCGAGAGATTTCAGCTGCTATGTTTCGGGCATGTGTCCAGAATGTCCCAGGAAAGATCGGCGAGGCAAGTCATACTGGCTGCACTCACGGGAAATCGGCCCAGGGGTCGACCAAGGACCAGGTAGCGTGATTTCACCTCCGACCTGACTTGACCCCGTGGAGGAGCAGACGATCTGAGATTGACGTTGATCGTGGGGTAATTGGAGACCTTCTAGGGCTGATGCATCCGCGACCCTCCCCAGAGGAAAAGCGGATATGAAAATTAATGAATGTGATTTTACAAGTCTCTGCGTAATTCAAATGAGCGGCAGATTTAATTTGGTAGCCTCGGATTCTTTTTTATAGTGCGGCCAAACTTTATTCGCTGCAGAGTGGTTTCCTTTGTAGACAAGACATTCTTTCAGAGCAGTTACAGCTTTCCAGCAGTAATATCCACAAATTTAAAGTACTTGTGCTTTTATGCAGGGGTTCATTTGATGACAAAAATGTACGTCGTATGTTTATACGGAAAGTGTTCATCACTCTTGGGCTGCAACTTGCTGTTACATTTGGATTCGTCTGTCTTTTTCAGTTTGTGTAAGTGGTTTGCTATGGCTCACTCGCTTTGTTGTTATTGTACTATTGATGTTTTTGACTGGTTTTATGTTTTTTACGGAAAAATCACGGAGTCATGCATAGTTGTTAGTGTAATATTGCATTGTTGACGAAAACTAGTTTTTCGTGAATGAAACCAATCGAAATGTGAAATGTACTACCTGTCGCTTCTCACTAGTTTTTTTACTTTTTCTTGACTACAGATAAATTTTCAATTTTGCTGTGTTTTTGTTCCAGCCCAGGAGTGGATACGTATGTTCAAGCCAANCCAGCAATGTACTGGGCAGGATAGTGAGTTTTGTTAAATTTTCACTGTGTTGTGTCAGGTAATGTTTCACACAATCTCTGATATNAAAAAAGCGGCCACAGTTCCTTGTTTTAAGATCGCGTTGCGACTCGTTCGGAACCTCGGAAGTTGGAACTGATGTTAGTTTAAATAATCTTGATGTTTTACCAGGAACCAAGGCAGTATGAAAAAGCGCACATTAAAAGAAAAGTCTCGGTGTAATGTTTCGAAAACTTCTGTTTCACTGAGTTTCCTTGAAACAAGCGCACGTTTCAATGACAAAAATTTGTTAAACGCATTTTAATCGAATCGAGATTCTGCTGATGATGAAAACTTGGCGCCAGTTTATTCTTACCTGTTTTTTTTTTGCCTTGTTGCCAAGTTTTTTCTGAGGTGTTAACAATGTTGTGTTATATATTGGTGTTGCTGTTAACAGTGTTTGTTACCACATAGTTTTACGTTCACCGTATATGCAGTACAATGACCTTTTTTTTGTAAGATGCTGAGCGTTTTACTGCATGTTAAAAGTAGTGCAGTTTTTTGATTGTCTGTGCTGCAGCGTTTTGAGTTTGATTTTTTCATGTGTAGTTATTTAAGAAATTTGGGAAACCTACATCAGACGCTAACTTGAATGTTTTAAACTATCAGTCCAACCGAAGTCTGTTCTGGATATCGTCAGCATTTCGGGAAAATAACTTTCAGAAATAATTTTCAGTGATTCCGTAATTTTCAGAGAATTTTCAATAAAAAAAGCTTTTTTCAGTAATTTTTTTTTCAGAATTTTCAGAGAAATTATTTTCAGTGAATTAACTTTCAGAAAAAATTTTCAGTGCTTCTATTTTAACAAAGCCAGCCTTGAAACCTCTCAGCGATTCAGGCAGATTTGTAATTGAAATTAAATGGGCGAAGTTATAAAAAAACCCCAGCTGTGGGCGACGTGTCAACGAAGTAAAGGTTTTTCAGACGAGCGAAGTTAAACTCCAGGCATTGTGCAATGGTTTAAATTCCGTGATCGAACCCGAGTTAGAGCGACTTGACCATCACTTCATTTTGCAGCGGGGTTTTTCTGTTCACCTACTTTACCCTCGTCTGCTGTGGCGAAGTTCGACGGAAGCACCCCCAGAATATCATTTTTCTCATATTATTGGTGAGTCGTTCAGCGATTTTTATGAGTTTTTCAAGCTTTGCCTGTGCGGTCTGCATTTGAATGTCGCGTGGAAAACCTGTATCGTAAGTGTCAGTTATTGTCAGAGCGTTGAAAATACAGAGCATAGTTACATACACGGTGTTACTGAAACATTAAATGCTTGGTGTGAAAACACCTGTAAATGTTTCATGGGGCGACTGTTATTTAATTTTGAAGAGAAAACTGATAATTTAAGTTTAAAATCGTTGAATGGTTTTTACTGTTACGACCGGTTTTCTGGGAAACCAAATGCAAATTGAGCTTTTGTTTCGTCCTCCTTGGATCTCACGGAACAGATCTTCCTCTCGAAAGAAGAGCTTCGATGTTCGTCCATAGATTCGACCACGTGGAAGTGTGTTGTGTGCGCTGTGAATATGTGTTGTGTGTTGCAAATATCTCAGCTAAGTTTTGTTGCGAAAAGCAGTGATACATTCAGGGTTCCTACAGAGTCTGGAGAAGTATGGAAATGGTCATTTTTCAGTCTGGAAGTCTGGAAAAAAAAATCTTTTTTGGTCTGTTAGTATGGAAAAAGAAAATAATTTTCCAGACTTGATTTTTTGACATGCACTTTCATAATATTTTATTTAAGATTGATCATTTTAATTTAATCGTGTTAACTATTATAGTGCCTGTATTTGACCTGGGTGTGTCATTCGGAAAAGTTTAAGTCTAGAAAAAGTCCAGGAAAGGTCTGGAAAAAGTCTAAAAATGTATATTCAAAATTGCGTATTAATCGTTTCCCACTGTGCAGGTTTTTTTTTAAGGAAACTGTTAGGTACCCGGTATGGACTTGTAGGGACCCGATTTCTTTGATTCTAGGGGCGCGATGATAATTTTCTCTGATTCTAGGGACCTGATTTCCAATTCTAAAACCTTAAAAAAACTGCACTGTGTGACATGCGTTTGCCCTCTGCAGCCCGTTCCATGCCAGGAATGCTGCGATAATAATAAGTCCCCTCAAGCAACAATCAGTTGTAACAAATAAAACTATCTGCGGAACCAGCCAAACGAACGTCAGTTTTACCTTTTTGTTTTTCAGACCCTGGCTCTTTCATACATGGTCGGGACTATCGCAAGCTTTTACACGACGCAGTCGGTTATCATCGGGATCGGAGTGACTGTTGTAAGTTTTTTTGCAAGTTTTAAAGTCCTCGCTCGAAGTTACAAGCAACTGCAAGGCTGAACTTCTTGCACAGTTTCCGCCTCATGCCCTTGGCAGTGTCTTAAATTCGCTTTTTAACATAATTTTGTCAATTTAAACTTTCAAAACGGCAAAAAAGATCTATGATAGCATTCATTCTTCACTGTTTAAACATCCAAAAACCAGCTGGTGATTAGTTGTATATGCAGTACATGTAAATGTGCCACTGTTACTGCTGCCATCAGCGGGAAAACGCCAATAAAATCCGGGTGAGGACTAGATAGCGTGATTACTTGGTGTCAACAGAGGTTGCTTGCTGGGCATCGTTGCACTCCGGGACGTACCTACTGTACTTCCCCAGCGACCCTCGCAAGAGGAAATGCTGGTGGGGTAAACGATGAATGAATCAACTTACAAATATAGAGGCGCCCAAGGTGCCGGTAACACCGGTTGTAGCGTAGGTATAGCCAGGGTTTTTGTTGAAGGTTTGATCTTGGTAATCGCTAAAATTTCGTGTGTTTTGGTGGTGGTCGTAAAACGTGGTTCTGCTGTATTTTGAAACATCGTTGGTATAATTTGAGGGACCGTTGCGGTCTCTTACGGTATTGCGCTAGATAACGCCTTGGAAACTCTAGGTGTACAGCCGCTGCAAAAATATTGTGGGTGTTTCGCACTTCTTTCTCAGACTAGAAGTACACATAGTGACCATACCGAATGCAACATTTAGTTGTTATAAACGATGTGGACCACTGAATCGAATGCAAGTTCCGTGTTGACGTTTGACCATCTTCTTTCCCGTTTACTTTCAAATATTAGTAACTGCGCGTAGGATAACTAGGTCCATTTACCACAAACTCACCTAATAAAGCCCAACTGCTAGATCTTCGGTTTCGGAACTATATAAACCTGCACTGTATGTGGTAACATCAGCGTTAATATACTTGTGGTACATTGCCTTGACGCAATTTCTTCAACAGCGCCCAATTTACCAATGTATGTAGGCTTTTACTTTCGGTCGCAAGGTTGTTTGTACGTCCTTTAAATGAAGACCTCTCCCCCTGGTATCGTGAGTTTTGCCATGTAGAACCATATCAAGTTAAAACTTTTTTCGTGTTTAGTAAGGTCCGATTAATTAGCTGTGAAAATATATAAATTTTTTCCTGCAGTTGATAATAAGTGCAAAGTACGCAGCTGTAAAATTCGCAAAACCCTGAATGTTGAGCCAGTTATCTTCCGAATAGAGAGATCCTAGTTGCGATGATTCGGCCACGTGACCAGAATGTCCCAGCAAAGATAGGTGAGGCGAGTCCTGCTGACTACACCCACGAAAAAGCGGCCCGTAGGTCGGCCAAGCACCAGGCGGGGCGATTGCATCTCTGACCAGGGTTGGTGTGGAGTCAACGGAACCATCAAAGCTTGCTGAAAATCGTGAGGTATTCGGAGATTTCGTAGCGCTGCTGTTCCCGCGACCCTCCCGATGGGAAAAGTGGATGTGATAATGAATGGCTATGCTCTAATCATTGCCATTAGCGCCGGAATGATTTGGAGAGGCCAGTAGTGGATTTTTACAAAAATTTTTCTAGGTGGACCAAAAGTGGTGAAATTTGTTTCTTCCTACTCGAAACTGAGAAAACAACCTTGGTTTGCTGACATTTTCAAAATCCAGGAGGGGCTTGGCCTTCCTCTGTCCCCCCCCTCGACGCCCATGATCATTGCCCATCTGAAAACTCGGATATGCATTTTGCGTTGTTCTTTCACTGATTCATAGTGAAACTTGTTTTCCATTTCGTTGCGTTTGACGTGAACGTACTTTTAGTATTTGATGAGTATATTCGAATCAGTGCTCAGGCATTCTTGGCGTCACATTCCGCACTAACGTTTCATTTTAAGTGTTTCAAACTAATTGTTCGGGCAAGTTCCTGCTGCGGAGACCCAAACGCACTCGCCAGCTGCGTGGCGTAAAGCGTGCGTACAGGTTTTTTAAGGTTTGACCTTGCTGACCGCAAAGACATTCGGAGAGACCGAAACTATTTCACCTGAATACCAAGATGGTCGTAAAGAAAGGTTTTATTGTATTTTGATGGTGGTCGTCAAACGAGTTTCTTCTGTATTTTGAGAGGCCGTTGGAAAAACTTGAGACCGAAACGGTCCCTCAAAACATCTTAGAAAACCCTGTGCGCGCATATGAGGTGACCGTTGCATATCAGCCGAGTTTGGCAGTACGCTCGCTGATGAATGGTGCGGAGGACAATGGGAGACCTTTCGTTCGTCCTTAATCATATGAAAAGCTTTATAGAAGTTTAAGCCTAGAAACCGAACGTGCGTTTAATTTATGACTTGATGGACATATTTGTTCCTGAGCTTAAGTTTTAATGGTGAAAAAATTTGCCATTCTGCCTTGTACTTCACACCAGGGATGTCCAAACATTTTTGCCAGAGAGCCACATAAGCTATTACACAAAAGTCCTAGGGCCGGACATCTTACGTAATGTGAGCGTTTAGGGACTTCTTACATTCTACCAAATCAACAAACGTTTCGTGAATATTTGATTTTTTCATTATTGAAAAAATGGCTGCGCGGACCGGATTTGGCCAGCGGGCCGTAGTTTGGAAACCCCGGCTTTAGAGTTACTTTTACTTTCGCATTGCAGAGTAGGTGACGTCATTCTGACATAAACTTGTCTTAACTGCAGTTTTAAACGGCGATTAATTTTACCAAAGCGTGTGCTTTGATCCCGAAGCACGACAGCGTTTTACTGATTTGTGAAAAAAGCGGGGCATGGATTTTGCGGCATCTGCAGCGAAATTGATTTTCTTTTGAATTGACGGATCAATTGGCTGCGCTCAAACCCGCTTGGGTTAGCCTTCTGAAAGCGGTTTACCGTTTTCAGCTTGACGAGCTCATCGAAGCATGATTAAATCTCGCAGAATGTGGCAGACAGTCAGTGTTGGCTGTTGCGTTGGGTGTCCGGACAGAGTTGATCTCTCGTCCGGCGAATGACAATGAAGCTTTGATTTGTTCAATAACGTGTTCGCATTCTATCTGTCTGGACCGTTCAGATCCTTAGCGGAAGAACGCGCAGTAGACGTGATCGGTCGCCATCATCGTGATAAATTGATTGCGTCTTGCAGTGCGCAGTGTTTCCAGTCGCAGTCACGTGCCGGTACTTTCCGAACTCTGATTGTGATTAAGAACCTGACTTTAATTTGCGCCAATCATTTACAACTCCAAGTCACGTGTTCCACTCAAAGTCAAGCGCGTCGTTCGGTTGGGAACACATTCCCTGAACAGCGTAGCCTGCGTCGTTGCTTTCGTGGATCGGCTTCGCGGGGTTTGGCCCGAAATCGAAACTAGGCTAAATCACGTCGGCTGCAGCACATTGTAAAAACGAGCTTTCGTTTCGTAAAACGAGCTTATGTGTCGTTAAAACGAGCTTCATGCGAAACGAAGACATTTGTTCAAAACACGTTTCCCTTAGTGCTGCCAATGGTGATGGCAGGTTTCCTCTCACCGCAGATTAGAGCAGGGCTGTGCAATATACAATATACGGCCCGCGGACCGCATGCGGCCCATCGGAGCTTTTTTGCGGTCAGCGAGAGCTTTTTCGATCGGAGAAAATGTTGCAAAAGTCTGTTCTTCAGATAATTGTCGTTCCAGAGTTTCTTCCAAATCACAACGAAATAAAATTGAGTAGGCTTTGCGGCCCGCGCCAGATTTATGAAGATGAATTTGGCACTTCAAGCCTTCTGAGTTGTGCAGGCCTGGATTAGATCTAACTGTGTAGGCTGGCACGTGATTCGTACCTGACTGGCTTGCTGCAATACTCGTCAGTCGTCACGTGGCGATTACCTACAGACTGGGCTGTTAACTTGCAAAAATTTTGTGCTGCGGTGCTTTTCTTGGTAACTAGCTCTTCTTCTGTGTAGCCTGTTTACATAAATTGGCATTCACACGTTTTATTCCTGCGTACTTTTAATCGGCTCATCGCGTTCAACCGTATTTTTGCCTGGCATGGACTGCGCCGCGTGACACTGATTTTTCAACTTCTAATTATAGATTCTCTCCCCCGCAGTATGCTTCTGCAAAACATTTTGCCCAGAGGGGCATGACCGCAGGTTTAAAGCTGACTCGGCCACACAAGTCTTTTTTTCATGCTTTGCAGGGTGTCTGTGCTGGAATAATTATTTTCTCAATGCAAACGAAATTCGACTTCACCAAATGCGGTGGACTTCTCTTCGTGCTGCTCTGGGTCCTCATCCTTTACGGTTTCATCACCATCTTCACCTGGTATAGATCTTGGGTGAGTCATGTTTTGCTGTCTGGTTGAAGATATTGCACTACCAAAAGCGCTTTCTCGAGCGCTTAACCTTTTTGCTCAGACTTCGCTCACGGGCAAGTTTGTGAACATAGCGTATTTGAGCGAGAGTTACGGATTTTATACAAAGCGCTCACAAAGCAAGGTAAAAAACTCCCGTAACGTTGGGAAAAATGCATGTAACAATGGGGCAGTGGTCCAACACAGAGGCCTGCCTGCTCTAGTGCAGCTATGTCCAAACCGCGGCCCGTGGGCCGCATGCGGCCCAGGCGAAGGTTTTGTGCGGCCCAGTTTAGATTTTCACTGTAGCACGAGTAACTACATACTGACAACCTGTCCTTATTTTGATAATCTTAAATTTGAAATTTTTGATGTAGGTTGTCCTCAGTGCCATTTTATCATGTCTGTTACCATTGCAGTTAGGATTCGAACGCTTTCAGTACACTAGCTCAGCGAAGTAAGCCATTCAATGTGCAGCCCTCATTTATGTCATAAAATGTGCGGCCCTTGTTGAGATAGCGACATGGATTTTGGCCCAGTAAGCCATTTGGGTTGGACATAGCTGCTCTAGTGCTTTCTGGCCGCACAACTTCTGTTACAATGAAAAATGCCTTGAAACAAATAGTTTTTTTTCCAACCGAACATTGTACTTAACTAACAAAATTATCCAAGATGCGTCAGTTTAGAGTCCAACTCGCCAAATAGCGAAATGATCAAGAACGAAAAGTAGGCGACTTACCTTTTTTTCGCTCAGCAGATGGTCAAGGCCGCCAACTGATAATGCGACTTGATTCTGCTAAACTTGTATAGTAGCCAGATAGTTAGGCCTGCTGAATTTACTTCAAACATTCCAATATCAGTTTTTCACTGTCGTTTCACCGGTGCGCAGCTTCTGCAAGTATCCATATTTACGCGATACCGCATCCACTGGTACCGTGATGTCACAAGTTCATTGCTCCGGTGATAATTTGTTTCTGGGTTTCGAAAGTATGTCACTCTCTTTTTTTGCTTTTTTGCAAGATATCTGTTTTCGTGATTTCGCATTCCCCTCTTCGTAGTTTGAAAGTCTGTCTCTGCACTGATGTCTGTGCTTGTCAATACTGAACTCATAGAGCATTAGAAGCAATGGTAGGAACTATGGCTATGAACAAAGCAAGCTGCAAACACCCTATAGGGCTGTGGCTACGACTATACTGTACATAGTTTCTCCCCCTAGTGTGCAATGAGGCAGTAGCACTGCCAAATAAATCAAATGGTGATGCTGTGCAATGCGTAATGCTGTAACCGTGACTGCATTTTTTGGGATAGAATGAAAAGAAGCTTGTCAGTTGAGATTGATTAACTTGTATTGAAACTGCACCGTGCAGTCCTCGATTAAAGCTTGAGAATTTGTTTTTCAGTATGTCCAAGTCGTTTACGGAGCACTTGGAGCTCTCGTTTTCTCCCTGGTAAGATGTTTGTTACCATAACTCGGTGTGGCTGCATCAGAACGACTATTGCGTTGATTGTGGATTGTCGCGTCACTGTCGCGCTTGTTACTTTCTTGCGTCATTCGAAAACTCTCCACATGGCGAGCTGGGTTAACAGTCGTAATGCTCTCGAAGCCGATCAACAGAACATTGGACACGCTGAGCATGTGAATAGCACTTAATGAAATTACCTACTTCAGTCCCGTCACCCGAACGCAGTCATCACAAGATTACATCAAACATGCGCCCGAATGCGTGGCGAGCGTCATTGTGACGTCAGGTGCAGAGGTGATTTTCGACGTTAGTTTTTGTGGCAAAGGAGCTGTTACTGTGTCTGCGCAGTGGCGTAGCCAGACCAAAAATTGGGGGGGGCAAAATGTTTGATTTTAGGCGAATTTCACTATTTTGTTTGGGATACCGCCTCTGAAACCACAAAGTAACTATATGTTCTAAAAATTTGGGGGGCATGGCTCCGTAGACTCCCCCTGGTTACGCCTATACGTCTGCCCCCTGCCGGAGTATCTGCACAGGGGCGTTTTTTATCTAAGCATATCGATCATCCATTGCAATAAGAGAACTTACGGTCGTCTTCGGTTATTTTCACAACGCCTGGGCAATCTTTACCGTCTCGACTTGTTGGCAGTTCCTCGCCTTCGACACTCAACTGATCATGGGAGGAAAGCGGTACGAGCTCAGTGAGGAAGAATACATCTACGGCGCGCTGAACCTCTACATTGACATCATCTACATCTTCCTGTTCCTGCTCTCCATCTTCGGCTCCGGGAAGTCTTAAAAAACGCTGATTATGACGCTGAACGTTTTGTGAATGCTTCTTAGTAATTATCGTCTTCAAACGTTTTAGGCCGATAGAGAGCACTTACAGTCTTGACATTATTGTGTTTGGAAATCGCGATGCTCGTTTTTAGTGAAGTGCTGAACCACAGCCTTTTTATCAAACGCATGTAAACAAGCTTTAAATCAAAAGCGCTGGTGCGCGGTTACTATTGAACGTAACCACGATAGCATTTGAGCTTGTATCGTACGAATGCAAATTAATTTCTGTAATCCACGCCGGGTGTATGATCCACCCTTGAAAGCTCCCTCTCGGCAATACCCCGCGTGCGGGAAGTAGTTAGTTGGTGGGACTTCGCTTACACGACCTATGTGTCCATCTTGTCGACTCGGTCGAGTTTACTCGATTCAAGGCACGAGTCATTTCAGTGGCGAAAAACGTCGGTTTTTGGGCGCGCAGGGCGGTTCCTCTAAATGAGACACGCCGTGTGCAGTCAAATAAATGAGACACGCCGTGTGCAGTCAAATAAATGAGACACGCCGTGTGCAGTCAAATAAATGAGACACG
>JGI24158J21664_10010960_pt1 | contig 12067 bp, 8 predicted proteins | sample Ectturendosymbi3_FD_21664 | JGI IMG/M metagenome (IMG submission 21664) | reverse complement strand
TGGCTAGCATTAAACACAGTTATCCTTTTCTTGTTAGTTGGTTTATTTGAATTAACACGCAGATATGTTCAGAAAACAGGTACTCACAAATAAAATAAATGACCTTATAGAAAACACTCTTGAATCAAGTTCACAGACACAAGTTTTTTCTCTGGGAACCACTCTCACAACCAACAAAATTCTTAGGTATTTTCTAATTTAGTACCAATCGCTATACTAACTCATCGTCAAATGAATGACTTACAGTTTTGGATAAAGGATATCGACTAGTCTAATCGTGACGGGCGTTTCCAATGTTTGAAGTTTCATTACTCAAACAGTCGCCAGTCAGTTTCCTAAGTTACTATCACGATTCCAACGCCTTTTCGTTTTCTAGCGTTACAACGTTGTGATGTTAACAGCTTTGGATTTCGTTGCGCAAGTTCAACAACCATCTTTTTGTTATTTCAATGCTTTATTTTTTTGGAGTGGCATAATTTCATTTTTAACAAGGCAATTTTTATTGTTTTTGGTGTCATAAATTTATTCGGGCAATGTCAATTTATTGTTCAGAGTGACAAGGATTTACCCGGACATACCACCTGTGTTTGACTGAAAACAAGTCGGTCTAAGTGACTTTGTTTTCAGTCAGAAACTCAAGCTACCGGGACTGAGGTGCAACACCTAGAGGCCCAATAGCACTCACAACCAATTCGTCGAGCTAAGAAAGGTTGCAAGGCAGAGTTTCGTTTTACTTCTGCAGCAAAACCAAAGTGGTTTAAACTACCGAAGGAGTTCACTCGTCAAAGTAGACAAACGATCTTATTTTGACTGCCAAAATCGGCTTATTTATACTCAAGTTCATTGGAAAGTCCCTAAGATCATGTACGTAGTACTACGTACAGGATACTGCGTCATAATGCTAAGTAACGCCGCCATCTTGAAACGTCATTTTGCTTAGCAACGCCGGCATTGATTGTCTGGCGTGTCACATGATTAGGTCGTAACAGGAAGTGAGAGTAAGAGTGTTATCTGAACGTGATGAGAATGAGAGCAGAATGAGGTTTTGTTCATGTTCAGCGTGTAGTTCATGCTTGCTTCTTCTTGCTTGGCCTGTTTCGATGTTCATCAGTATTTCTTTGTCTTTTCAGTGCTGATAGTGAATCCAGTCTTCTTGATTGTTGAGTATTGTTTTGTTTTGTAATACTTTATTTTAGATGTAGTAGACTTTATGTCTGCTACGTCAGAGCGGTGATCAAGACGACGCAATAATGTTGAGCGTGGATGAAAATTGAAAACAACAGAAATCGATAGAGATGCAACCCATATGGCTGCGTTTCTACTTTGGTTGCCAAACAGAATATCCAACTACTCCGCCCTTGCGTGCTGCTGCTAAAAGCTTAAAAATACATGTTTTCATTTCTTCAGCTTATGACCGAAAATGGATTTGATGAATGGAACATGGGGTATATTTTCCATCTGATGACGCAACAAAGCATTGGAGACGAGGCAACAGTCGTTTTTGCTGAAAACCACCAACAGGTGATTTCCCGGCGCCAAGTCATGCTTCGTGTACTTTGTTATAAAATAAGTGACTACCAGCGAACACTGACACGGTCCTCGGTGCCATTTCTTTTATTTGGGGATAGGTTGGTCCAACGTGTTGATAAAAAATTTTGATATCAACATTTTCAAACTTAGCTCTTACGCTGTAACTCAATTACCTTCACTTGATATTTTTGTGGCACGCCTTCAGCATTGACAGAAATAGGGCTACTAAAAATAGCAAAATCAATTTCCAGATCTTTGAAATCAGCAAATCTTTCTTTGAAAGGGTTGGAAATTCTTCGAATTCTCATGGAATCTATAAAAACTCATGGTCTTGAACAGAAAAAGTTGTTAACGTTGATTTATCTCAATTATCAAGTCCTAATGTCGCGTTATGACTATGAACAAAAAATGTAAGTCTGCTATGACATAATAAACGTAACTATTTCAGACCTAATGCAAGCACAAAACTGCCATGATGTGGGCCACAAAAAGGGGCATGGTGGGCCGGATTTGGCCCGCCGTTTTGACACCCCTGGCTTAGACGCAGTTTGAACACCTCTGGACACCCCTGGACAGTTTAACACTCCTGGCTTAGAGGGAACATTGGTTAGGATCATTACTGCCCGCGGTGTTGAAGCAGGCCCGTAACAAGGTTTTAAGTTTGGGGGGGCAAATGCATTTTTATGGGGCAAGATTTTTGCTTCATTGTGTGTTTAACACCAATTTTTCTGGGCGCAACACAATTAGTGGTGGCACAAAATATTTGGGGGGCACTGCCCTCGAATGCCCCCGTGGGTAAGGGCCTGTGTTGAAGCAAAAAGAAAACCACTCGACCAAGGCAAACGGAGCCGAACCCCCCATTCGCAAGTGGTGTTCCACTGCTTAAGATGAGTGGTGACTTTTTGGTCTTCAGCTGGTAGCAGTCCTCCATATTTTGTTGACTCTCTCATCCATCAAAACCTGGCAACGCATTTGCTTGATGGACCATTGACCCAGGGGCGAATCCAATCAACCAGTAATTTTAGGGGGGCGATTCTAGTCATTTTTGGTAGTCAACTCTCATAACGGCTTCGCTACTGTAAGAGAGATGAAGTGTACTCCACAACATTGCTGTGATAAAACAATAGACGCCAATATGGTCTTATATCGCGAATGTTGTTTTCCGAATTGCACAAAATCATGGTGAAAAAAGTCACTTTCGAAAGTTTTAGGGGGGATGATCACCCCGATCGCCCTTCCCTAAATCCGCCTCTGCACTGACCACTCAGCCAGATGATGGCCACTGTTTATTTACACAGCTTCTATTTCCGGTAAATCAGAATGTTTCTCTTTGTCTTTGAATTGAATCTTATTCGTTTTCAAAAGCGTTTATCCGAATACGCAAACGGAAAACGTCGTGTCACATTCAAAATTGAAGTTGATCATCATTCACGTGCAGATAACTGCAAACCTGAAATTTTCACTGATGGTTTTTCTGCTGAACATCAAAGTTTTGCGCAAAAGGAAACCAACTTTTATGTTAAAATAGACTTGAAACAAAATTGTGTAGCGTCTGATCTAAGCAAGATATCACCACGCAACATTTCTTCTTGCATGTTTATTTAATCAATATGTTGTTTCGTTGACTGAAAATAAATATTTCCCGATAACTATCGTCGAAATGCAGAGCAAGCAAGGTGAGACGCTGATATCCGCGCTGCTGCAAAATGAGCTCCAGACAAACATGTCGGACGAGTTGCCCTTAACACCGGTCGGCAGCAGAGCATTAAGTTTGCACAAAATGATAAGACTCATCTATCACTCATTGGCTGGGAGGGGCTACCTCAACTTCATTGGTGAGCAAAGCTTGACGGTAGAACAAAAGTTAAACTTGCCTTTATATGTGCAAAGAGTTATAATGCGTCTTCCTTTCTTGGCAATGCATGAATACAGAAGTTATTGCTTTTCCAAACACTCAGGGAATGAATTCGGACACCCGGGTGGTCTCCATTTGCCTGACAACAGTAATGGCAGCTACGAAGACGCTCGAAGGAGATTTGAACTTTGCGACGACGACAAGCTCAGGTTTAAATATCTTCAAAGATTCGACACCGCCATGAATCAAATGGAGCAAACACATGGATGGCTTTCATCACCACCGGTAAAAATTGACAGAGATTTTCAAAAAAGCTTTCGATGGGAATTAAAAAAAGGCGAATGTGACCTTGACAACCATATTATTGCGGGAAACAAAAATATTGCTCTGAAACAGGCAACTGTGTGTTTGATATAAAGTTGCTATTTTTGAACTACGACAAGCATGGAGGCTTCAGTGTATTCTTTGCTTTACATTTTACAAACTTTATTGAAATTCAGCTTGTCTGTAACTTACTTATCCTAATCGTGAAATGACCCGTATCTTTCCGAAAAGTTATTAGTTTTTTTTTGTTTTGTTTGAAAAGCGAATCTGGAATAAAAACAAAAGACATGAGTGGATTTTACATTCTGTAATTTCTAATATCATTTTTAGTGTTATGATCCATAACTGAATTTCGTGCCAATGGTAGATTAAACACACTTTTCTCTCTAGTTAAGAAAATCTGTTTTTTCTAAAAAAAATATGTCCGTTGTTGCAACTCATTTGTTTAAGGTCAACTGTTTAGGTTCAATCCGCAAAACCAGATTCTTGCAGAAAATTGTACGGCCAACCTTACAGACGTCATGTTCCTTCAAAATAAAACTTCAACTGCTGTAATTAAAAATTACCTGCAAGTTTTACGCCATCCTTTTGGTGAAATCCATCAGGCGAATGAGTCAAACGTCGGGTATCTGCAAATACTTTTTTTTCTCAGCATGATTTGTCAAGAGTTAAATCTCATAAGAGTTTTACAAAAACTGCAAAGAAGTCTCCTATTTACATTACAAGAAACAAGTTTCTAATGTGAAAGAAAAAAAACACAATTTATTGAATTAACATAAGACACTCAAGCGCAAAATTGATGACGTAACAATGTAGAGAAAACTCATTCCTACAAATTTGCTGCACGTCAGCACCTTTGAGCACCACAATTAACTAACATTTTTTGCCAAGAAAGCTTCTTATCCAACTTTTTTACTCAACTTTTTGCATTGCCAAGCACAAGCAGTGTAGATTGTGACTGTTTTGAACAAACAGAACTTTCAAGATTGTTGAATGAAATCATTGAACCTTTTGATCAAGTTGAAAGAAAACATGCAGCTACTCCACTGCGACCAGTAGCAACTCGGGCTCCTCGGACGTAGCCCGAGTCTGCGATTACGATTTACATTGTAGAACGCGAGCTTGCTTGATTTGTTTATTTGTGCCCCTACCCAGTACCCACCTCACCAATTGAGGTTGTTAACTCGGGCTCTTTTTAGTGGGCCTTGTCACTGTTCATATATTTCCGTTCCATGGTTGGCCTTTCACGTTCACATTGCAGGTGACCTGAATCTAAAATATCGTTTATAGTGAACGTTCTGTCGAATTCTTTCGCTCACGTTTTACTCGGGCTCATTCGCCAGAGTTAGAGCTGCCATCTGCACTTAAGTGTTTTTAAAAATATAATTCGTGTCATATTGAATGTTTTTTAAGCAATGGATTTGCCTAGAGTTTTGGATTTGAATTCCAATATATGGACAGTTTGTATTCGAGAATAATTTCGAACAAACGATAAATTGTCCAATAACTCGGGCTAATATCAATGAGCCTAGTAAGCTGAAGCCTAAAGGGCTTNATCATTGCTCTGTGACGTTCGTTACGCAACAATGGACAATCTGCAGAATCCTCGTAATTTNTCATTGATAAAGAAATTGAAAGAAGTCGTCGACCTCTTCTGAACTCAAGTTTCAAACACAACACCTGTACTTTTCACACTTGGGTACATTTTATCTTTAAAAGAATGGGCACGATCGCCGTGGACCCCTGACTTAACCGTGTGGGGGTGCTTCATCAGTTTTGGGAAAAAAGTACAAAGATTGTGTTTAGATAAAATGTGTGTTATGAATCACGTCAATGCAAGCGTTTCTACGAAAATATTCCCAGATATCTTGTCTTTCACTTCAGGAAGTGAAACATCAAATAACGATTATCATTTGCTCAGGGCAACGTCAGTCGCAACCATGAAGCAGACAAAGTGGTTGTTTTCGAAAGATCCGACATGTTGTTTTTATTTAACTTTCATCCCTTCAACAATTACCAAGCCTATCTAATTGGAGTACATAACCCAGGAACGTAAGTGTTTTAAATTTTAAATATTTTTGCACTGTTGTGATGCAGCTTAAGAGAGGTGAGCTTAGAGATCGGGAAAGTTTGTATCAGAAACAACAATGCAAAAATCAATGCTCAAATGTGAAGACGCTCGAAATCGACTTTTTCATCGTCAGCGAAATCTAATTGACAAAACGTAGAACTTTCAACTTAAAACCGTGAACAGAACGGGAATGCACAGTAAAAAGGCCATGAACACACATCGATCGCAGAGGATAAAATTTGGGATTCATATCCTTTTTGCAACGATTCTTAATCTGCATTTGTTTCTCTGAGTTTTTGGATATTTTGTGTTTATTCAGAAAGACCCATCACATCATTCAAAAAGAGTTGGGGGAGGGAGGGCAGGGCCTGCAAGAGAACAGAGGTGTCTGGAAGTCTGGAGAAATTATACCTGGGAGATAAATATTTGTCGGGAAAAAAACTTTTTGCTGTGATGAAGCGTTTTTTTATCTCAAACACAAACTACTTGTTTGTAGTTTTGAAAGATTATTTTTTCACAGTCATTCAGATATTTTTTCAGAAAATAATGGAAAAACGTTAAAAACACATGGGCAATTATGGACAAAATCTACAAAACTTTGAGCAAATTTTCTTTGCGTCAGCAAAATTTTGTTTCGTGGCGGCTGAAAACTCATATCTGCTTGTTCGAAATGAGCCGCGAAAGCACATCAACATTTGCCAGGTTGGGCCCTTCACTCACCTACAAATGGCAAAAGTGCCACTGACGTACGTTCAGCGTCATCATGGATGATGCAACGGGCGATTATCCCACAGCGACATTTTCTATCCGGACACAAAACTGGTCATAAAACTGAAACTCATGATTTCGACGCATCGTCGCAATATTTCCGACCCCGAGAAAATCGAATTAAGAGAAATATGTTGCAAAATCAAATGAACTATTAACGTTACAATGATCCCGACGAAAAACTATTACGCCACTGCTTGTATCGCATCGTTTGACCTCCTGCATTTTTTCGCTGTGATGTTGAAACCTGAATATTTTCGGTTAGCATTCTTAAAAACATGAAATGTTGCTTTAAATGTTTCCCAGATGCTTGGGCTTGAAAATTAATAGTTGATCGGATCTTACAATAAGGTTCAAAAGTTCGCTTTACCTTTGAATTACAAAGCTCGAGAAATGGATGTATTTATTTTGATTTGTTCATTCAGACTCGTGGTCTGCATCTCATATCACAAGGTTTATTAGCAAAACATGCGAAGACGTTTACAAACTAAACAGCGAAAGAGCCAGTGACCACGTGATAACCATGCATTGAGCGCGTGAACATAAGCACTGCATGTAAGCAAGACTTGATATGAACAAACCAGGCCCGTCGCCAGTCGTTTGTTGTTTTTTTGGGCATAGCAGCAAATACAAGAGACACATTCATAAATGCGACCTAATTTATTGCAGAACATTCAGGGCTCAAGGGGAAAGGATAGAAAAAAACAGCGCAATTGTTGCTCGAATTTCTGTCATTCTTACACAAATTTATGTCGCACGTATAGAAATCCTAGTATACTTTTAAAAATTCCTGTTTCATTTACAGTCAATGATGTTTCCTCACAAGAGTACCTTTGTCGACTTCTCGGTGACTGCGTTACATTCAAGTAGCTCTGTGCAGTTCCTGCCTGTGCTCTGAGTTTTGTTGTTCTTTAGTTCAAACCTGGGTTTTGCTTCTTACTTACTATTTATTTTGCAGCTGCGATGATGCTCCGATAGTCAAACCCTAATAAACTATTACTAGTAGTAAAACAACTTTACAAATTTTTCAAATTCTGTTTCCTTGCTCCAAAATCGAATTAAAGATCGCTATAGCTTTTTGTTGCACTGATGTAGAAAATGTCTTTGCGTAAATCTACAGTAGTGTTGATGCTGCTTCAAGTAGCCACAGACATTTGCATAAAGTCTGATTCTGTATGACGTGCCACAGGTCTATGCAAAAATCCGTGAAACAACCCTTCTGCGCGCAAACTAGTGAAAAGCTTCACTTTATAAAAAGTGTTGAAAAACAAAATTTTGATTAAAAGCAAAAACCGTAACACATTTTTCAGGTATAAAATAATTCTTGACACGGACGCTAAATGGTTTGGAGGCAACGGAAGGACTCAGGAAAGCGCAGAGTTCCGCACAGATCCACTGGTTTGTGATAAAAGGAACAATTCCTTACTTGTAAGTTTGAATCATCTACTAATGCGGAGAACTCAATCACGAGGCTCGCGGGCCGCATATGGCCGCATATGGCGCATATGGCCGCATATGGCCGCATATGGCCGCATATGGCCGCATATGGCGAACATTCGAACATTCAGTGCAGTCCACGACGTTTTATAAAATTTTCAAACAATTAACAGTTGAGTTGTTCATTTTATTCGCTGGTTCTAAAATTGCTCGGCCAGGATATCAACAATATCCTTTTAATCGAAAGCAAACACTGTATTCTTGATGTGTTAATTTTTCGTTCACATTTTTATCATTGTAATAAAAGGTCTTGTAGTGCTTCCCTCAAGTTATTTTAAAAGTCCTCATTTGACGCTCAGAGCAATTTGAGTTTGTGACCCTTGGTACCAATGTATCTGTTGTCGATTTGTTGATGAGATACAACCTCAAGTTTCGACATGGCAATCTGAAATCATGATTTGACAATACAGCTACGAAAGTTTTTTGAGACAAACTGCTATGTATTAAAAGTGCACAACAACAAATTGATGATTAATTGCTATTATGTGGTTTATATATGGAAGATTATTTAAGGAAAGAATTGTAGAAAAAACTGAAACACTTTCTGTTTCTCAGTTGCCCCTTCCGTCAACCTGTGCATTCGTTCTCAAAAATACTGTTTGAAATCATTTTCATCTCAACTATTCGGAAACTTCGAAGAATCGCTGGACGTCGATCGAAGTCAGATCTAAATCATCTTATTTGGAATTATTCTCCTGTATATTCGCATGATCTAAGCTTCGTACAAAATGAAAATATGTAAGAACCTGTACCCGTATGAATCATTTACTTTGCAGGCCTGTAACTTTTTTGAAGAGTAATAGCAATGATTTGTTTATGATCATTTGTCATAAACAACACCGTTTCAGTTTCTCGTAATGCTGGATTTTGTTGGCAGAGTGAGTTTCCGATTATGAGACATTCAAGAGATTCCATTCAAGTAATCATTTTGAAAATTTCATTCCATTTTTCAAGAAGTTGCACACCTTCGTTGCCGGTGTAGGAATATATCGCACCTAAAAATCCGGCATAAGCCACTATTTTCGCTCCATCTTGCAACTCCATAACTCGCCAGTCGATTGCGCTAGAGAGCTGTTCAAACCCTCAAAAGACTCGGCAAGTCTTCAAGTCTGCAATGAAAAAAAATTGTTTGGTTGAGTGACGTAAGTGGGGTAGGTTTTTGGACATTTTGGCTCAGATTACCTGGCCCTTGGCCTCAACGGAAAGGTGGATATATTTCGCTCAAGTTTGTTTTAGAAACTAGGCCAGAATCCGAGTCTTTTGAGCCTTTGATAAACTTTGTCGCGTTTCTGGTTCAAAAGCTATGGCCTAAAAACAAATTAATTAGTTATCTAATTAGTGGATTAATTAATTATTTTGTTGTTTTTATGCCATAACTTTTGAACCTGGAACCCTAGAAAGTCAATCAAAGGCTTAAAAGACTCGGATTCCAGCCTAGTTTCCAAAACAAATCCCTTTAAGGCCCGCGAGAGCCACGACCGTGGCTCTTAAAGTTATGAACGACGATAACTCACGAACGCATTGAGCTAGAGAGTCAATGAGGACATCCGCGGATCCGTAAGACAGCAAAGTTACTTTTGAGATAGGTCGCGCGCACCTGCGACGTCATTGTAACGTCGTTTTCGGGAAAAAAGCGTTTTTCACGTAGGCTAGGAAAACTAGCTATTTCCATTCACAAAGCCATTGAGCTCAAACCAAACACGTTGGAAATAAACTTTCTACGCAAAAAATGTCGGTAAAGACCTTACCTTTTCAATGATGATCAAAAAGTTGAAAATTTTTTCGGTGGGGTCAAACCGGGCAATATCCAAAGTTTTGGGGGTGTTTTTGTGGTTCATGCCACTTTTCTGACAGTCGGTACCCACAAACCCCACCGAAGTTGCAGAACAGGTGTTTTTGGGTGTCTTACAACATCCCACCAAATTTCAAGCTAAAATATTGACAGGAAAAATTTGTTTGTGAAGAAAATCAAAAAATCCACTAGGTGGCCGAGCTATTTTCTGGGTCTATTTTTGGCCATAAGTCCCACACCCCTTACGCTAGGAAGTAACTCAAGGTCTCTAAAGCTTCAGGATAGCCCCTAGAACTTTTAGTCACTAACCCCTGTGCTTTTGTCTCTGGACCCCAAAACGTAATCTAGAAGTCAATCTACCCAAATTGCATTTCTTTACCCCCAAAACGGCCCGATTCGACTTTTTGAGAATATCCTGCTTTTGGGTATTCCGGCGGTCGGCGAAGCGCAAGAACCATTTCGGAAAAACTAAACGGGATGCAGGGAACGTGTTTTTGGATTTTCACTGAAAATTGCCATAAAATCAGTACGGCAAATATACAAATTGGGATTTTTCTCAAAAATTTCAAATGTGAAGGTATATTTTTGACACGTTCATTAGAATCCCTGCTGTCTTCTGCATCCAGGGATGTTTCCAGTGGCTCTCAATCCTTTCAGGAGTTATGGCTGATCATAGAATCTAAAGCCTAGATTGCAGCCGGAGCAGGCCTTAAAGGGTTCGAAATACTTCCATTTAGCGGTTTGGGCCCAGGGCCAGGTAACCTGAGCCAAAATGGCCTAAAACCTACTCCACTTATGACGTCACAAAAAAGTGAAAGCCAAAACCAAAAATTTTTTTCTCAATGCAGATCAGAAGGCTTGACGAGTCTTTTGAGGGTTTGAACAGCTCTCTAGCACAGGGGAGGGGAACATAATTACTATCGCGGGCCGCATGAATTGTACATTATTCGCTGTCGGGCCGCAAAATTGATTAATTTTATCCTAAAATTCAACTTTATCTAAAACTACGAGGAAGAGTGACTTCTTTTGAATTACTCTCTAAGCACCTGCTTATCATGGAACTTCGTTTTGACGCGATCTTGTACTCTAACTTAAGCAATGAAAATTCTGATGCGGGCCATATCAAATGTTCACGCGGGCCGCAGGTTCCCAACTCCTGCTCTAGCACAATCGCCTGGCGAGTTGTGCGGTTGCTAAGACACGCTTAAAACCGGCGATTTAGGCCTACACTACCAGCAGCGAAGGTGTTATAAGTCATTCAAGAACTCGCATTTAAGCAATACATTTTGAAAAAGTTTCATTCCATTTTTCAAGAAGTTGCAGTTTTGAAAATAAATTAAAATCGCTGTGTCTTGGATTTGTGTCGTTCATACATTGCAAAGCATTTGTTTTACGTTTTATGGTGTTCAGTGCACTGCGAGCTTAGTAGCGAACATCCCGCACTAACACAAAACGTCCAAGTTTATTGGTTCTAAGAAATAGCAGTGGCGTATCTATGCAAAATGTCGCCCACGGCAAGATTTAAATGTGCGCTCTATTTAAATAATTTAAATATTAGGTGTACAGTAAATCTCGGTTAATGCAGATTCGATTTGACAGATAAATTCATCCGGATTAGGCAAAGATCAGGATTATCCGAAGACATTTGTTTCAACTCTGAGGTTATCTACATATTTTGATATCGGTACAAATCACATTAACTGAACACATCAGCAGCCTAGTGATGATATAATCAGTGTTGGACTTACGGGTGGGGGGGCTCGAGGCAAGGTTGAAAAGGGAGGCCGTTGATGACGTCATCACCTTTTGATCAAGCCTAGGAAGGGGATATGTGAGCCACTCGAGGATACGTTCCTGAGAATAAGGTATGACTGACATAACAGAAAATGTAAAAGGGTATTCATGATACACAACTTTCAAACACTGAAGGTAGGTAAGACGAGTTGAGTTCATTCGGCGAATACCACAAAAATTTCAATACGAGAAAGAAACCATAGCAATTGTGGAAACGCCAGGGCACCGAGAAAAAACGGATGTTATCGAGTCATTGCCCCTTGACTGGTGGATAAAGGTCTATAGTAAGCCAAGTTGAGATCGAAGTCGTATACGTGGGAAAGAGCTGCCAGATGATCAACACAGTTGCGCAGGGAGTGCTGGTTCGCCACCAGTCTCTCTCGGTTGATCAGGTGCTCAGATCCGCAAGGATCTGGGCGTGGCAGAGAAAATGTAA
>JGI24158J21664_10010959_pt1 | contig 12068 bp, 10 predicted proteins | sample Ectturendosymbi3_FD_21664 | JGI IMG/M metagenome (IMG submission 21664) | reverse complement strand
ATGGGAATCTGGGTTATCGCCTGGATCCAGAAACCACCTCACCACTTATTGCAGACCTTTTGTCCACTACGCATGTTAAAGATTGTGTTCCGCAATAGTTCGCTTTATCCAAATCAATTGTCTTCATCTTGTCTGCTATGGCTTATCAGCACGCGCTGACCGCATTGGTGACAGTACCAATTTCTGTAGCATAATAGAACTGTTGCATGAGCCCAAAAACAGCGGTTTTTAGCAGAGAAGCATTCAGGCGTTTGATAATGCCTCAGCAAGGAAAAACGAAAACTAAAAGTTTGCTGGATTTCTATACATAAAAAAGCTAAAGTTTTCTTGGGTACTTTATGCGCATTTTCAATTATTGCGCAGTTTAGCAGCAAGATTCGATTATAATTATGCAAACCACAAGGTGTGCTCCAGCCATTCCAGCTGCACACTTTCTATGCTCGACTGCTCGTATTTAACAAGACATAAGCGCTGTCTTGTTTTGCAGTGGCAAATTGCTCTGACGCAATGATGAGTGTGTTTTACTCCCTTGTTTTAATGCGCAGCCTGATATTTTTGCGGTTATGAACACCTATGTCGTAACGTTAAGTTTATATTCCTCTGATATCCTAACTTCAAGGGATGATAGTTTATATTTAATGCAATAACAAATAAGGGGAGTGCATGTAGAAGAGCATGCGCATTATGTCAGAAACATTCGGCAAAACGTTGGTTTGTAAATGTGCATATGATGTCAAATTGTGAAGTCACAAACAACACACACCAAATGCAAATTACCACCATATGCCACTGAATGAAACCCGCCATGAAAATTTTCTGCGTACGCCACTGGTTTCGGGGGTCTACAGCAAATTATTCACTTCCAATGGGGGTCAACGTGCAGAAAAGTTTGAGAACCATTGGCCTAGGGCCTCGCATCAGCTAAATCCGGCCCTGGATGTTCCATAAATGTTCTATGGGATTCATATCTGGAGAGTTTCCAGGCCATTTTAATACCTTAATTTTGTTGTCCCTAAGCCATTTCATCAAGCTCTTTCCACGTGGCATGGAGCGCCATCCTGCTCAGAAATGAAGTCGCTGCCAGGAAACCATTTCCCAACTTGTCATAGCAGGCGTCCTTCTTGCACTTCTACGTATTTCCTGCCAAGATATTTTATTTGGTTCATGGTTCCTTCTATTATGTGTAACCTGCTTATTCCATTAAACAACATGTCCCTCCAAACCATGATCTTGGCAGGAAATTTGACTGTTTTTTTCAAACATGCTGGGAGATATTCCTCGCCAGACTTTCGACGAAGTGTCTGCACCCGATCATCAAGTACTGCAATGGTTGATTCATCCGTAAACATAACCTGAAACAAAGAAATAAAGCCATGTTCAAGATTGTCAGTATGTTATGAAGGAATTCATCACTGGTTGTTCTTGAACAGCTTCCAAAGCATCCTCAGTAACAATTTTGGCAAAGAAAGTTGACTACAAGTGTTTCCAATAAGCTTGCACCCACTGTATATTTAATGTAAATTATTTAGCAAAACGTTATCAACACAAGTAATTCTATAATCGCCTTTAATCTTGATCAGGTATCTTACTTTGGACCAATCTTCTGATGTCGAATTTTGATCTTGTACAGGCCATTGATATCTCGCCTGCTTCATTTTCTTTGTTATTCAAGGCTTTTTTATAGGCCTGTATGACTTCAGACCATGCTACAGAAGACGTTTATTGGTGGCTGACCTATCCACCATAATACCCTCACTTGACAATTCCATAGAAAATTTTTTATATGAAGCTCTTCTATTTTTCAATGCCATTTCCTTGATTTTTCGGTCAAGCCTAGGTGTTGTTTTCCTCTTCCGGCCACATTTTCCCATCCTTGAACTATCCATCTCTCTTCCCAATTCCAGTTTCTTTCTTACAGCACTAAGAGTTTGAGTTGATATATCTCTCTGTTTGAGGTTACTTTGCTTGAGGAAAAAGGTGATTTTTCCTTTTTTCTGTGGCTCAAATCTTTTCTCTTTCCCATCTCTGTAACGTCGTTCAAACACCTGTAATTTTACCTGTGTCTATTCTTATCCTATAAATAGTCAGGAAAACGTTTAAAATGCTTTAAAATTCTGGCTAAATACGAAGTTTACAAACTACTGTAAACTAAAATCCATCAGGCAGTACAGACCACTCAGGCTCAGCCGAACCATATTTACTCTAATATTATCTAGTGTAGCTATTATGTCATAATAATTACTTTCACACAACGTGAATCTAGCTCAGGGGTGGAGAACCTGCGCCCCGCGGGCAAAAAGCGGCCGTGTGAACATTTAATATGGCCCGCTCCAGAATTTTCCTCACCCAAGAACACAACATCGCGTCAATACGAAACTCCATGACAAGCAGACACGAAGAAAGAAAGCCAAGAGAAGTATCTCTCGCTCCTTGACATAGTTTTCTCTCCTTATTTTCCTTCGAAAGATAAATGTAGAATTTGAAGATAAAATCAAATTTATGTTTGGCGGCCCGCCAGCGATATTCCACGATTCATGCGGCCAGTGATTGTAAGTAGGTTCCCATCCCTGATCTAGGTTATGTGGAATCGCAATTTCTTTTCTCTGAACCATCTTCACATTCATTCATGTGCTGTCAATAACCGAAAAGATCAGAAAAATCCACAAAAATTCTTGGAAAAATAAAAATAAATAATAATTTTTCCAGTACTGTAATCCCAAAGAAAAAATTATTTTTACTTTCACTCCTGGTTTGTGACATCAGATTTGGATTATCAAACGTCACCCCAGTGTATTTATCCATCACCGCTTCGCCAGTGTAAAAAAAGTTGTCTCCAACAAAGTTCTTGCTCTTGAAGCAGATAGTGAATTGGGTTGTTTATGAAGACACATTTAGAAAATGGCAACGTAGGATGTAGCATTTATTCAAAAGAACGTGTAGGTAAAGTTGTAGCACCAAATCACTGTTCGAACAGCCCGTTGCCGTAAAAATTAGCTATTGCGACTGAAAACTATTGACAGTTATTTCACGCATGCCCCACGTTTAAATACACTTAATACAAAACCCTGTTGTTTCCCAGGCCGCTAGTATAGAGCTATCAAAAAACATGAGTCTGAGATAAAACTTTCAGATCATGAGAGCAGGGACAGCTCCAGAAAATGTAGTGACACAAAGGCAGAAATCACGAATACATTGAACAGAGAAAATGCGTAGAAGCACTGACAAGATAATATGAACTCGTTTCGAACCTCATCAAGCACAAAGGAAGTCGTTTGTGAGGATTGTTAGTAAGGATTCACATTGTAGAAGCTTTCAGAACTCGTGTTTCAAAGCGTGGGATTGCCTAGATTGAAATGATAGTAAGTAATCCACTTTTTGTCATCCGTGTAGGATGGCCTGCTTTCTGGACAAAGACTAGGAGAAGGTCCCGCTCAGCTACGAAGCACGACACTTCGAAAAAATTTTTTTCAAAAAAGAAAAACTTTTTTTTCAATCTCAACAAGAAGACTTGCTGAATCCGTAGATGCTGTAAGGAGCTCTCTAGCTCAATCGGCTGGCGAGTTATGGCGTTGCAAAGCTTGGTCAAAAAAGTGGCCGCCGTGGGGCTTAAAGGGTTTTAGCGAAGTAAGCATCATGATGTTCTTGTGGTGAAAGTTGCATTATGAAATACTTCCGGAACAAGAATTATGGAATCAGTTTCAACCAGTCGTAGTTTCTGAGAAAGCCCAACAAATTGAAAGTTGCAAAAAGTCTGGAAAAAATGAAAAGATGGGATAACTTTCCTGAACGTTTTGGAGGTTATCAAACTTAGGCACACGGGGACTTTTGGCAAAATTTTCGATATGCCCGAATTTTTAGGCCACTAAAATACAATCTTCAACAGGAAAGTTTTGAAGGGCGATGATTCTACTTAAGCAAATTGCCCAAACATACCGCGCAGTTTTGCCCGAACTTTATGAATCTTGCCCTAATCGGGAGGGAATTTCCCCAGCCTTTTACGTCAGTGCTGCCAAATTACTTGCCTTTTGACTTATAGTTATTAGGAAATATGTAATTGCTTTATATATTTCTTTCGTGTTAGAAGACAAAACAATTTTTTAATTTTCCGGGAAATTGAAAACTTGCTCTAATCAGAGGTTTGTGCTCGTTACCGGTGCTTTATTGCAACCATTATTAAGTACAAAATACATACCAATAGACAGGTCTTTCACTGGTGTTTTGTTTTCTGTCGTAACAGTAGAAATTAGTTACGAATATGTTGTTTCGGCTGTAACTTAGCTAAATGGAATGAATCAAAGACCAAGAGACTCAGGCCGAAAATATTATGTGGCAGTCAAAAGAGGACTAACGTTGAAGCCAAAAAAGGCCGAAGCAGAAAAAGAGAGGTGCGTTGGTCAAGAATTTAGCCAAACTACCTCAGACAATCCATAAAAAGCTCTAGAAAAGTCACACCACAGTGAAAATCGTTGCCATGCACGTCAACACACTTCAAATTGTATTTAGTAAGGCAAACGATCGTGTTGCATGGCCAGGTGTAATGATTCGGAATGCTAGGGACTATTTATCCCAAGGAGGATCACCTAAAATCACAACAGGTTTCCTCAAAAACGAGAGTGATGGAGCACAGCTTGCTAAGTTTCACTACAAAAGAGCACCGCCAACTAGTGAAGCAGTAGGTCATCTATTGCTAATATACTCAGCATGGAAAACCAGAATCTTTTTCTAACAGTTTAACACTGCAAATTTCTTAGGTCTGCGTGTGCACTAGCACTACAACCAATACCATTCCCTGGATGTATTGAGTGTAGTAGCTCATAGATTTATTGGGTGTAAGGGCACAGTCCCTTGGGACCTCGCTCTTTCGCATCACCAATTTCATCTGCATCTTGAAAGACTTACAGTTTTGCTTTATGGCAGATTTTGACATATATTACATAGCCTACAGTATTTTAATATTTTGCTAAAATAAAATTAACTTTACATCAGTGAAACAAATGACCTAAGATGAGAGGTTGAAGCCGTGGAAGCCAAAAATCTCATACAAATTAGCGCAGAATTTTGTGTGAAGTCTTCGCGTTTTAGTTTGCCTACCACGAAATTGTTCCTCGTTATTTGTCGGTCGTGCAAGTACTTCTATTATTTGACGACCCACTAAACTTCAACAGTGTTTTGCCTATTTGCTAGCGTATAGGTAGAAAAAACACTACTTCGAAGTCCAGGTTCATCAACGTAAAGGACACTTAGAGCTGCCCTGCCGCTTAACTATAGGGCAGGCAAAATTGTGAATTTCATCCATAGCACACTCGTTCCTGTTTATATTATATTGAGCGGCTATATGCTTTTATTTCATCAATTCACCATGCGCGTTGTATATTGAGTTTGTTTCTACATCTGTGACGTGGTAGGTGTAAAATCTTTGTACATGACATTTCTACTTCGTAAAATACACTTTGCATTCTAAGTCCATGTATTGAGAATAACTATAAAATTGGGCTTATGGGGAACTTTGGGTGGATTCAGGGCTGTTCTCTTGTGAAGTCTGGTTGTTTTCTTGTATTGCGTCATAGTTGATCGTACGCCCAAACGTTACCTTCATAAAAGAACGCGTCTGCGCTTGTGGTCAGCGAAAGCGAGAAAGTAATCAGTACTGTGCAAATTAGCAGTTTGCTCTAAGTCAGTTATTCTATGAACGAAAATGCCGTTCAACAAGAGTGAAGTAATTGCATTGTAAGTTCAACTCGTTTGCAGTTTTTTGACTGACGTAGCTTTGTAAATGCGCTCGACGCTCGGATCTCCATTGCAGAGCTTCCTTTGCAACGTTCGGCTTGATCATGACAGGTAGCGGTACACTGTCTAAAATCCACCACAGCAGCATGGTATTAGTCATAAACATGGACGTAGGTAGGGGACACAAGAGCTATGCCCACGTCTCCCCCAAATACACGAACCTGCTGTGTTATCATGTACATGCAGACTGGGCCTACGAGTGTGGCACAAGATGTACATCGTACCAGGGCCCGATAGGTGCTGGGGACCAGAGGGATGAAAGTATCCACGCTAAGTTTTTCTGTAATCAAGTCCAAAATTAATGGTACGCCAGTTGCTAGTATAAAACTTAAATCTATTTCTAAATCTTGGCATGGTAGCTGTTTTATCTCTAACTACTATACAAACAAGATATACAAGTTTCGACGTGAATCCCAGAAGCTTGGGGCCCAATATCATTCTTAGTAGCCCTAGGTAAAATTACTCTCAAAGGCCCTGCCCTGCATACAGATCAACTCCAGTAATTTGCTGTCTTTTTTGACATTCATACAGTAATTTTGCAAAAACATCTTCATCAAAAAGGTTGCAGCACGGTTGACTGAGCACAATGACGTCTTAACACCACTGCTCAAACGGTCCCCGCACCAAAGTCTTAAACTGAGCCGCGCATCTGCTAGGGTCGGCCCTGCTTCCATGAATATCTAGTGCTTTTTATACCATAAACAGGGGCGCAACGAAGGGGGGCAAAATCTGGGGTGGTTTTAGGGAGCGCGGGGCCTTAGGTCATTTTAGTTTTTGGAGCCCCACGCAGGTGTGATGACCTATTTGCTCGTTTGTCTTAAAAGCGTGAAATTATGTCACTCCTATGTGTAGTGCCCCCTCAAAAATATAGTTTGTGGTGCCAACTTCGGTTCTCCGATTACCTTAGATCTTCAACAGAAATTAAAGCCTTTCTTACATTATTCTCAAGAACAAATGGCAATGCGAGCTTTTCTTGGAATTTGTAGCTCTTTCGTGTAGTTCAAAAGTTCTCGTTAAAGTTTCTTGATTTCTAGCGTTTTTTGTGGGTTTATTTTTCGGATATATACATGTTCATGCAGGACCGTGTTGCCGCCCTCGAAAATATCGTCTAGTTGTCGATCTGATTAGCTGTACGTAAATTCCTTTGTTATATTAACCACATATTTTATGTACCAAACAAGGACGATCCATTCAGTGGACACAGGGTTTATTTATACCCTTTGTAAGTTGTCATTTTCCAAGCAATACAAAATATATTGTTTTAATCCTCCATGCTATAGATTGATTTTAAACAGCATCAAGACAAGTTTCTTGTACAGCAAAGTATGTTCGCAACACCCTCAGCTAACAGTATAAAGCCCGATGTAGGCACGTTTATCCAAGTAAAACTCACGACAAGCTGTTCTAGCTGATTTAACTAACATATAGAGCTTCAACAAACAATCACTGTTTGCGGGCTATCTAGCTGGAAATAAGCACGGGCAAATCCGCACCAAACACAATATAAATTTGCCTACTAAGGCTCATAAATTGCAGAAACAGTGTAATTGACAAATCGTTTTCTGCTAGAGACCACTGTGCTGCAGTGACTAGGGCTCTTGTTCTAGACGAGGGGTGGGGAACCTGCGCCCGGCTGGCCAAACGCGGCCCGCATGAACATTTGTTATGGCCCGCATAAGAATTACCCAAGTTAAATAAAATCACGTCAAAACGAAGTTCCACGATAAGCAGGTGCTTAGGTAGGAAGTCACAAGAAACCACTCCTCATAGTTAGGAAAAGGTAGAATTTTAGGATAAAATTGAGTTTGCGGCCCGCCAACGATAATGAACAATTCATGCGGCCTGTGACAGGAAGTAGATTCCCCATTATCTCACAATTTACTTTTGCTCATTTCAAAGTAAATTGTGTGGTGATGCCTCTGCGCAGCTTCGCATATTTTAAGTTAGCAACGAGTCGTCATAGGAAGAAGTTGCGCGGGGTCCCAAAAGCGCGGGGCCCTAGGCCATGGCCTATGCGTAAATCCGTCACTGGGCACAATTCCCCGGGAGCTGAATAACTATGGGGGCACCGAATGACTGCAGGAGCCGCCGAGAAGCCCCAAAAATGTCACAAACACTTTCTTCAGTGCAGTACATTTGCTTCCGAAAGACCTCAGGTTCGGACATGTGGGCGCCGAATTTATTTTTGCCCCGGGCGCCATCTAACCTCGTTACGCCCCTGACCATAAATCCAGTCGACGAAACTCCAGCTTATCACGTTTTGATGAAAAATACGCGTTCTATATTTCGTCCTTTGATAAAATCGTATTTCTCAAAGTGTTAAGCAAATACTTTATTTGCTCTAGTTTGGGCTTGATGATACTTTTTCCCGTAAGCCACATAGAGACGCTACGGAACAAACGCGCTGAATAGTACAGAGAAAATCTTATATGACAAAGCATGCAACGATTGGGTAAATCGAAACATCCCCAATGTCAACCAAGTATTTCATAATCACAAGCGTTTCCTGGCCACTAGAACCAAGAGTCACCTCATAGGGATCCCGATAGTATTCACGTAATAACGAAAATAAAAATTGAACCTGAAACCTCATACAAGACTTAAATCCGCGACATAAGTTCGACTTCTCGTAGTTCGTTTTCTGCATTCAGAACGACACAACCAAACTCATAAATCGGTTTGCACTTCCCTCAAATGTCACGCCACTGTACTTCTCGGCCAAACGCCTTTGTCTCGCACAATTTGTTCCATCTTTCTCAGTCATGTCGTCCGCTGGCCAGTTTGATCTTACGTAGTAAGACGCTAAATGCAAGCAGTACGCGTCGCGTCAAGAAGAGATTCACAAAAAGAGCTGTGTAGGCAAAGCTTAGCGGAGACAACCGAACAGAGCAAATCAGCCCGTACCCAGGTTTTAAGGTTTGGGGGGACAAAAATACCTTTTTAGGGAGGCAAGATTTTTGTTTTTATTATATGTTTAAAAAATTTCTGGGCACAACACAATTCGGGAGGCGCAAAAAATATTGGGGGGCACTGCCCCCGAATGCCCCCCCCCGTCCTGGAGCAAACAGCAACAGGACGAGTTGTGCAGGGAAGCGATATGCGGAAAAATGAGTTTCATTAGACAGCTGCATCCACTTTTGAAGGCCAGAACACCATCAGGTCCACGTAGTCCACTTTTTGAAGCATCGCTTTTCCACAAAGCGGAAAACCCTAATCAATCAGATGTTTTGCGTAGGGTAGGGTTACATTGTGATGCATTAAGTTCTTGACAGCTTTTAAGAAAGTGGCTCAGACAACTGGAAAGATTTATATTTTTCCACATCGTAGAAAGATGCTTTCACTGTCCTGCCGCCAAAATAGCGTCCATTCAAATCCACCAGGGCTTTTATTGCGGATTCCAAACGATCAAATTCCACAAAGATACGAATGGCTTCGTCGTCGCTCACGCCATGCATTTCGAATATCAAACATTTGTTAACTGCTCCGTACTTGCTGCATTCCTCGGATGTTTCTCCTTGGAGCTCGTCATCTACTTCACCAGGGCCAACCATGTTCCGCAGGCAAATGACTTTGGTCGGATTCTTTAGAAGGTCTGTGACAGACTTTTGCTCTTGTTGCTCGCGACGATACTCTTCTTCGAGCTGCTGCTCAATTTGGTCACTGGAAATGATTTTTCCTCCTCGTTTGCTTGTTTTTTCCACTTGTAAAGCATGACTCATACCTCTGTTATCCTTACCAAGACCGTGACCTTCTTTGAAGCCATATTTAGCCATTATTTTATGAGCAACAGAACCAGCCAGGTTGCTGGCAAATTGCACTCCAGCTCCCCCAGGCAACATTGGTCGGTCAGATACGGGGGGTAGAGTTCCGGGAAGTGTCTGCTTGTCCGCCTCTAACAATGCAGTTGGTGGCGCAATGGCAGCCTTGTTTGCAGTGCTCTTTGATCTCTTTTCCAATTCGTATTCGTCAATGTCATCGGCAATCACTGATTTCGCAGCTTCCTCCGACTCTTTTTGAGCATGCCTGGCTGCACGCCGCTTTCTGCGCTCTTCAATTTCTTTTTCTCGATCTTTCTCGCTTTGCGCTCCTTTGCCGTCGCTTTTCGACATTTTTTCATAATCATTAGGCCGCATTGGGTCGTACTCGTCCGCGAACTTCTCGAGAACTTCGCCTCCCAAAAAAACACATGGCTTGGATTCTTTCACGTCCTCCTGAAGTAAAGGAGATGAACTTTCATCGCGACGCAGTTTGTTAAAATCGATCACTGGCGCTACAGTGGAGACCTGACGGCCTTTGTCATTCTTTGCTTTGGCAAGTGTCGCTTTCCGTGCCTGTAGCTGAGTTTTCAGCATGGCAAAGCTGGGTGACCATCCAGCAGCTTTGTGTTGGCTGTTGTCCACTCCAAGACCATCATAGAGAGACATGGCACAATTGCAGAGAGTTCAGCCCAACTAAAACCACTACTCCCTTCAAAAGACAAAGGATAGTTATCCACAAATATTACGTAATAAGGTTTCATGTTACAGTTCTTTCAGAACAGGAATAAAATCGAGCACTAAACACAGTTTATATTTTTAAAGCTGGAAACTCTTATAACAAGATTTCTACTAGCTCTAGCGGTAACAAGGTAGTGCCAGTAAACTAAAAAATACTTAATCAAACTAAATTTGTACTTCTTAAGATCTGTCAATAAGCGGTTCTATATGGACTGCATGAACGAAGCTCACAGACTCAGATACAGCCACATTCATCAACCCTTACAACCGTAGCCCACTCAGTCATCCCATGTCTCATGATCGTCTCATTCAGCACGCTAAGATATGGTATAATATAAGAGTTCCGTAAGTACTGTCTTGTCTACCAACCAGGCTTGCGGAGTCGGAGATAACATGTCCGACTCTGACTCCTAGTCTCCAAAATTTCTAACTCGTTAAAATAACATGAATGAAGTTTGGTTGTCAACAATAGCCAAGAAGGAAGCTAAAACAATTTTAGAAATTAAGTATATATATATTTTGTTATTATCACTAGATAGATAAGTCAAGGCTTTGAATTAATCTGTTTACTTAAAAAATATTTACCAATCGTAAAAATTCATTCTTGTGATTAGGGGTAACTGTGTAAACTCTAAGCAATGCGTACTGTTGCTTAAGAGAAAGTGTTCTTCCTATGATGCTGGGTAATTCAAGCTGAAGGGAGCTATTTTTGTAGCAATTAGCAACCAATAGAAATGGTGGTGCACAGCAAGCATTCTGTTTCAATAAAAGTTTCAAAAGAAATTGTACCATTTCAACAGGCACGAGTTATGACTCATAACTTAGCAGTGCGATGTACAAAGTGATTCAATTAGGATTCCGGAGTTGGATAAAAAAATCTGCCTCCGACTCCTAGCTGTTTTTTTTGCGAAGGCATTTCAGTCATATTTTGCTGAGAAATTTTGGTCACTGAGACATTTCGGTTATTTGTCTCAGAGTTGTATTAAACTTGCCATAACAGTATTCATTAGCGTAGTTTCAGACATTCTGACCAAATTGACTTTTTTTCCGTCATTTCAAAAAAATATTGGTCTGTGACTGAAAAATAAAACCCAGACTCCTAGTGTTAATAAGAATCAGACTCTTGACCCAAAACCTCTGACTCCTTGCGATTCCAACTCCACAACCCTGCTACCAACAGCAATAAAAATTTTACTACAACTCTACTTGTATATGCATTACACAATCTATGTAATTTAACCCAATGCAAGCATCGCCAGTACATTTGCACAAAACATTTTTAAATGGAACCAAACCTTTTAGTGAGATTAAGCACTGCATAAAATGTAACTGAAATATTGACCAAATTCAAACACACATTACATAAACAAATATAACAAACATATCTTGCTACATTAGGATCTAGCAGAGAAATTGAAGTCATTGGGACTCCATAGACACTTGAGCGTGAAAATCAATATTTTAAGCACGAAACATCATGTTTCTAGTGTTGCAACCTCTCCGGTGGCGTGGCGTTGATTGTGTGATTCACCACGAACGGGATGTGCGTGAAGAATAACACCATTAATGTAGCGCGAGCAAGCAATAGTAAGAGAGATTGCGAGCATGATCTCTATTGTTGCTTGCTGCCACGGTGCAAAGCTTTGTGCACATGCCACTCGGGATTTCCGATGACAACAAAATGGTCCTGTGACCAGGATGTGGAGGTCGTGCCGAGTTCAGCCTTCACACAAAGAACGTGCGATCGGTGTGGTTCGTTGTAAAAAGGAGATGTTGTTGCAACCT